>Ga0308167_1002602_pt1 | contig 16256 bp, 18 predicted proteins | sample PhyCR1_2_FD_202138 | JGI IMG/M metagenome (GOLD analysis project Ga0308167, IMG submission 202138) | Phyllosphere microbial communities from UC Gill Tract Community Farm, Albany, California, United States - DLSLRC.R1 | ecosystem: Host-associated > Plants > Phyllosphere > Unclassified | place... | reverse complement strand
CATATTTTGATTCGTCGTTGTTCACGCGGGCTATGCTGTCGAGCCTGCTATGAATCGAAGATAGGCCGTAGAACCCTACAAGCGCGACCGTGACTAGTAGGAACAGAACGCTTCCGAAGCCTATTGCCAAGCGGGTTGATACTTTTGAATTGTTCATCGTATTTTGTAGATAACGTTAGCGACGCAACGACGCACACAAAATGGTGCCTCTTTTTTACTGCCACGGCAGTGAGGGCGTTCGGTGTAAAAAGCGTGCACCTAATGCTGTTGGAGACCGACGCAACCTCTTCAGGTTGGCTAACGGCCCCGATCCGAGAGAATTGAGGGAAATTTACCATTTTTATCATTTCCGCCTTGGCAACAATCAAGAAATGATTATTATTGTTTGTTATGAATGAGTTTTTAATACCAGTCGCGCATACCAGTGGCGGAAAATCGTACGCCATTTTTATCATTGTTTGCGATGGAAAATATGCGAAACTTTGGCAGTGAGCCGAACCGTACATCGACACACACCGCCGTTTTCGCAACCTCGGAATCGCACGATGTGCGATATTCAATCGGTGATTGAATCCGTTGCCAGCTATCGTTAGCATCTTGCTACAGGCCATTGTCACGTTATCAAGCGCTGGGCGAGACAACGTCATGCACTGTCTGTTTTCAAAACACGGACGGATTTTGGCCAGCGAGCGCAGGGTGCTGCCATGAGACGCGTGCGACACCACGCATGATGTCGAACCTGAGATACGTTCTTAGAGGCCAGTTCAAAAAGAGCCCGGGGGGCTGTTTACCTTCCCGTGAAACGGTTAATCTTGGATGCCTGAACAACGGATCAAGGAATGCCGGCACGTATCATCGATGCCGAGCCGTGGGCACTGGTCGAACCGGTACTTCCACTGCCCAAGCCGCGACGCAAGCGATACCCTGGGCGCCTGCCGGTTTCGGACCGGCGGCACGCAATGGCATCCTGCTCTTGCGCAATGCAAACGGCATACCGCGTCTATTTCGCGAATCGACACTGCATTCATTCCTGAAAATCGGTCGAGAGCATGAGCGACTTCCACTGCTCGGCAGTCTCCTGGAGTTCCGCAGCCTTCTTCCGGAATACCGCGTAGGCATCGGAGCCGGCTCCGAACTGGAGCGGGGGCTGGCTGCTCATGACCAGCTTCAAGATTGCTTGTGCGAACTTGACGGGATCACCCTGCTGCAGATGATTGTTGTCATCAAGCGCCCTGCGGTGCGCGTCTGAAGAGGCGGCGTAGTCCTCGATGACGATCTCGCCGTAGCGAACCGAGCTGCCGTCGAGGAAGTCCGTACGAAAGCGGCCTGGATAGACGCATGTCATTTGAATACCGAAGGTCGCGACCTCTTTGGCGACGCCCTCCGACCATCCAGAAAGAGCGTGCTTCGTGGCGCAATAGATTGATGAGCCCTCGAAGCCTTCGATGCCTGCGATCGAGGCAATGGTCAGGATGCGACCTGAGCGCTGGCGACGCATAATTGGCAGAATGGCCCGGGTGACGTCGAAGACCCCGAACACGTTGGTGGCAAATTGCTTTTCCACCGACTGACGGGTGACTTCCTCGAAGGCCCCAAGTTGGCCGTACCCGGCGTTGTTCACGAGCACGTCCACGCCACCGAAGTACCGGGCCGCATCTGCGGCAATGCCTTCGGTCGTATCATGCGTGACGTCGAGCCGGACCACATGCAGGCGATCCCCATAGCTTGGCAAGGCGAGCAAAATATGATCGGGATCGCGAGCTGTCGCGATGACTTGGTCGCCAGTGTCCAGAGCCGCTCGTGCGATTTCAAGGCCAAGGCCCCGCGCGGCCCCCGTAATAAACCAGGTTTTCATGTCTTCGATCCTCATTCAAATAAGGCGCCGACAGGGCGCCAGAGCAATCATCGGACCGAATAGCCGCCGTCGACCATGAGCATGTGGCCTACGACGAAGCTCGACGCGTCCGAGGCCAACCACAGCACGGCTTCCGCAACTTCGCTCGCCCGGCCGGTACGGCCGACAGGGTGGGCCGCGCGGATCGGATCCATCACTGAGTCCGAACCGGACAGTTCGATGAAGCGTTCGATCATGGGCGTATCGATGGTTCCCGGTCCAACGGCGTTGATGCGGATGCCCTGCTTGGCGTAGTCCAGCGCGGCGCCCCGCGTCAGGCCTAGGACGGCATGCTTCGAGGCCGTGTAGGTGCTTAGTCCGCCGATCCCGACAACGCTCGACATTGATCCCATATTCACAATCGTGCCTCGGCCTTGCTTGAGCATCTGGCGGATCTCGGCGCGCATGCACAACCAGAGTCCGCGCGCACTGACGTCGAAGACGTGGTCGTAGGTGTCGTCGGGTTGGTCGGCCAGAGGCTGCGAGTTCTGCGTTATCCCGGCGTTGTTGAAGGCGACATCGAGGCGCCCATATCGCTGCACGGCAGCGTCAACCAACCGCGCGACCTGCGCCGCGTCGCTTACGTCCGTCCGGATAAAGATCGCCTCACCGCCCAATTCGCAGATATGCACAACAGTTGCTTCGCCGGCATCAGGGTTGACGTCGGCAACGACGACACGAGCGCCGTGGCTGGCAAATGCGAGTGCCGCGGCCTGACCGATGCCAGAGCCCGCTCCCGTTATCAGCGCGACGCGCCCTCTGAATTCTTCATAACGTGGCATGGTGATTCCTTCGAGTTGAATGTTCAATCCTGGCGGGTGGGCGCCTCAGGCTTGCGCCGCATCCACGCGATATGGCGGATAGTCGATGTAGCCGCGAGCACCTCCCGTGTAATAGGTGGCTCGGTCCGCGGGGCTCAAAGGCCAGTCGTGGCGCAGTCTCGCCACCAAATCAGGGTTCGCGATGAACGGTTGGCCAAAGCCGGCTAGGTCGATCACCCCATCCGCGATCAACTGAGTGGCTCGCGCTTTCGTGAGACCGCCATCAAGCATCAATGCCGTGCCCGGCGCGGCTGTACGCCACTGGCGAAGCAGACCTTTGATGGCGTCGCTGGTCGGACGCTGGCCTTAGGGCGTATTGAAGAAACCGGTCTGGTCCATGACATGGATGTAGGCGATTCGGCGCTCGCCGAGCGCGCGCCCTAGCGCTATGTAGGTCGCCTCGCTGTCGGGGAAGATCGGCACGGAGCCGATGACGCCGAACGGCGTCAACCGGATCCCCACGCGCGCAGGACCGATTGCGGTGCACACGGCGTCCACGACCTCAAGAGTGAACCTTAGCCGGCCCTCCATGGTGGCGGCCGAATAACGGTCTGTCCTATCGTTGATGAGCGGATTGAGGAACTGGTCGAAGAGATAGCCATTGGCGGCGTGAAGTTCGATGCCGTCGAAGCCCGCGTCCATGGCGTTCCGGGCCGCCTGCACGAAGTCGGCCACCACCCGGCCAATCTCTTTGGTCGCCAGAGCCCGTGGCGCGGATGCTGGAAGGAATCCCACTTCGCCGTCGGCATTGCGTCCGAATGCCATCGCCCCCTCCGCACTGCGAGCGGTTGAACTGACGGGTGGCCGACCGCTTTGCTGGATCGATGTGTGGGAGATGCGACCCACGTGCCAAATCTGAAGGAATATGCGTCCGCCGACGCTATGCACAGAGTTGGTCACTAGACGCCAGCCGGCGATCTGGGCCGGGGTGAAGATGCCGGGATTGTAAAGGTAACCCTGGCCTTCGTTCGAGATCGGTGAGCCTTCGCTGATGATCAAGCCTGCGCTCGCGCGCTGGGCGTAGTAAAGGGCGACCCGCTCCGTAGCGGCATCGTCAGGGCCTCGTGAACGCGTCAGCGGCGGCATGACGATGCGATTAGGCAAGCAAAGGCCGGAAAGATCGAATGGACTGAAAAGGTCAGGCATGAAAGGCGCCTCCCAATGAACATGACCTCACTCTAGATGCTCCTGTAATATAAGAAAACTTTCTTTAATTCGTTTCACTGCGGAGTAAAATTCCTCCATGCCGATGATCGAGAGCCTAGGCGCCATGCGCGCCTTCGTGCACGCCGCTGACAAGCGCAGTTTCAAGGCTGCTGGCCAAATTGTTGGCTTGACCCCCTCGGCGGTAGGCAAGGCGATCCAAAAGTTGGAGGAACAGTTGTCCGTGCGACTGTTTCACCGTTCGACGCGCTCAATCACGATCACGGACGAGGGCCTATTGTTTCTAGACCGCTGCCGCCGCATCTTGGGCGAGGTGGAGGCCGCTCAGGCGGAATTGGGGCAGGCCGGCGCAGCACCCGCGGGCCGGCTCAAGGTGAGTGTCCCGGTCGAGCCGACATTGCTGCTGCCGTTGATGTCGGAATTCACCGTAGCGTATCCCCGGATCGAACTCGAACTCGACATCAGTGATCGGTTCGTCGAGGTCATTGATGAAGGTTTCGACGCCGTCGTCCGCTCGGGCGAACCAAAGGACAGTCGCCTTTCACACCGGCTGCTGGGAAGTTTCGGTTGGCATTTTGTGGCGTCTCCTGCTTACGTTGAAGAGAATGGGAAGCCACGCGACACTTCGGACTTGCAAACGCATCAATGCTTGCGCCACCGCTACCCGGAGACCGGGAGGTTGATGCACTGGCCCGTGGATGCCGACACGGAACTGCCCGTGACGATCACGGCCAACATGATGGGCCCTCTGCTGGACCTCGCATTGCGCGGGCGGGGTATCGCGTATTTGCCATCCTTTGCGGTGCGGCGTGCGATCAGCGAAGGACTGTTGGTGGAATTACTGGCCGGGCAAAGCCAAGAGCGGGGATCGATCAGCTTGCTGTGGCCGGCTAGCAAGTACCCTTTGCCGAAGCTGAGAGTCTTCGTGAACTTCGTTGCAGCCCGAATTGCAAGCGAGTTCACCGCTATCACCGCTTGAGCGGTGCGCAAGTGATTTTCGTCGAGTTATCGGTTGAATTTCACGCAGCCTTGACCACCCTTATTTGATATCACAACTGCAGACCCGCTCCTATCTCAATGCATCCTCGGGAAACAGTTGCATGCCGATGATGCGCACAAGCACTTGGTAGCTGTATATGCCTCTATGCATTCGCTACCAATGCGACTTGCCTTCCCTAGCCGATATCGATAATGTGGCTCGCTGATCGCGATAGTGCTAATTTCGGTACGGTCAACGTGAGCACGCCGTTGTCGAACTTTGCCAGGGTGCGATTGGGGTCGGCATTTTCCGGCATTGGGATCGTGCGCACGAAGCATCCATAGGCGCGCTCAAGCCGATAACAGCCATCTTCCTCGCTGTGCACGTCCTGTTTTTTCTCTCCGTGCAATACAAGCGCCCCATCCTCCACAGTGACTTTCAAATCTTCCCGCTTCATTCCAGGGAGCTCCGCCGTTACCCGTAGCACCTTGCCCTCATCCACCACGTCGATCCTGGGCTGGAAGCGCGATGAACTGAAGTCGCCAAACCATCGCTCGAGCGCGCTATGGCCTGCGAACGGGTCAAGAAAGAATTCCTCCACGGCCCGCCATTGATCGCGCGAGAAAAGTCGTAACATGTCAGGCAACGAAGCTCGCGACTGTTCGTTTGGCGAAGGACTTTCCAGGTTGTCAGCATTGGACGTGTGCCCCTTGCTACGAAAGAACTTGAAGGGATTCCACTTCTTCAGGTCGGTGTTCATCATATCTTCCTCTATGGTCAGGCGGGGGCACGGGATGTTGGGTGTTTCACCCAGTCCGAGACTTCGCGGCCTATCGACCCTCAGCATCCCGCATCCCGACCGCTAAAGTCGGAAAGTGTCGGTCACAGACTCCGCTGGTTTTCCCCAAATAGTTGCTGATCTCGTGCGGACCTCAGCCCGGACGCACTTCGATGCGGCGTGGGAGAGCTTCCTCGCGGCGCGGTATAGTCAGCTTCAGCACACCGTCCTTTAGGTTTGCATCGATTTTCGTTGGGTCAAAGTCGGCACCGAGTGAGAACGCCCCCGCGAAGTGCGGCTGACGAATCTCCGCATGCTGCAGGCGCAGCCCTGCAGGCGTGGGTATCACTGCCTCCGCGTCTATGTATAAGGTGCCATCGTGTATCTTCAAATTAAGCCGATTCTTTGTCACGCCAGGTACATCCGCCCAAAGGGTAACGCCCTGACTGTCTTCGAAGATATCCACCGGCGGTGTTAGCATGATCCGACGTTGGGGCTGGTCGACATCGCGTCGGACCACTCCAGTTTCATCTTTCCTTGCAAGTTCTGTCGTGTCGTTCATGATATTTTCCCAGTTGAGAGATGCGTTTCATTGAACCGTGATGGCCCGCGGTTTTGACGCCTCTCTTTTAGCAATACTTACAGTCAAGCAACCATTTGTATACTGGGCCGTGACTTTGTCGAGGTCCGCATGCTGTCGTAATTCAATGACACGCCTAAAAGCCCCGACAAACCGCTCCTGCGCATAACTACGCGCGTCATCGCGGGTCGCGCCCGGGTATGCTGTCTGCCGCTCGCCGCAGATGGTCAGCAGCCCATTGTCGATGGATACGTCGAGGTTTTGGGGATCGACACCCGGCGCGAACGCGACAATCTCAATAGAGTCGTCAGTCGAGCCGATGTTCACTTGCGGGAAGGCCCAGAAGCGCGCCGAACGAATACTGGAAGGGAACCCGCCTAAAAAGCTCGCCATCTGCCGTTGCAGGCGGTCGAACTCGCCGAGAAGATCTCCCCAAAGTAGAGATCGCTCATGGTCATTTCCTCCTTGGAATCAGCAGGAAGACGAACCGGCCTACGCGCTCCAGTCCGTCTGCCCCGCTATTAGCAAACAAATCGAAACACGCAGCGCGCCAGTATGCTGGCGCGGCTGCCTTAGCTGAATTCAAGATAGGATTTCGCGCAAAAATTTCAAGGGCAATATTGGGATTTTTTGTTCTTGAATATGGCTGCTGATTATTACAATCAGTTGGCGGTAATGCTAGTTGCCAGCGGTGGCCTGGGTATTCACGGCCTGTTACATGCAAATGCTGCGCTCGCACCGCCGTCACCAGACCCCGCTCTTGTGGTTGTCGAGTATACGCCCGCTCGACGCCAGTCCCGTAACCATTGCAGTCCCTCGCTGGTGTTCCCGCGTGGGCGATACTCGCAGCCGATCCAGCCGGTATAGCCTAGTTCGTCGATTAAGCGGAACAGGTGAGGGTAGTTCAACTCACCCACGTCAGGTTCATGACGCGATGGTACACCGGCGATCTGGATGTGACCGATCCCGGAAAAGTCCCGTCGCAGTTTCATTTCGATGTCGCCTTCGACTATCTGGCAGTGATAGCAGTCGAATTGCACCTTGAGATTGTCTGCGCCTACCTCCTTGCAAATGGCTTGCCCTTCATCCTGACGACTGATGAAATAGTTTGGCATATCGCGTTGATTGATTGGCTCCAACACGATCGTGATACCTAACCGCTTTGCTTGGGCCGCAGCGTGGGCAACATTTTCGAGATAAACCGCACGATGTTTGGTGCGCGTCGCTGCTTCAGTATCTGGTAGCAAGCCCGCCATCACGTGAATGCGATCGTTGCCAAGTACCGCGGCGTAATCTAGCGCGCGCACGATGCCATCCCGAAACTCCGCTTCGCGGCCCGGAAGCGAGGCGAGCCCGCGTTCGCCTTTCGCCCAGTCTCCAGGTGGTGCATTGAACAGCGCTTGTTGCATGCCGTTGTCGTCAAGGCGACGCTTCAATGCCGTCGCGTCGTACTGGTAAGGGAACAGATACTCGACGGCGTCAAAGCCGTCGGCACGTGCGGCGGCAAAGCGGTCAAGGAAGCCGTGCTCCGGATACATCATGCTGAGATTGGCGGCAAAGCGGGGCATCGTTCCTCCTACTTGAAAATTACCTATTCCAGAACAGCGGATCGTCCGCATTCCGATTTACACAAACGGCCAGATTACCAGGGTCATCAGGAAACCAAGCGTGCCCAGGATCGTCACCAACAACGTCCAGGTGCGCAGGCCGTCGCCGACGTTGAGTCCCGCAAGCTTGGTGAAGATCCAGTATCCGGCGTCATTGACATGCGACATCGCGAAGCCGCCACCGCCCATTGCCAGGCATAGCAGTGCCAGATGATTTTCACTCAAGTTCAGCGAATGCACCATTGGCGTCAAGATGCCTGCAGTGGTCACCAGTGCCACGGTAGTGGAGCCTTGCACCGCACGTAACAAAAGGCACAGAATGAAGCCTAAGGCGAGAACCGGCAAGCCCGTCGAACGTAGTGCATCCGATACCACTTTGCCGATCCCTGTTTCCACCAGCACCGAGCCGAATACCCCGCCAGCGCCGGCGATGAGGATAACCATCGCGACGCCGGGGATTGCAGAGCCGATGACGTCTGAAACCTGGTAGGCGCTCCAGCCACGGCGTACGCCTAGCAGCCAGGCGCACAGCAAGGTGTCGAGCAATAACGCGACTAATGGTGCACCAAGAACAATCAAGGTCTGGCGTAGGATAGACGTCGACGGCAACATCGGGGGGACCAAGGTGCCGACAAGGATCAGGACGATCGGCAATAGAATCAGCGACAGGATCAATCCGAATCCCGGCGGCGGCGCGGCCGGCAGGCGAGCCGCCAATGCGCTGGCGCTTTCGTCCAGGCTTCTGCTGGTCATCGCGGTTTCGATGTGCGGCGTCTTATAGACGTTGTTGGACCAATCGACGAGGTCCTCATTGGTGATATGCGCACCATAGACTTCTGCGCGAACATCGTCGCTCATCGGATAAATCTTGCGCGTCATGCGTCCTGCAATCACATATCCCACGAGGCAAAGGATCAGCACGATCGGCAGTCCGAACATTAGGATACGCCCTAGATCCGCGCCCAATTGCCCCGCAGCGGCGACGGCGCCTGGATGCGGCGGCAGGAAGGCATGCACCGCAAGCAGGGAGGCGCACATCGGCAACGCAAAAACCAGAAGCGGCTTGCGTGCTGTGCGAGCAACACCGTAGGCCAGTGGCATGAAGATGATCACGCCGACTTCGAAGAATACCGGGATGCCTACAACAAAGCCGGCGATGGCCAGTGCCAGAGGCGTGCGGCGTTCACCGAATTGCGCAATCAGTCGCTTCGCAAGTACCTGGGCGCCACCCGACAGTTCCACAATGCGTCCGATCATGGCCCCCAGGGCAATGATAATAGCGATGTGGCCGAGCGTCTTGCCCATGCCGCCTTCGACTGTGGCGACTAGCGCCGCCGGTTTGACGCCTGCCACCAAAGCAACGACGATACTGATCAACAAGAGCGCGACGAACGGCTGGAACTTGAAACCCAACACCAAAACCAACAGGAAAAGGATGCCACCTAGGGCGGTCGACATAAGGAATAAGGAGCTCATACCATATGTCCCCTTGCGCCGACGGACGATGCGTCCAAGTAATCGCTTGCATAGATGTGCCTAGCGACGCAGTGTTGATACCAACTCATCTTTGAAAAGTCTCCGTCCGGAATATTGTTTTACGCTACGCGCTGCTTGCATTCCCCGCGTCCGATGCCTGGCGGCACGTCGCGATGCTTACCACTTCGCGCCGAATGTCTGTTCGATTGCTTTAAGGTGTTCGGTCGACAGCGGCGCCGGTTTCGGATTGCTCATCAACCAGAGCTGTGCCGTCTCTTCGAGCTCTTCTAACGCATAGCTTGCCTTGGCGACCGAGCTTTCCCAGATGACCGGACCGAGACGTTCCAGCATGACCCCGCGGACGCTGTTGGCCAGTGCAGCGACTTGTTCAGCGACTTCAGGCGCGCCTGGTCGCTGATAGTCGATCAACGGAATGTGACCCACCTTCATGACCTGATAGGGTGTCAGCGGAGGCAGGATGTCATTTTTGCGCCAGACGCCGGCGAGGGTCAACGCCACCAGATGGGTCGAATGGGTATGCACGACGCCACCCACGCTAGGATTGCGGTCATAGACCTGGCGATGCAATGCCAGGGTCTTCGACGGCTTATCGCCCGAAACCCACTCGCCCGCCAGACTCACTTTAGCGATAGCGGCCGGATCGAGGCGCCCAAGGCATGCGTCCGTAGGGGTGATCAGCCAGCCGTCTTCCAGCCGTGCGCTGATATTGCCCGCGCTACCTACGGTGTAACCACGGCCATACAGCAGTGCTCCGACGTGCGCGATTTCTTCGCGCAGTGCGTTTTCTTTACTCAAGGTCTTCATAGCGTCAAGCTCCGTGCACCAGCGGGTTTGCGAGTCGTGCCAGCGCTTTTGCGAAGAAATCGCGCGTGCCAAAATTCCCCGATTTGAGCGCCAGCGCGAGTTGATCGGCGTTGCTGTCTGTAGCGGTTTTGCTGACCGTGACGGGGACGCCAGGATCGATCTGCGGTCCGATCTGCAACAGTTGGACGCCAAGCGCCTGAACAACCGCACCGGACGTTTCTCCTCCGGCCACCACGAACCGACGTACACCGGCATCGCGCAAGCCAGCAGCAATCTGACCGAGCGCCTGTTCGACGATGGCGCTTGCGTGTTCGACGCCCAGTTGGCGCTGAACTTCCTTTACCGTATCGGCGTCGCTCGTTGCGTAGATCAACACTGTCTGCGCCGCGCCTTGCGCAAATGCCAGTGCGTCATCCACCACTGGCTTGCCCGCTGCCAGGGCAAGCGGGTCGATCTTGAAAGCAGGGCGCCCGCTTTCCCGCCATGCGGTGACCTGGCCAATTGTCGCGATGGACGCGCTTCCGGCTAGGACGACTTCGCCGCCACCCAAGGCGGGGACGCTTGATGCATCGGTAGCGGGAGCGAGCTTACCTGCCTTGCGGAAGTTGCTGGGTAACCCCAACGCCATTCCCGACCCACCTGTGATCAGCGTCAGATCGGCACATGCCTCACCGAGCACCAAGAGATTTTCATCGGAGACCGCATCGGCTATCGCCATGCGTACCCCTGCTTCGCGCAGTGCGGCGATCCGTTCGCGAACGGCGGAAACGCCTTGCATGATGGTGTCGTAGCGGATCAACCCAACTTTTGACGCGGTCTGGGCCTGCAGAACGCGAACAAGGTTCGCGTCGTGCATCGGAGTGAGGGGATGGTTCTTCATCCCGGAGTCGCTCAGGAGTTCGTCTTGAACGAACAAATGGCCGCGGAAAATCGTACGGCCCGTTTCTGGGAAAGCCGGGCAAACGATTGTAAAGTCGGTGGCCATGTCCGACATCAGCGCATCCGCAACCGGACCGATGTTTCCCTTCGCTGTCGAGTCGAATGTCGAACAGTATTTGAAATAGAGCTGCTCGCAACCGAGCGTGCGTAACACGGCAAGTGCTTTAAGCGATTCCGCTACCGCTTGCTCGGCCGGGATCGTGCGGGACTTCAGCGCGATGACGATCGCATCGGCATCGAAGTCGGCGGCAGCGCCGGCGCTGGGAATGCCGATACTTTGCACGGTACGCATGCCGTTGCGCACCAGCATATTGGCCAAGTCGGTCGCGCCGGTGAAATCGTCGGCGATACAGCCCAGCAGCGGGCGATGTCTTTGTTGGGGCATATCGTTTTTATCTCTCAAAAAAATACGCTTGCTGTCTGACGGTGCTGTACGCTGGCACTTGTTGGATCAACGTCGGTCGTGCGCGCGAGCGACAGGCATGCCGACGATCCGGGCAACGTCGTTTTGCTTATTCTTATTCTTCGTCGGTGGCTACCGGCAGCGTGATACCTGGGAAGATCTTGATGACTGCGGAGTCATCTTCGCGACCGAAGCCCGCGCTCGAGGCTTGCATGAACATCTGATGCGCGGTGGCCGACAGGGGCAGCGGAAATTTGCTCGCACGTGCGGTGTCCAGCACCAGTCCAAGATCCTTTACAAAAATGTCGACGGCCGATAAAGGGGTGTAATCTGCCTTTAGGATATGGGGCACCCGGTTCTCGAACATCCACGAATTGCCGGCACTGTTGGTGATGACTTCGTACAGCGCATCCGGATCGACACCTTCGCGCAGACCCAGCGCCATCGCCTCGGCGCTCGCCGCAATATGCACGCCGGCCAGCAACTGATTGACGATTTTGGTTTTGGAGCCCAGGCCATGCGTGTTGCCGAGCCGATAGATCTTGCCGGCCATGGCCTGTAGAACCGGATCTGCGATGGCGTACGATTCCGCCGGACCGGATGTCATCATGGTCATCTCGCCCGATGCCGCTTTTGCCGCACCGCCCGAGATCGGCGCGTCCAGGTAGAATAGACCTTCATCGCCGAGTCGCTTGCCCAACGCGATCGCGAATTCCGGAGCGACCGTGGCACAACCGATAACCAAGGCACCCTTGCGAAAAGAGGCGACCATGCCGTTTTCACCGAACAGGATCGTTTCCGTTTGATCGGCGTTCACAACCACGGTAATGACGACGTCGCACGCAGCAGCGAGCTCGGCAGGCGTAGAACATCCCACGCCACCCTCCGATGCGAATCGCTCAACCACGTCCGCGCGAACGTCGCACGCATGGACATTGAAGCCATTGCGTAGCAGCGAGCGGGCAATGCCGAGACCCATTGCACCCAGACCGACGACACCGACGTTTTTGCTGCGCATGCGTGAACTCCTGAGAACGAGAGAAAGACCCTGCCGATCGCCGAGCTGAAGAGATGCGTGAACTCGGTGAACTTTAATGTGAAATTATAAAAAAATATAACATATTTGAACATCAAAAGGCACTCGATTGGCATCTTATTTATGAATACAGTGCAAGTAGTCGCTGAAAAAGCTGTTTTCAGAGCCTCGTGTGAACAAATGTTACGAAATTGACCCGTCACGGTCTTTGAGGTAACGTAGGTGTGAACAAACTATCGCGGCGACCACTTTGTGAAGTGCGTCTGTCGGAATCGCAAGGAATCGATCGCATGCCACCGGGTGATGTAACGGGCGCCGCTCAGGTAGCGCCGATGATTCCCGATCAGCGTCGGGAGTCGATCTTGCGTCAACTGCGGCAGCACGGTGTCCTCAGCGTGCACCAGTTGATGGAAATGTTTGGCTGCTCGCACATGACCGTGCGCCGCGACATTTCCGTTTTGGAGCGGGAGGGGCATGCGTACTCGGTTCCGGGTGGCGTTCGTATCGCAAGCCAGCTCAGCGCGGAGCCAAGTCATCAGCTCAAGTCGATGGTCGAGCCCGCGGAGAAACAGGGTATCGCACGTTGCGCTGCGGAGATGCTCCAGACGGGTATGACGGTCTACCTCGATGCAGGGACGACGACGCTGTCCATAGTGCCGCACCTTGCGAAGCTAGAAAACATGACTGTCATCACCAACGATTTTCCTATAGTCGAGGCATTGGTCGAGTCGCCCCACGTAAAGGTGATCCATGTCGGCGGGGTTCTGGACCATTCGAATCGCTCCAGCGTCGGACCGTTGGCAGCTGCCACGCTATTGCACCTCTACAGCGATATCGCATTTATTTCTAGCAGTTCGTGGGATCTGCAACGCGGCTTGACCACGCCTGCTGCGTTGAAAGTGGAAGTGAAACGCGCCGCCATGCACTCAGCATCGCGCACTGCGTTGGTAACAACCAGTTCCAAATACGGTACCTTCGGCACTTATAAAATTTCGCCGCTGGAGGATTTTGATCTAGTCATTACGGATTCGGCGCTGCCCGATGCGGTGGCGGCCCGGCTGCGAGACGCGAACGTGGGATTGGTATTGGCTGATCCGGTCGAAAACCTGGGCTGATCTGAGCTTGCGCTAGACCGCGAGTGGATCTGTCGGCTCCGAGTTATTTCTTGGGCACATTGACCACGCCTCGTTTTCACGTATAGCAACTCAGGCCGCTTTTTGCATAGCCTCGTAATCGCACGGCGTGCGATATTCAATCGACGAATGGATGCGTTGACGATTGTAGAAGCCTTCAATCCAATCCACTACATCCAGCTTTGCTTGCCCCCGTGTTTCGTATCGATGCCGCGACGTTTGCTCCACTTGTAACGTCTTGAAGAAGCTTTCCATCGCCGCGTTGTCCCACGCGTTTGCTCGCCGACTCATCGACATCGTCATGCGATATTGTTGCGCTAACTCCCGATAACGCCAGCTTGCGTATTGGGTAGATTCAACCGGTCGTCGCAACACCTTATTCTCGGAGGTGTCTCATGGGTCGAACAGCGAATTGGATGCAAACATTCACGGGGCGCGGCGCTTAGCACTCGCCCGGGCACTGTCACGTTAGCGAAGCGATCGGGTAAGCTAGGTGGATGAAATCCTCGTCTATTTACCGCGGCCACCGATTCCCGCCTGCCATCATCAGCCTAGCGGTGCGCTGGTACTTTCGCTTCTCGCTGAGCTTGCGCGACATCGAAGAATTATTGCTTGAGCGCGGCGTGATCGTCAGCTACGAATCGATACGGCGGTGGTGCGATAAATTCGGCGCCCGGTTTGCCGCACATGTAAAGATCACCGGCGGTAGTGCCACAACATGGCATCTGGACGAAATGTTCGTGCGTCTGGGTGGTGAGCCTTACTGGCTATGGCGTGCCGTCGACGAACAGGGTCGCGAACTCGACACCCTGTTGCAAAAGCATCGAGATACCGCCGCAGCTGAACAATTCTTCAAGAGGATCTTGCGCAAGCACCCGGCGCCGCGGGTCATCGTGACCGATCAGCTTCGTAGCTATCCGGCTGCCAAAGCCCGAGTGCCCGCGCTAGCCAAGACGAAGCACATCTTCGTACGTGCTGCCGCACGCGTGAATAACCGCGTCGAAAATAGCCATCAACCGACCCGAGAGCGGGAGCGCCGCATGCGCGGCTTAAGAGATCGGCGACGTGCCCAGCGCTTCCTCTCGAACTTCGGCCCGATTCGACAGCATTTTGCTCTGGAACGACGCCTAATTTGTGCAGCCGAACATCGTCGCGAGCTTACGCTGCGCTTGGAATCGTGGCATCACTTGACGCTCCAGGGCCAAAATCCGTCTGCGTTTTAAACAATGGCCGTAAAGCGCCTCTTTTCCGCTCAATCATCTTCAACGTGACAATGCCCTCGACCCCGTATAATTTGTAAGATGCGGCAGAGTTGGCGGCCCAGGGCGGCGGTCGAATAAATTTGTCCTATGTCGGTGAGAAGTTCGGTCACGCGATTGTTGATCTGTAGCGGGATTCGCCACGCCGTTTAGGCGTGGGCGCCGGATCAATTTTCTCCATGTCGCCGAGAAAAACGATTTCATCGGACAACGCGTCTTGAGGATGCGCGATATGGTGCTTGAGCGCAGCGTTTTTTGCATCTGCACCAATGCCAACGAACCTGAATCCCGCTTTGTAAAAAAACGTCGCAGCGTCTTCATCTTGGCAAATTAAGGAAACGCTAGACAATCCGAGATCACTTCTCATCTGGTCCGCGATTTCTAAGAATCGACTTCCGACCTGGCGCACCGCGTTTCTGTTGTGGTTCTCGATTGATAAGAGTCTTAGTGAATGCAGCTGCGGCGCTAAACTCATCGTGCCGAAATGTCGACTGCTAGTTGGACTTAAACTACGCATTTCAATTTTTCTGACATTACCTGACCCAGACGCTTCAATCGTCACGTCAAGCATTGACTGTCGATCTCGATCATAAATTTGCATAACAATGGTGACTCGATGCTCTGGAAAAAGAAAAACTCTATCGTGGAAAGCATATTGCGTATGCCAAGCTTACCGAAGCGATGGCTCCGAGCGCGAAACGTTATCGATGATCGGTCAGGCGTGCTCTTAACTGAATATTCATTGGCCGCGTATCATCGTTGCCCGGCTGACCAGGAACGATCACGATCCCGAGTCGCCACAACCAAGTCTCTCCATTCGCGCAACGTAGTCAGTTTTCGCGCTAACGGCGTCACGCTACGTTTGGAAAGGCGCGACGAATGTCACACCGCCTCCACGCACTCGTTCTCCGACGTAACCCATCATTCCAGGCTTACGTCGCAGCGCGCAGCATTTATTCATATTGCATACGTATGCAATATGAACCACGTCAGCGGTGCAGCCGCCAATCGAAGACGCGGGTGGTGCGCGTCGACAATCAGAATGGGAATGTCCTGATGGCAATATGGCTTAAGAGAGGCGCGGATAGCGAGATGATCCGCAGTGCGGATCGCGATGTGCGTGAAACGGTGGAAAAGACGCTCGCCGATATCGAAAAGCGGGGCGACGCCGCGCTGCGGGATTTGTCGATCAAATTCCATAAACTCGATCGCGATGACTACCGCCTAAGTGACACCCCCCCTGTGTCAGACTAGTTGGAACATGAATCGCTGTTAGAGTTTGAACCGTGACAGGGGGCAGAGGGAAGAATCCAATGAAGTACTCCGAAGAGCGCAAAGAAGCGATTCTGAAGAAGCTGTTGG
>Ga0308167_1002601_pt1 | contig 16287 bp, 13 predicted proteins | sample PhyCR1_2_FD_202138 | JGI IMG/M metagenome (GOLD analysis project Ga0308167, IMG submission 202138) | Phyllosphere microbial communities from UC Gill Tract Community Farm, Albany, California, United States - DLSLRC.R1 | ecosystem: Host-associated > Plants > Phyllosphere > Unclassified | place... | reverse complement strand
AGGGTGACGCCACCAGCGCCAATGGTGCAATTGGTATCGGTTATCAGCTGACCGACAGCTGGCAGGCCGGGGCGATGTTTTCGGCGACGACCCAGCGTCAGGATCCTTCGTCGCGTTTCGATTACCGGCTGCGCGGCAATCTGGTGGCGCTGTGGAGTCAGTTGCGGCTGTTCGAACAGGGCTGGGTTAATGCCGATCTGCACTATGCCGATCTCGATTTCGACGATATTGAACGTCAGGTCAGAGTGGGACCGGCCACCCGCACTGAGCAGGGCAGCACCGAGGGGAAACTGCTGGGAATGCGGATTGAAACGGGCTGGGATTTTCCTCTGGGTCAGTATGTTTCCACCGGTCCGGTTGCCAGCTACGCGCTGGATTACAGCCAGGTTGAGGGCTATCAGGAGCAGGGTAACCGCAGTAGCGCCATGCGCTTTGGCGATCAGACGTTGCATTCGCAGGTCGGTTCCCTGGGCTGGCGCATCGACAGCAAGCAGCTGTTGATCAATCCGTGGGCGCAGGTCAGTTACAACCACCAGTTTGGCGACAGTGACTCTGCGGTAACCGCCGGTCTGAAATCGACCCGCACAGCGTTTACCCGCACCAGCGAATCAGGCGATGACAACTGGCTGGATATGGCGGTCGGCGCCAGCGTGCCGCTGGGTAGCGCAGTGAATGCGTTTGCGGGCGTCTCTGCGGTGGCGGGCAACAGCGCATATCATCAGGTGACCTGGAACATCGGGCTTAATGCCCGCTTCTGATCGGCGTTAATCGCACGGCAGGGAAGCAGTGTGATAACGTAGCGCTTCGATCCGAAATGTTCAGGCAGGAGGGGATGATGAGCGTCAGACGGGCATTACCTGAAGAGGCGACGCTATTGTGGACTATCCGCAATCAGGCGATCCGACATGGCTGTCAGACAGCTTATACGCCCGAGGTGATTGCAGCCTGGACGCCGGACCGGATGCCTGCCAGTTTCCCGGCAATGATCCGCGAAAATCCCTTTTTCGTCATTGATGGCCCTGACGGGCAGCCGGTAGCCACCGGTTCGCTCGATCTGGCTGCCGGCAGTGTTGAAGCGATATTCACGCTGCCCGGCTTCACCGGTCAGGGGCTGGCTGGCGAGATCATTGATGCCATCAAAGCGGACGCGTTGCGGCGTGGCTACCGGCGTCTGACGCTCTCCTCAACGCCTAATGCCGCCAGCTTTTATCAACAACATGGCTTCACGTTGCTGGGTGAAAGCCTTTACCCTTCAAAGCTGGCAGGTGGCGGATTACGCTGTATGGAAATGGCAATCGAGCTGTTAGCGCCGTCTGACTGATTAGTCGGGTGGAAGCGTCGGCAGAGCCGCTTTATCAGCCGCAAAGTTTCATGCGCAAACACTTCGCAAGCCCACGCCGGTAAGGTATAGTCCGCGTTTTTTGGAGGAACCATGCTGACTCAATCATCAACTCGTCTCAATAAATACATCAGTGAGAGCGGAATCTGTTCTCGCCGCGACGCCGATCGTTACATCGAGCAGGGCAACGTTTTCATTAACGGCAAACGCGCCACTGTCGGCGCACAGGTATTTGCAGGCGATGTGGTGAAAGTAAACGGTCAGCTTATTGAGCCGCGTGACGAAGATGATCTGGTGCTGATTGCTCTTAACAAGCCGGTTGGCATTATCACCACTATGGAAGAGGGCGAGCGCGATAACATCAGTGATTTCGTCAACCATAGTAAGCGGGTATTCCCGATTGGCCGTCTGGATAAAGATTCTCAGGGGCTGATCTTCCTGACTAACCACGGTGATTTGGTCAATAAAATCCTGCGTGCCGGTAATAATCACGAAAAAGAGTATGTCGTCACCGTAGATAAGCCGATTACCGACGAGTTCATAGCCGGTATGGGCGCGGGTGTGCCGATGCTGGGCACCGTGACGAAAAAGTGCAAAGTCAAAAAAGAAGCGCCTTTTGTGTTTCGCATCACGCTGGTACAGGGACTGAATCGCCAGATTCGCCGGATGTGTAAGCACTTTGGCTTTGAAGTCACGAAGCTGGAGCGCACCCGCATCATGAACGTCAATCTGAAAGGTCTGCCGCTGGGCGAGTGGCGCGATCTGACTGATGATGAACTGATCGAACTGTTTAAACTGCTGGAGAACTCCTCTTCAGAAGATAAGCCTGCGAAGAAAGCGCCAGCAAAATCCGCTGCGGCTAAGAAACCGCAGAAAAGTCCCGCCAGACCCACCGGGAAAACGGAACCTGATAGCGCCTCCCGCAAGCGTTTTGCCCAACCGGGACGTAAGAAAAAAGGACGCTAGCGCCGCGAGGGAGGGACAGGGTGGCTATCCGGCATCGCTGCCCCTCCACAGTTATGGCCGGGCTGCTCAGGGAATGATTCGGGCGGCGCGAAAACGGGCAAACAGATCACAAAGCATAATGTCGGTTGCCCGGAAGTGATGAAATCCTGCCTGACGGATCTTACTGCCGTCGCCAAACATATCGTAACGCCAGCCGAAGACGAAATCAGCAAAGCGGCCGTCACTGAGCGCCAGAATATCAGGCTGCACCAGCGCCCTGGCGGCGGCGAGTTCACGCCAGGTTTGCCGGTAATCGTGAAACAGCTGCTGCAGGGATAATGAAACCGGCGGCGCAATATCGAGCCCGAACCAGTCCGCGATCACCGGCCACAGCTCGCTCCAGCGCCACAGATCGCCGTTGTTAATATTAAACGCCTGATTATTCGCCTCAGAGGCCTCTGCCGCCCAGAGCGTCGCATCGGCCAGTAATTCCGCATCCGTAAAATCCACCAGGCTGTGCCAGGTTTCCAGCGAGCCAGGAAAACGCAGCGGTAACGCTTCGGCACGGCAGATCGACGCATAGATTGCCAGGCTTAGCGCCAGATTCATGCTGTTGCCTGGCCTGTCGCTTCCCACTACGCCGGGACGCAGTGCGCTCCAGTGCCAGGCTTTACCCTGCTGTTGTGCGCTCAGCCAGCGCTGCTGACTGGCATTAAATTCGGCGCCCGGAACGCCGGCATCACTCTCCCGGGCGGGCGTCTTAAACGGGCCAAGATGGGCGCCGTAAACTTTGTAACCCTGCATCAGACTGACGTGCTGCAGTGGGGCAACCTGCTCTACACCACTCACCAGGTTTTGCAGCATCGTTACGTTAGGTTTCACCATCGCGGCCCAGTCGGGCGCATCCAGCCATGCGCTGTAGAAAATGTGTGTGACCTCAGTCAGTGATGAGAGCACCTGCTGACTCTGTGAGCGATCGAGAAGATCGACCGATAAGACCTTGCCTGGACCGTTGTCTGAACATGGCTGGCGAGTCAGTCCTGTGACCTGCCAGTGCTGCGCCATTAGCGCCCGAATAAGTTGCTGACCGACAATGCCGGTGGCACCCGCCACCAGTGCAACCCTATTTTTCTGCCTGTTATTCATCGTTACGCTCCCCACTGAATGAGATCGCAGTGTCACCTGCTATTCTTTTTGAATAAATCCCCCTTAATCCGATGACACCTATTAAGAAAATCAATAAATGCAAAACAAACTGAATGCGATGCAGACATTCATCCGTGTCGCCGAGGCGGGATCGTTTTCAGCCGCTGCACGACAGCACGGGATGAAGCAGTCGGCGATGAGTCAGCAGGTCGCCGCGCTGGAAGCGGAACTGGGCGTGGTGCTATTGCACCGAACCACGCGCGCGATGGCGCTGACTGAAGCGGGCCAGCGTTACCTGAGTCAGGGCAGACAACTATTGTACGCGATGGAGGAACTGGAGCAGCAAATAAGGCCTGAATCGCCGTCGCTACAGGGAAAACTGCACATTCAGTTGCCGAGCGGTCTGGGCCAGCGCTTTATGCCGCATCTGTTACGGTTCCAGCAGCAGCATCCGGCTCTGCGGCTGGAGGTTGCGCTGGACGATCGCCTGGCCGATGTGGTGGCTGAAGGGGTTGATGTTGCTATTCGTCTTAGCGAAGCGCCGCCCGCCAGCCTGGCCGCTCGCACGCTGACCACCGTCGAAACGGTGCTGGTGGCTTCCGCTGACTGGATCGCCCGTCACGGCGAGCCACGAACGCCCGCTGATTTACAGCGTTATCCGCATATCCGCTTCAGCGGCCTTCAGCGCGATGCGCCGTTACGGCTGGTATCAGCAGAGGAAGCGGTGTCGCTCGCGGTGGAGTCGGTGTTTTGTTCCAATAATAGTCACTCACTGACAGCGGCGGTTGAAGCGGGCCTGGGGATTGGCGCGATACAGACGCTTATGGGCGCTGATGCGCTGGCAGCCGGCCGGCTGGTCAGAATTTTGCCGGATTACCGGTTGCCGGATCGCTATCTCTACGCGATTTTTCCCGATGCTCGCTTTATTCCTGACAAGGTACGGCAACTGGTGACGCTGTTTGAGCAGATGCTGGTTTCCCTGTCCAAAGCTACACCACCGGCGAACGGCGCCGGTAAGCCAGCCTGAGGGCGGTGAAGTGCCAGCCGCTCGTCCATCTGTGTTAAGCACTGCACAATCAGAAGAAGTGCGCTTTTCAGGGTCAGGGCGGCGTGGCAGGATAAACGCAAAATATTAAGGAGTAGGCCTGATGTTACTGAAAGGTATGAACGATCCGCTACTGAAAGCGTATCAGCATCCGAAATCGAGGATGATGATTAGCCGCTTCAGAGGCCTGGCGGGTGATCGCAGACTCAGTGACTGGCAGGTATTTTGTATTCTGGTGACCGGATTTACCAACTACTGGTATGTGCAGTCTGGCCATTTCAACATCAACGTCAGCTGCAGCAAAACCCGACAGTTCGACTTTATGCAGGATTTTCTCCATGTTGAGGTCACGCTGGAGGGATTAGTCTGTGATGATCACTTCCGCTGCCCGGACTTCGTTTTACCGCGTTATGATGTGCCTTACGAATTTTGCCGATGGCGCAGCAAGCGCGGCTACGACTCATCAGTAACCTATGTCAGTAATCATGGGGTGAAATCGCATAAGGCCATTTTCGTTGCTTCTGGCGACGCCTCGCAGGAAGAGAGAGTGATGAAGTGGGAAGGCATGGTTAACGTCTTTGATAAAACCTTTTTCACCGCAGCCAGTTTCGCTACCACCCACGACTTCCTGACTAAAGATATCACCAAAACCATTCACGACGGATTGATAAAGCATCTGAACTTTTATCGTGATCTCTTCAGTTATATCTTTCCGACACCGGCTGCCGCCCGGCTACAGGCGCGCGATGACCGACGCTATCTGAATAAAATCTGACCCTTATTATGTTTACATTCCTTCACATCCTTACGCACATACATCCTCCTGTTCTCACGCGTTTAACGTGGCGGAACCGTCTGTTTTAAGCCTTAACGGATCAAGGCTTAAACGATGCGCCGTTCACGGGGCACGCTGGTTACCAGCGGCAGAGCTGAATGCTGGCGCGATTGCAGGCTGAAACGGCAGGAACCGCGCTGATATTTCCTCCGGTAGTGCTACCCGCGCTGGTTGCTGCAAAAACAGCACTGTATCAATCGTGCCGACTCACAGAAACGAACCGTTGTGATCGCGCCGGTGACAGGCATTGTCAACGATATTGAAGTGACAACCGTGGGTGGCATCATCCTGCAACGCGGTAACCTGATGGAAATCGTGCCGCTGGATGAGCAGCTGACAGCAAAACGATCATGGTATATCTGCTCAAGTCGCTTAATCGCACACCAGGAGCATTGCGCGAAAGGTAAGCGTACTGACCCCCTCCCCGGAGGTTTCTTTTTGCTGCGAAAAGCACGGAGCAGGGCCGTTGCGCCGGGGTTTAAACGGGTAACAGCCCGGCAGCCTGATAAACCGCGATCAGTTGATCAAACAGCGCAATGTCAGAACGGCTGCGGGCATCAGTTGTGCACCGGCCACCGCGGCGAAGATAGCCCGCGCTCGCGCAAGGCTCTGTTCCGCCACAGTCACACCCGCTTCCTGCAACCGCGATGCGAGCCACACCACATTGATATCCGGAAAATGCTGCACTTCAGTTTTCACCGCCTCGGGAAGATCGTCATATTCTGCTGACATAAAACTGCCCATACAGAAGCGGTTTTCGCTTTCCAGTGAACGACGGAACAGGTGGGGATACTGCCGCAGGCAGGCCAGCGCATCCAGCGGAAAATAGTACGATAAAGCGACGATTTTTGACATTGTCACCTGGCTGGAAACGCTAAGTCCGGTTAAGGGGCTGCCTCCCAAACTCTCAGCATAATTGATACCTGATGCCGGTCCTGTTGATAACGCCAGCTCGCTGAGGATGCGGCTAGCTGGCTGACTCAGCAATAGCGACGTTCTCTATCCCGATGAACCCTTTACCTGGATTATTCATCTTCCTTCTCCCTCCGCCTCACCATGATTGAGTGATGAAATTGATGTGGGCAGAAAATCTCAGAGTGAATAGTTCCGCTTATTGTCGCGTTTCTGTTCATCGGTTTTTTAACGCCACGCTGAATGGCGGTAACAGGTCAGGCCGAGGGCTTCGCGGCCGGCTATTGTTCATTTTTCGCTGAACAGGCGGACGAAAAAAGACCCTGGGAGGGTGATTAAATTAACCGATTCTGCGTAAGCCTGAAGGTAAATTGCGAAGTACAGCTATTTTTTCATTTGATGCTCAGCACCAAAATGAAGAAGCTAACAATGGAGAGCTGTTTAATGACAATTACCACCCTGAGTCGTGAACGCTGATAACAGCCAGCAGAGACGTTAAATATAAATGATAAGAAAAATCTCATGGCCCAATGGCTGCGCTATACTCATCTACGCCTTAATGAGTTCAATGAGCTCACATTGGCTATTTAATTACCTTAATGACGTATTCAGCAGTGTAGTCATGACGCTGAGGACTTATTTACCCTTTTTTCTTATCGCTGGTCTCAATATACAGCTGTGAATGCCGATAACGGACTGACACACTCAGGAGAATGCGCAATGAAATTATCTTTAAACATCTGCTTAGCCACACTGTTTTTTACGTTGGCCGGACACAATGCCAGCGCAGAAAGTTTGTCTGCTTCCGGTACCATTAGCTTTAGTGGTGCGATTGTTAATGACTCCTGTGATATGAATGTGATGCAAAATCCGGTTGCGTTTCAATGCATCGATCCGATGACCGGTAAAACGGTAGCCAGCACCATTGACATGAGGAAATCGCAAAAGATGGGCCATTTGCCGTTCACGGTCGAAACGAAATGGCTTGATGCCGCCAAACGGCAGGGCATTGTTTTAGTCACCTACCTGTAATTCCCTTCATTTCTTGTGCTAACAGCAACGCTGAAAAAATCTGGCCCGGCAACGATATCAGCGGCATGATTGTCGCTGATATATTTCTGGCGAATAGATTGATTAATAAATAAGAAGCGTGATTTATTGCCTGCTAATTAATTTATCGCGAGTAGTATACCGTCGATATGCTAATTTTAATTACCTTTAAACGACGAAGCCATGCGGAAGTCAGGGTTATTATTCAATTAATTTCAGATCCCAGAATTAATTATTGGCTCAGGTTGAGTTGCGTTGCACACCGTTAGTTGTATAAATAACACGGTCTATTATCTCTCAATGTCCTTCCCTGGGCATATTCATCCCGCTGTGCAAATCAGGATTGATCGGAAGAATGCAGAGCAAATAATCTCGCGCTCTGCTGTTTTTCCTTTTGCGATGCAGCAGATAGGGGGTGGCGATGATAATCGGGGTCATCCCCACGGAAGCGCTGACAGGCAGCAGGTCAGGTTAAGAGCGAACCAGCTAATGGCATGATTAATATGATGAAATTAAAAAGTGCTATCCTGTGGTGCAGAGCATTTACGGCCAGAGACTGGCTGACCGCTCTGTCAGCAGGATGATACCTGCCTGCGCCTGTAAGGGCAGAATCTCTTTATTGCGAATACGTTCGCCTTTGTAAGCGGTAAAGGAGGAAAGTAAATGCACTATAGAAAACTGGGACATTCCGGATTGCTGGTTTCGCGCTTTGTACTGGGTACGGTGCCCTTTGGCGGAAAAGCGGGCTTTGAAAAAACCGGCAATGTGAACGCCGCTGAAGCACGACGCTTCATCGATATTGCCCTGGATCATGGCGTCAACATGATCGATACCGCCGACCTCTATTCGATGGGCGGAGCCGAAGAAGTGGTCGGTGAAGCGCTGGGCGACAAACGCGACCAGCTGATTATTGCCAGTAAAGCCCGCAGTCCGCTGGGCGACGGGCCGAATCAGAGCGGTGCCAGCCGCTACCATCTGATCAGAGCCTGTGAAGCCAGCCTGCGACGTCTCAGAACCGATCACATCGATCTCTACCAGATTCACAACTGGGATGGTATTACCCCGGTTGAAGAGACGCTACGCGCACTGGAAGATCTGGTCAAAAGCGGCAAAATTCGTTACTTCGGCACCTCGAACTACACCGCGTGGCAGATGATGAAAACGCTGGGCAGCGCGGAGATGAATCATCTGATGAAGCCCGTGAGCCAGCAGATTTACTACACGCCGGAATCGCGTGAAGCAGAGTATGAACTGCTGCCAATGGCGCTGGATCAGGATATTGGCACTCTGGTGTGGGGACCGCTGGGGGAAGGACTGTTAACCGGTGCAGTGAACCGCAATAGCAAAGCACCGGCCACGACGCGACAGGGCAGCGGCTGGCCAGAACCCTATGTCCACGATATGGATCGCGCATATGACATTATCGACGTACTCGCCGAAGTCGGCGCGGAAGTTAACGCTTCGATATCGCAGGTGTGTCTCGCCTGGCTGGCTACCCGACCGGCGATTACCTCGCTGATTGTCGGTAACCGTACTGAAGCGCATCTGCGCGAGAATCTCGCCGCGTTTGATCTTCAGCTCAGCGAGACGCAGCGGCAGCGCATTGAAACAGTGACTCGCCCGGCACCGCAGTATCCTTACTGGCATCGGTTTACCAGCGGTATGGATCGCCTTGATCCCGCGGAGCAGGTTTTCCTGGATGAATACCGTCAGACCCTGGATCAACGTCAGGATCAGGCACGCAAATAATGCCCACAGGCCACCTCATCAGGTGGCCTTTTTACTGTTCAACTACCTGATTCAGGGAGCAAAACCATGAGATTCCGCTGGCAGGACCGGTCGCTGAGCGCAGATGAACGCGCCGACAGTGTTCTGGAACAGATGACCCTCGATGAAAAAATGCGCTGGCTCAGTGGACCGATGGCGATCCCGGCGCCAGGCGAAGCCCCGATCCCGGGCGCTTTAGGGTCGGCGGCCTGTTATCCAGCGATCGAGCGGCTGGGTATTCCGGCAATGCAACAATCTGACGCCAGTCTTGGTGTCGGGAACCTGGCAAATGTGCGGCCTGGCGACAATGCCACGGCGCTGCCTTCATCTTTACTGCTGGGCGCGGGGTTTGACCCGGCGATGGCCGAAACCACCGGCAATATGCTGGGTCGTGAAGCACATGCTAAAGGATTTAATGTGCAGCTGGCAGGCGGCGCCAATCTAATCCGTGAACCGCGTGGTGGCCGGAACTTTGAATATATCTCAGAAGATCCGCTACTGACCGGGATCATTGCCGGCCATTCGGTGAAAGGGATTCAGTCACAGCATGTGGTCTCCACCGTCAAACATTTTGCGCTTAATGCGCAGGAGACCGGGCGCGTGCTGGTCAGTTCCGATATTGATGAACAGGCGCTGCAACAATCGGATCTGCTGGCGTTCCGGATTGCCATTGAACTGGGAGAGCCGGGCGCAGTGATGCCGGGCTATAATCTGGTCAACGGCGAATGGGCCAGTGAAAACTGTCACCTGTTGAAGCAGGTATTGAAAACGGAGTGGGGCTTTAAAGGCTGGGTGATGTCGGACTGGGGCGCAACCCATTCTACCGATAAGGCCGCGCTGGCCGGACTGGATGTGCAGTCCGGAAGCAACATGGACCCGGAACACTTCTTTGGCGATCTGCTAAGGCAGGCGGTGGATCAGGGCCGGATTCCGGCTGAGCGACTGGATGAGATGGTCAGACGACAGCTAAGAAGCCTGTTTGCCGTCGGTGCGATCGATTTTCCCGCCACGCCTGGAGTGCCGATTGATTACTCCGCCCATCGGCTGATCGCACAGCGTGCGGCGGAAAACGGCATCGTACTGCTGAAAAACAAAGATTGCTGCCTGCCGCTGGCGCTGAATCTGCCGCGTCTGCTGGTGGTGGGTGGCCACGCGGACAAGGGGGTTTTATCCGGCGGTGGATCCTCTTCGGTTACGCCGATTGGCCATTATGCCGAACAGGGGGCCGCTATCATGGGCGTGCCGGTGCCAAAAGTTTATCATCCCTCCTCACCGCTGCACGCCATCCGTTGTCAGTCAGGCGCCGCCCAGGTAGATTATCTCGATGGCCACGATCATGCCGCCGTTGCTGGCCAGGCCGCCGCCGCTGATGCGGTGATCATGTTTGTTGAGTCGTGGAATACCGAAGGCCAGGATCTGGCCGATCTGACGCTGCCAGACCAGCAGAATCAATTGATTCATGCGGTGACACGCGCCAATCCACGCACCATTGTGGTGATTGAATCGGGTGGTCCGGTTAAAATGCCGTGGCTGGACGAAGTCAGTGGTGTGCTGGCGGTGTTCTATCCCGGTTCCGGTGGCGGCGAGGCGATTGCTGGTGTGCTGTCTGGTCGGGTGAATCCATCCGGAAGACTGCCGGTAACCTTCCCGCGCGATGAAAATCAACTGCCGCGCCCGGCGATGACCGATCCGGCAACCACCACCTCCAATCCAGGCGAGCCGCTGCGCGGGAGCGTGTTTCATGTCGATTACAACATTGAAGGCGCTGATGTGGGTTACCGCTGGTTTGATCGAGAGAAACTGACTCCGCTTTTTCCCTTTGGTTATGGTCTCTCCTATACCACCTTTACCGCCCACAGCCTGCAGATCTCCCAACAGGATGCGCATTTGCACGCCAGCGTCGTGATTAAAAACGGTGGCGACCGGGCCGGGGCTACAGTGGCACAGCTCTATGGCCGACGCATCAGTGATCCCAGTCAGACGTGGCGGCTGGCAGGCTTTCAAAAAGTGATGCTTGAAGCGGGCGAAGAGCGGACGATACCCATTGGGATTGAGCCCCGTTGTCTCGCCGTGTTCGATATCAATACCCGGGACTGGCAACGGCTTGCAGGTGAATACCAGTTCAGGCTGGCTGATAATGCGCTTGATGAAGGCATCAGCCTCACCCTGACTGTGACAGCGTGACTGCGCCATCAGAAGGCCAGAATGTTGCTATAGGGCGATGAAAGGCAAAGCGGGACGGTGACAGCCACGGTTTCGACGGCGGTTTAGTGCTAACGCATTGACTTTTAATCCCGCTCGCCGAGAATGTCTCTTTTGCGACCTGACCAGATTTTACTGGAGTTTATCATTGCCGTTTATTCTCGTCCCGGCCTGACCGGGACCGTTCTCAGGCGTGGCGGGGCGTTGGCCGCTGCACTGCTGCTGGTCAGTTGCGCCTCTCAACCGCCACGCTCGCTGGTTACGCCTTTTCCACCCGTGACAAAGCAGCCATTGCCAGTAACGCCTCAGCATCCTCAGCCGCCAATAAAGCAACCGGTGCGTGGCGTCTGGTTAGCCACCGTTTCGCGTCTCGACTGGCCGCCGGTGGAATCGGTCAACGGCAGTCAGGCCGCCCAGCGTATCAGCCTGCAGCAGCGCGCGCTGATCGCTAAGCTGGATAATCTGAAAAGTCTCGGCATCAATACGGTGTTCTTTCAGGTTAAACCTGATGCTACCGCACTCTGGTCGTCAAAAATTCTGCCGTGGTCAGATATGCTGACCGGCAAAATCGGCGAATATCCCGGCTATGATCCGCTGCAGTTTATGCTGGATGAGGCGCATAAACGCGGCATTAAGGTACACGCCTGGTTTAATCCCTACCGCGTGTCAGTCAACACCAAACCTTCAACCGTCAGCGAGCTGAATCGTACCCTGTCACTGCATCCGGCCAGCGTGTTTGTGCTGCATCCAGAGTGGATCCGCACTGCCGGGGATCGTTACGTGCTTGACCCTGGTATTCCGGCGGTACGTGACTGGATCACCAGCATTGTGGCGGAAGTGGTCACTCATTATCCGGTAGATGGCGTGCAGTTTGATGACTACTTTTATGCCGAATCGCCCGGTTCGATGCTCAATGACAGTCAGACTTTCCGCAGCTGGGGTCAGGGTTTTGCCTCTAAAGCCGACTGGCGGCGTCACAATACGCAGCAGCTGATTGAACAGGTCTCCCGCACCATTAAGCAGCTGAAGCCTGAAGTCGAATTTGGCGTCAGCCCGGCTGGCGTCTGGCGTAACCTGTCCCACGATCCTGCCGGTTCGGATACCCGCGGGGCGGCTGCGTACGACGAAGCCTATGCGGATACCCGTCACTGGGTTCAGCAGGGGCTGCTGGATTATATCGCTCCCCAACTCTACTGGCCGTTTTCACGCCAGGCGGCCCGTTACGACGTACTAGCTAACTGGTGGGCTGAGGTGGTGAAACCGACTAAAACCCGTCTTTATATTGGTCTGGCGCTGTATAAAGTGGGCGAGCCGTCGAAAATTGAGCCTGACTGGACCCGTCAGGGCGGTGTGCCGGAACTGAAAAAGCAGCTTGATCTGAATGAATCAAATCCGAATATCGATGGCACTATTTTGTTCCGGGAAAATTATCTCAACCAGCCGCAAACCAGGCAGGCGGTCGGGTATCTCAGAAGCCGCTGGGGTAGCTAACATCGGGCGCAACCGGATGACCACTGCGGTTAAGTTTACCCGGTGTGAATACTGCTATTCTCATGTTTTACATGGGGGAACTATGAGCGACCTGATCGATATTTTTACCAGCCACAAGAGTGAACGCAGTTTTACAGAACAACCGATCGATGATGCCGTGCTGGATCGTATTATCAGTACCGCGTATCGCGCACCGACATCGGTTAACTCGCAGCAAGTCTCCGTGGTGGTCACTCGTGACGCCAGCCGGCGGGCGCAGATCGCCGAAATAGCGGGCGGTCAGCCGTGGATTGCTAAAGCACCAGTGTTCATTACCTTTGTGCTAGACATGCATAAATCGGATCTGGCGATATCGGCCCTCGATCAGCATCAGATTGCTCATCAGAGCATTGAAAGCATCGTTTCCGGCTCGACTGATATCGGTATCGCACTCGGCTCGGTAATGGCCGCCGCGCGGGCGGAAGGGTTGGGAATTGTACCGATTGGCGGTATTCGTCGCGATCCTCAGGCGATGATCTCACTGCTGGAACTGCCGCCTCTGACCTTCCCGATTGCTGGTGTGGTCATCGGTCACGTTGATCAGCCTGCGCATCAGAAACCGCGTCTTCCTATCGCCACCTTCCGCCATGAAGAGACCTATCGCCCGGAGCACATGTCGCAGCACATTGCTGCCTATAACGACGAAATGGTGCAGCACTGGAAAAAAATCGGACGGAGTGATGGTGAAAGCTGGAGCGAAAGCGTCAGTGGTTACTATAAAAACGTCTACTTCCCGAAGGTGTTGCCTGCCTTGCTTAAACAGGGTTTTGGCAACGATAAGTAAGTGCTTAGCCAGAACGTTGACAGCCTGAGATCTGCCACTCGCGGGGCCATCCGTAACAATCTTACGGAGGGCTTTTTTCGTTTTATGTCTACACGCCCCCTGACTTCTCCAGTTGTCATAGATAATTTCCTTTTTAACCGAAGCGGTAAGGCTTTGCTCTGCGCTCTTCAGGGAAATCACATGTCTCAGCGTTCTCTCTCAGCACTTTGCCTGATGAGTTTTTTTTCTGGCCGATGCACGTGATGGTCTGCGGTAGAGATGCTAGCAATTCGCGGTGATGATATTGCTTATCAGGAGCCGTGAGGATATGAAAAGGGTTAACAGCCTCACCAGGTGGCGGGAAAAACAACGCTGATGCGCCAGCCAGCGCGTCTGATTGCCGGCATCTTGTTAATGCAGCGTTACTGCCGGTGCTGAGTATGCGTGTTGCTTCAGCTGGCGTGCAATCGGCGGTCAGCCGTGGCCTGGATGCGGCTGCAACGGTGGTGATGTCACCAGTCTTGATGATCCCGGTAGCGGTCTGGATGTCAAAGCGGAATGGTAAGTAGCGATATTGTCGGCTGATTAAGGTGGCGCAGCAAACTAACACCCGCCGCCCGCCCTGCCTGAGTAGAAACAAAAAAGGCTGCCCATCAGGCAGCCTTTTCTGGCAAATCCGTTTGCGACCATCCGTTATTTATACAGTTCTGCGGTCATATGAACACGGTTGTTGGTGTTCGCTTCCGTAATTTTATACTGCGCACCCTGTTCCTGAGCCTGTGCAGCGATTTTAGATTCCGCACCATCCAGGGTTGATGAGGTGACAGATACGCTCTGAGCGAAGCTGCCAAATGAGATCAGCGAAAGAGCGGCAAGGGCGGCGATTGAAGTAGTTTTAATGGTTTTCATGGTCATCTTCCTTTGGGTTAGTGAGGAGGTTGTTAGCCTCCGATGGGAAGAATAATAACTCATGTTACCATATCAATAGTGACAATTAGTGCGGTAATTATGATCGCACTAACTAATTGCCGAGCCTCCTGCCAGTGTCTGCGCCACTTCCGTCATTAAAAGACGTAGCCAGCGGTGTGCCGGATCGTCGCGGTAACGTGCGTGCCAGCCCATCTCGACCGGAAATGTGCCGAGATCAACCGGCGCAGGCAGAACTTTTAGCCGCGCATCTTTTGCCAGATGCTGGCAGATGAGGCGCGGTAACGTTGCACAATAATCAGTTACCGCAATCATTTCGGGCACCGCCAGAAAATGCGTGACTGAAACGGCAACCTGACGGCGCAGACCGCGCTGCTCAAGCGCCTGATATAAGCCGGCCCGCATCCGGCCGGGCGGTAGCACGTTGACGTGTCTGAGCTCTTCATACTGTTCCGCAGTCAGATGGTCAGTGACGTCCGGATGATCAGCCCGCACCACGCACGCCAGCCCCTCACTCATCAGGTGCTGCACCACCAGATTATCGGGCGGATCAACGATGCGTCCCAGCACCATATCGGTGTTACCCGATATCACGCCGGTTTCCGCCACGTCGTTGCCAAACGGCGTAAGCCGCAGGCGAATACCCGGCGCGATAGTCCGCAGCCGCTTTACGATGGTCGGCATCATGACAAATTCAACATAGCTATTAGGGGCCAGGGTAAAAAGCCGGGTGGCAGAGTGCGGATCAAAATCCTGCTGATCGAGGATAACTTTATCTATAGCGCCCAGCGAAGCCGCAACAACCTGTGCCAGCTGCTCAGCCTTGGGGGTGGGGCGCATACCGTAGCGCTCGCGAATAAACAGCGGGTCGTTGAGCGTTTCCCGTAAGCGGTTTAGCGCATTGGAGAGCGCCGGCTGGGTAATACCAAGCCGTTCTGCAGCGCGGGTGACATTGCGCTCCTCCATCATCACCAGCAGGACAGGCAGTAAATTCAGATCGTATTTCATTGAGTTATAATGCTATATGAATAGCTGAAATTGAAGAAATAAATTTCATAAATATGTTTAGCCAGGTGATGATGGTCCGGTCAACAGAGAACACGGTGGCTATGCCGCCGGTTCCGAACCCTAACCTTAGTCTGACCCGATGCACATAGACGGAGCAAATATGAAAATTTTAATGGTACTGACCTCGCATGATGAACTCGGCAACACCGGCAAGAAAACCGGCTTCTGGCTGGAAGAGTTCGCAGCCCCTTATTATGCCTTTACCGATGCGGGCGTTGATGTCACGCTAGCCACACCCAAGGGTGGCCAGCCGCCACTCGACCCGAAAAGCGACGAGCCAGATTTTCAGACCGAGCAAACCCGTCGTTTTCATGGTGATAAAGCGACTCAGGCGGTACTGGCTTCTACTGTCCGTCTGGACTCTGTTTCTCAGGACGCGTTTGACGCCGTCTTCTATCCGGGTGGTCACGGCCCGCTGTGGGATCTGGCCAATGACAAAAACTCCATCGCTTTGATTGAGCAAACGCTGCAGGCGGGTAAACCGGTTGCGCTGGTCTGTCATGCGCCTGGCGTACTGCGTGATGTCAAAACGGCTGAAGGCGAACCGCTGGTGAAAGGGAAAAAAGTGACCGGCTTTACTAACTCTGAAGAAGAGGGTGTCGGTCTGACCAATGTGGTGCCATTCCTGGTTGAAGACGTGCTGAAACAGCACGGCGGTATCTACTCCCGCGGAGATGACTGGTCATCTTATGCGGTACAGGATGGATTGCTGATCACCGGTCAGAACCCAGGTTCTTCGGTTGAAACAGCACAATTGC
>Ga0308167_1002599_pt1 | contig 16305 bp, 10 predicted proteins | sample PhyCR1_2_FD_202138 | JGI IMG/M metagenome (GOLD analysis project Ga0308167, IMG submission 202138) | Phyllosphere microbial communities from UC Gill Tract Community Farm, Albany, California, United States - DLSLRC.R1 | ecosystem: Host-associated > Plants > Phyllosphere > Unclassified | place... | reverse complement strand
TGTTGCTTACCGAAGGCTTCAACAGTTTTCATCAGCACAGTGTCGCCCTGGTCGCCACGCAGTGTGGCGACTTGCTCTGGTTTTATTTTGAGGTCTGCAAGCAGTTGCTGATGTAAAAACTCCAGCGTCTTAATACTCTCGGTAAAGATCACCAGACGATCGTCAGTATTATTCGCTTTCCATTTGAGATCGTTGCGGATGGTTTCCAGCAATAGCTGGTATTTGCTGAACTGACTGGCATCAACATTATTCAACGCCAATAACAAAGAGTGCAGTTCATTAATTTGGCTCTGGCTATTAACTTCTTTGCGACTTTCCAGGCGTTTCAAACGATTCGCGACGACGCTGGCACAAGCCATAGGGCTTGAGAACAGCGCTTTCTCCAGCGTGATTTTGAACAAATGGCCTTTGTTTGCTGAAGTATCTTCCTCGTCGTCATCGCGGAATTTACTTTCCAGCAGACGGCGGTAGACCTCTTCTTCTGCAGGCGTCGCCTCCCGTTTCAAGGCCTTGATTTCACGCTCAGGGAATTCGCCAGCCATTTGGTCTTTAACGTCTTTCTTGAAGCGACGCACAACCAAATTTTTATCCGCGAAATCTGCGTACTCATACTCTTTAGGATTAGCAATCGCAGTGGGATCAAGCATGTTCATCAGGCTGGCAAAACTTTCAGCTTTACCATCGTGAGGGGTTGCAGAGAGCATAATTAACGTATCGCTTCGCCCGGCCAACAATTTCGCCAGTTTGCTACGTAATGAACTGGTGCCACGCTCGGCTACGTTATGGGCTTCATCAATAACAATAATGTCCCACCAGGCATTTTCCAGATGGTGACGATATTCAATATCTTGTTTCAGGGTATCAATAGAAATAATCGTTTTATCGAAGTAGTGAAACGGGTTGTGGTTCGTGGGAATACGGTTGCGTACTTTTTGCAAACCTGCAGAATCAAGACGGGTAAGAGGAATCGCAAAACGGCTCCAGAACTCTTTCTGAAACTGGGTAAGCATGGACTTGACTGCCAACACCAGGATACGTTTCCCACGCCCACGGCGGATTAATTCGGAAACCAAAATTCCCGCTTCGAGGGTTTTGCCAAGGCCTACCGAATCAGCAATCAAAATTCGCTGGCGTGGCTGTGCCAGCGCCATTCGCGTTGGATCAAGCTGAAAAGGCATCGAATCCATCGCCGCTTTATGGCCGAAGTGAACCAAATTATCTGTCGGCACTCGCTGGCGAAGCTGGCTTTCGATATAAAGTTGTGACGCCTGATAGTTGGCGGAGTCGTCCTCTACCAGCTTAGTTTTTGCAGGATCCAGTATTTCTATATTTTCTTCCAACCCTGTCAGAAACAACCCTTCTTTACCGCGTACCAGTTCCGAAATGCCGTCACAAATAAGCAAGTGACCACCATCACCGCTGTTGTCTGCGCGACGAATACGCCACTCTGCGTCACGAATGACTACCCGCATCCCGGGTGCATAATTTTGTTCGTTCATCGGTTTTTCTGTCTGTTGTAGCAGCAATGCAAATCGGCGGGTTATCGTCACCAGCACGGCATACTGCGATAAAAAAGAGGGAGTTAAAGAATATCACGATGACTGATGAATACGATGGCTAAATGAGAGGCATCTCGCAGAAATTTAGTATATTCATTAACTTTGTAAACGAGTACGGTGCATATCACCCCCCCTTTTATCTGTTCCGGCTGACGCCAGCATGTTTTCCATTCAATAGCAATGATGAGATGTGAAAGCGTGGAGATGATATGGCGGGAATGGATTCGCGAAACTTGCCTCGATGTTCGCAAGCCTAACGCGATAGAGCCTGATAAAATCAGGTTTTGCTACTTCAAGACCTGCCGAGGATAACAAATGACAATGGAATCACCTGAAATCCAGCTCAAGGCGCTGAATAATGCTTTGCGTCGTTTACGTGGGGCCTGTTCCGCACTTGACGGCGAAGAGCTCGATGAAAAATTACTTGAGGTAATGCGACGACTGCTGCTTGCTGAGGTGCTCGCCGATACTTGGATTGTTGCGATAGGCGGCTCGCAAGGGGCGGGTAAAACGACGCTGATGGCGAGTCTTTATGACCTGCATCATGACAGTAGCGATTGGTTACGCAGTAATGAAGGACGCGGCGAGAAAATGCCGGTACTGATCCTTGAGAGTCGTGAGACTAAAGTGGCGCAAGGTTATGTCCGCCGCTTGGTCGAAACTGGAAATGATTTGACGCTGGAGGATGTCAGCGTCGACGTCAACGAGTTTCAGCGCGCGGTCTGCGATCCTGATGCCGGGGATTTACTGCCGGTATTGAAAGTGCCGCCGCGTTATTTTACCCGCAATAACCAGGCCTGGTTACTACTGCCTGGCTATGAAAAACAAGACCGTGAGAATCGCGAATGGCAGGAACTAATGCGTCAGGCGATGATCGCGGCAGGCGGTTGCATCATCGTGACCGACGAGACGCGACTGGCAAACCAGCAGCAACTCGAAATCGTCAAAGATATGCTGGAAAAAGAGCTTAAGAATTGTAAACCTTATATTGTCATCTCCAAGACAGAAGCGTATCGCCATAATCCGCAACGGCAAGCTGAATTAAGAAAAAGTGCGGCTGAAACCTTCAATGTTACTGCCGAATATACGGATAACAACATTATTTTAACCGGCACCGACGATCCGGAATACATAACAGAATGGATGCCGCACCTGAGCCGGGCCATCGACGACCTTAACTTTTCCGGACAAACCAATCGTTATCTCCAGTTAACCTACCTTACTGAGATTGTCTGTAAGGATCTGCCACGCGTCATGAATATGATCCGCACCCAGTCACGTCTGTATTACCACAGTGATAAAGGCGGTCAGGACGATGGCAGCCAGGTGCTGGCCGAAGTTCTGGAAGTGTTTGATGGCGCCGTGCAGGAACTGCGGGAAGAGCACACCAAAAAGGTGAAAGCGTGCATCGCTAAAACCTTTGAAGCGGCGAAGGATATTATGGACCGCAGGCTGGTCAATGAGCATGAGGGATTTGCCAACTGGGTATCGAATGTATTTGATACCACCAGTGAGACAAAAGGCAAATTGCAGAGACTGGTTCAGGATTCATGGCAGGAGGCGTCAGCTGGTTTCTTCGACGACTATGTGAATAGCCTGCAACAATTGACGGCGGCGAAGCTCAAGCCCATGCCAAATGGCAACGATCGCCCAAACTTACCATCATCACCGAAGCTGGAGAAGCTGGTAGCTCTGGGCTATATGAATAACGCCGGGCAGCCCGTGCAGCACGAACAGCTTGATGCAGAAAAGATAAGTAATATCAAAGTTTTGATAAATCATGACGCTACGTCGAATGCGCAAAATACCACAGTGGTGAATAAACAGTTCAGGAAAAGCGTGGAATTGATCCCGGTGCTCTCGCTGGAATACACCCGCCTTGTGTACGCCATGCCTGAGATTTGCAAAGAGCTGCGGCCCTACGTCATGCTTGAGCAGGACGATGGTGATACATCCACAGGTAACGTCGCGGCAGAAGGGGTTCAAACCCTCAACGCAGGGGTCGATCTTGGCAAGACCGCAATAAAATCACTAGCGGCGGTGCTGGCGATTGACGTTGTCAGCGACGGCGATTCCGACATTCTCGGCGCGCTCTTTGGCCAAGATGAGCCTTCCATTGACCCGACGGGTTCACCTGTTCCCCCCGCACCGGTGATGATGCATCCTGCTGCCATTGCGGTAACCGCAGTTGTGGCGGCGGCCTACGTGACCGTGGCTGCGGTAACACGAATGCGCACCTTCGAGAAAAAAGCGAGCACCCAGGCACATGCCATGCTTGCCAGCGTTCATGACCATCACATTGAGCATTTACGCAATCAGTTCGATGATACGATGAACGCGGCGCGTAAGCGTATTAGCGAAACGTTACGTGCACGTTATCACATGGACGAGATGCTGATGCGCAAGGATCGGCTCGCGAAAGCCATTGCTGATGTGAATTCCCTTATCTACGATCTACGCACTGAGCTGGATTCATCGGCTTCAGGTCTGCAAGTGTTAATCTCCAGCCGTGGTGAGTGAGATGACGTCCGGGAAGGTTATCGATTACTGGCAGCGGTTAGAGTCACGGCAGTCGGAGTGGGCTTTTCGCGCCTACTACCGGCTGATTAAGACATTAAGTCATGACGTGCAGGAAAGGATACAGCTCAGGGAAAGTGATGCCGAACCGTACGTGGTTATCTTTGGTAAGACGCAGGTCGGAAAAACCACCTTACTGCTCGACCTGATGGGCATCGAGCTGCAGCAGATGGCAACGCTATCGCACGTGCTGCGCGGCGGGCGGGAAGCCGGGAAATCGGCCACCGCCACCGCCATGGAATATCGTCGTTCAACGGACCAGCGCTGGGGATTGTTTGTGCAATCAAAAACGCGCTGGTTTACCTCTGACGACGACATGACCACGTCTTTAGCGCGGCTCAGAAAGCAGATGGAACGAGGTGAACTGATTATTGATTCGCCCTGTATTGTGCATATTCCAGGGCGTTTTTTCAGGATAAAAACCTCGGGTGCGCCCGGTGTACGTATTCTGGATCTTCCAGGTGATAATCCCGCCAATATGGAAGAGCAAAAGCATGTAAATCAAATGGCTAAAACCTATCTTCCCTTCGCTGATTTGGTCCTGCTGATTGGTCGTGGCGACGATTTGAGCTTCCTGCAGCCGGAGGTTATCACCCTGCCGGGTATTGAGGACTGGCAGGCGATGCCGCACCGGTTTCGCATCGTGACGACCTATTCTTACTCAGCCCAGTCGGTAAAGACGCTGATTCGCAACGATCCGGCTTTCGATATCACGCAGCTGCGTCAGCGACTTATTGAACAGATTGAACGCTTTAACAGCCTGAGCGACGCGGCGAAAGATCTGAACCTCTACTTTCCACTCGAGTTTGGCAGCAGCTGGCTGAGTATGGCGGAAAACGATAGCGCCCTGTATGCCCGCGTTGCCCCCATAGTCAGCAGCTTGCGTGACGAACTGCTGGAACAGATTGCGGCATCGACCAGCCCGCTCGGACGGCTGCGCAGTACCCTGGATACCCACCTCAGCGTTAAATATATTCAGGAGAAAAAAACGGCGGCAATCGAAAGAGAACTATTGGGGCTAAAAAAACAGCAACAAGAGACAGAAAATACACTGAAGGTCTGGGCAAGCGCGGTGACTCAGACGCAGAAAAAAATAAACCAAACGGACAAATTATTAAAAGATAACGCGTTATCTGCCAGCCAACGGCTTATTAATAAAGCCGCGGAAAAGGTAGCGTTATTAAAATTACAGGGAGATTACAGTAGCGAAAAATGCACGACTTTACACCGCATGATTGCCGATTATTGCAGTGAAATAAAAAAGATCCAGTTGGCCGTGGCAAGTCATCCGGCATACTGGCAAAAAGTGGCCCGCAAGAATATTGAACCTACCCGCCAGGCGGTGCAGGATATTCTTGATGAAAACTTCAGCGCTATTCGCTATACGCTGAATGACTATTGGATCGACACCTATCTTAGTTCGGCGAATTATTTATCGGACAAAAACAGCGTCATCCATGCCGCTGATAGAGCCAAAGCGGAAGTTATTCGTTTGTGGACCTCACGATGGAAGGCTGCCGCAGAGAACGTCTGGAATGAATACAAAAGCGAACTCACCAACGAGGGGATGACTCTTGATGTATTGCGGGGAGAGCAGAATAAATCCCTGCGGCAGAAGACATCACTTGAGCAACAGACCGCCTCGCACGAGGACGAGTTAGAGAAAATTGCCACGGATTCGCAGGAGGATCTTGCTCGTTGCGAGCAGTTTGTTCACTTTCTTGATGAAGAGTATCTCAACACCTTAAATGAGCGCCTGGATTCGGCCTTTCAGGAACGTGACGACTGTGATGCGCTATTACAAATTTTATCCTGCGTGGCGTTGAAAAATCAGCGGGAAGATTTAATGAATTTAACTGAAAAGTATTCCGGGTGAGACATGAACATGACCAGTGAAATAAAAAATAAAGAAAAAACGCTCGCCGAGTTAATGGTAAAAATTCTCAAGGAACCTCTCGATCCCCTTAAGGGTTCGGTAAAAAAACTCCATGAAGAGGTTCTGGACACCAAAGATAAGGTTGAAGAAATCAATGATGCCATTAATGCGGTAGGCGCAAACACCGTAGAAATCATCAATCCGCTGAAAAGATCGTTACGTGAGCTGCAAGATGAAGATATTCCAGGGGTGATAAGTAAGCTGCAGGACTTTATTTCGACTCAGGTAGAAGAAAAAAAACAGGATATTAGCACCGCGCTTAGCCAACAATCGGTGCACTATGATAGCCAGCTGAAAGCCGCGACCGGTAAGGTCTGTGAAAAACTGTCGGATGTTCTTGGACAGCAAAATGAGAGTGTCCAAGCAGCAATACAGCAGTATCAGCAAACGGGTATCGACAGCGCTGAGGCCTTATTGCAGCAACTGTTGGCTGCTAACCGCTCCCTAGGGGCGAATGCCAGCGAGCAACAGTCGACGCGAGAGCGTGACCAGCGGTTGGCCGAACGGCTGGAAAGTGTCATGCAGGCCCAGCAGCAATTAAAGCAGTCGATATGCGAACTGAACCAGCAGCTCAAGGGCGTGAGTCAAGGTGTCCAAACGGCGCTGACCACGTTCGCGGAAGGGCATCAAAACGATCTGCAGGCAGTGTTGAGCGGCCTTGCAACGCTGTCAACCGACGTCAAGGCAGCACTGGTGCAACATTTGATCCCACCAGTCCAGGCTATCGAGTCTCTGCAAACCAACCAGCAGGCGTTGACCGGAGCGATGAGCCAGCAAAAGAGCCACCTGGAGGCGCAAATTGCCGCAAGTCAGGGTAGATTCCGCTACGTTGTCATCATTTTTTCCCTGTTTGCTACCTCAATGCTGGCGTATATCGGCTATGACATCTGGAAAAATTTAGCTCCCTGACAGAGTGAAAGCGTATGGCGTCTAACGCGGCAGAGCCATTATATTTTGAGTAGTGTATAGGGTTAGACAACCTTGCAAGGTGTAGTTCGTCAATGATAAGGGCACCGAAAACTTCACCGACAGCTATTTGGTGCCGTTTAGTTACTGGCTGCCAGGCATCACCAGTGATTACCGCTTCAACCAGACGGGGGCCGAGGCGTTTAGTGACTATGGGTACAGAGGTAAAAGTAAAAGCCTGAACACGAATATCAGTCGCGTGCTGCACAGCAACGGCAGCCACAAAACCACGCTGGGCTACGAGGTCATCACCCGAGGGACCCACAACGTCATCAACAACACTTAGATAGGCGTGAAGCGCCGCCAGACTTCAGGGTGGAAGCTAGGTTTACAGCATCGCCACTATATAGTCACCGCGGCACCCGCTGGTTTGGCGCGCAGCCCGCGCCGTAAGTGTATCAGGGTGAAGCCACTGCGCTGGCAAAAATTATTCTGCTAAACGCTCAGCTGGCCGTGCCGTTCTCACTACTTAATCAGCGATTCAGCTTAAACTCGCAGTATCTGCTTCAGATGAGCAACACGCCGCTGACTTCGCAGGACCAGTTTGCCATCGATAATCGCCGGTCGGTGCGCGGCTTTGACGATCAGCGCACGCTGAAGGCCAACGAAGTCTGGCCCCTGCACTGGGCTACGCCGCTGCCCCGGTTTGGCATTATCAGCGAGGCGCATTTAGCCACGGCTGAGCTGGATGTGGCTGATATATTCACACCAAACATGACCAGAAGTAGCTAATCTTTTATTTTTAACTTAAAACCTAGCCAATTAGGTAAAGTTAGTTCTTTCAAAGCAACTACTCCATCGTGATCCAGCATGCACACTCGTCCAGGATTCACCTTCACTACCTCACGTATGTACGCCTGCTCAACACCAAAAATAAAATGTGCTATCAATGCCTTGTTCTGCGCATATTGCTGATGATACATCCTCTCACGAAGATATTTCTCACTGCTGATATCCAACACCATTCCTACTTCGTTAGCATAACGGTGGTAGTTCCGTGGTGATTTGCAGTTCTTACGATGCATGTCATGCACCCGGTTCAACAACTCTTCAAGAGCAGCTCTCAATGGACTGACATAATTGTCCCACCAACGCAGGATCTTCAGTGCTTTTTTCCTTCTTTTTCCACACCATTTGTAAACTTCCTCCCCAAGGCCATCATTAACACCTAGAGTTACGCGCCCAACTCTAAAAGTGGTTGTATGGACCATTTGCTTACACTCTTTACGAGGCAACCCGGTGTGTTTCATTATGTCTTTATATATTGAAGCACTAACTTGGTAATCGACGTCATACTTATTGAACAGATAGTTTAGACATGCCAGATTACATGCCTCAATGTCATAGTTGAGTAACTCGCTGCGAAATTTTGCTTTCAGCTCATTAGGCAGGTTCTGGAATGCCTGATCGTAATATCGCCCACCGAATGTCAAACGGTAGTGGTGATCGTAAGTGACATACTGCCCTTCTATCCTGGCATTGTAGAGTTGATTCAGACTGCGTATACCCGCGCGGTAATATGCATCTGCTCCCCGGTTACGCAATGCCTTCACAAAGCTGATATGCATTCGCCCACGCACCACTCCGGCCAGAAACTTTCCTTCCCGCTGCTTCAACTCAATCTGACGTTTCTCGAGATCAATGAAATGCTTTGGTGCTTTCCCGTTGCTCTTTAGCAGATCTCTAAACTTTATAGCTTCGCCAGATTCCAGATCTACCAGATTTAGCTTGCCGAAATCAGATGCAGGCTGATGTGGGGTAAAGCGCCACTCGCTGGATTTACGCTTTTTGGGGTCTTTACTCGCCTTTCCTTTACGGCACTCAATATCATGCATCGTTGGCAGGAAATCGACCAAGCTGGACTTAAAGAACTCCCCTTGATAGCTGATCTCACACTCACTCAAGAGGCTGGAATATCGCTCACGAATATCTCGTGCAGTACATATAGTCCATAATTCATCATTACGAGCTTCACGTTCATCATCCTCATTATGAGCTCCACTAACACCATCACCCAACCATATGTGGGCTAGGAACCGGCGTAATACACACCGGCGTGTTACTGCCCACTGGGTATCTCCCACTACACAGTCTGCTATTTCAGTAATCCGGTCATGGACAAACTTTGGAATTTTCACTTGGTGATCCTTTTCTGTGTTCATGCCCCGTTTTAACATCCGCATTTCACCACAACGGAACTCGGGCAATTTGAAAGTCAAAACCCCAGTTGCGTTGGATGGGCTGCGCCCATGATTTGCTCCACTCCGGTCGCAAATCTTTCCCCCTATCAGGCTAACGCCTTCCCTCACTCGCTGCGCTCATTCGCCATTTGGTTTTCTGAAGGGGAAAAGGATGATTTCTCCACTGGGCTCAGCGTCTCCAGTGTGCTCAATGGCAATGGTGCTCGCTGGCCGCTCCCCCCATTGTGTGTAGAAAGTTCATGAGCAGAAATGCAGAAAACCTTCACAGATGCGCTAACTCGTCAGTTGATGGCAAGGATCGAGTGCATAGAGGCGTCCGCAATGGTCTGCTTAAAACATACAGTTACGTTAAAATCGGGACAGTTAGAATTTCGAATTGCATATTTTCATGTTGAATCGCGAATTCGCTATGCACTTTTACAATGAAGAAAATGCAGTGAAACATTTCGATATTGACTATTTCACTGCAGTTCTGTTGGCAATAAAAGTGCAATGTGTAACCTTCGTTATTTATTAAGCTATACAATTCACTTTGGTTGATCCCCATAAATGAATGAGAGTGCGTTGGTTCCAAGTGTGTCCAGTGTCAGTAAACTTTTTGTCAGCGTCTTACCCTTCAATGTATCTATACGGGACTTGTGAAGTTCGTTTCCATCAGCCAGGGACGATTTAACCGAGCGCCACATAGGATCTAAAGCACATGAAAGCAATTTGACTGGATCCTTACACTTGAGCTTGGCAAATGGGGCGTTAATTATAAATGAATCAATGTATGACCCGCCGCCTCGTGACATATGATCCTGAAGCCCCTTGAGCAAGGAGTTATCATTAGGTAATAGCAAACACAACTGGGGTAGCCAAATAATATCCTCCTCGTGTTCCTCCAACAGATGTCGCAACAGACTGAAAGTTCCTATGGCCGGACTTGCACATCCCTGGCGCTTAAGGACACGACTAATCCTCTGTTTGAAACTACGAATATCGTCGTTGGCCTTATCAGCATGTTTCCATGGTAAGCGACTATGTTTTTCGAGATTGAAAAATAGTGTCACCCCTACGTATCCTACTGAAGCGGTCAATAATGGCTGCCATGCGTACAATAAGCTCAGATCACGTTCGCGACGGCAATGGGGACAAACGAGGCTTTTACATGGTGCTTCATTTCTGCATTCCTTCAATTTTTGAGCAAGAGCTTCGAAATGTTGATGCTTTTGATTCTGCAAACGCCGAACAAGCCAATGTTGTTCAGCTTCCGCTTGTTGTTGGGTACCCAATGCCGGGTAAAATTTGCTTAATTTTTCAAGTTCTGGTGATGCGTGTCGAATGTAATCAGGATTTGGAGTGCAAAAAAGGTAATAGTTACTCATCGCATTTCTCTTAAGGGGCATTTTTCTCATCTCATTTTTCCGCCTGTTCGCGAGTACTTACCCAGCTTTGAATATCGCTTTCTAACCAACCCACTGCCCGCCCGGCATTGCCAGTCAACTTCTTTGGTGGCGGAAAAGCCTCTTTTGCAATGAGCCTGTACATGGTCGCCGCTGAAATCCCAGTTAGATGAAGTACTTCTTTTTTGCGTAAAATACGGTTGGTGTTCATGCTTTCGCTCCTTTGAGCTGATTCAGGAGCGCTGCTATTTACAACCACGCAAACCGCCAATTTTGGCGAAAACCAGGCTCTATTCCATGATAATCACTATAGGAGCTTCTTTTTTGCACATTGACAATCGTGATTATCACGAGCAAACTTCATGCATAGTGATAATCACGCGGTTACTAGCCAGACCCAGTACGAGCGGTGATCACTGGAGCAAATCGCCAAGTGTTTTATTACTTAACCATGATAATCACGAAAGCAATCGGCAATACTAAGCCCGAGAGTTCATTGTTCAATGCAAGGAAGGTTTTACTCATGCCAAATGAAAATAGGATTTTACAGCCCCGAACGCAGGATAAGACAGAATGGGAAAGGAGCCTCGGTAAAGCGAGACAAAAGAAAAGAAGGGAATTAGTTGCAGCAAAGTTTGGTAAGATCGTTCCCATCCATATGCTGGATGAGACTAAAGTAAGACTAGAAATGATCGCTCAAAAAACAGCGATGAGTCGTCAGGAACAAAATGCAGCTGAGAAACGAAGCTCAGTCATAGCGGAGCTGGTTAACCAATACTACATAGATAATATTCTAACTCGAGAGCATAAAAACTCAGAGCTGCTATACGAAGTTTATAATCGAATATGGCAAGCTAACTTTGACAAAAAACCAGTTGACATGATAGCCAGAGAGCTTACTAAGGATGGTATAGGCATACCGTATCTAGATAGCCAAAGCGGAATAATAGATGTTGATTCAGGGAAGTGGGAACATGCCGATATAGTAAAATACACAAACTCAGCTCTAATTATAAAAATGATTGAATCAAATGAGGAAAAGAATAAAAAAGCAAAATGAATCACCATGGTTAAATAGACATAATTTATATATTAGAACTTAATTTGCTTGCTGGCATTGATTTTTATACTTTCCACACGATAGTCATAACGGATTGTCGTAAATTTATCGCTGTGCCCTTGCAAACCGGCGGGCATTGCTGATACCCACGTTCTACCCCATTAAGCGAGTGATGATGTTACGCCGCCTAGCGCATGCTGCAATTACCTCCACTGAACATTTTTCAGTAGGGTTGCTGTGAGTGGTTCACAGTTAACCTTGCCGGCTGTGAAAACAGTCTAAAAGAGCTCTATCAGCCCCCTTTAGGTTAACTTCAAGTCATGTTCGTATGCCACGGTGATTTCACAAAACTTAAACCATTTCTTCAACCTGAAAGGCGGGAAGCAGTAGTAATAATTTCGGTGTTCAAGTTTGACCGGCTTTCTTCTCGCTGAACCGCTGTTACAGTGGTTAATTGAGTGGTTTTCCTACCTATCGAATGCCATTACATGGCTTAGGACATCTCATGTTTTTTTATAAACTTGAGCCCGTGAATAATTTGCTTTCCAAAGTTTACTATATATCCATATTGGAGAGTAATACCTTAATCATCATATTTTTATGATGCAAAATCGAATCAATCGCTTCAGGACCCCATTCTTCATAACTTAGCATAAAGAGCTGTTTCAAGCTTTCTATATAGGTACTATTCTTGTAATGCTCTTTTTTAGCTGTGGGTAAAAAGTTGCTAAATCTGGAATTATTCTCGTGACTAATCAAACAAAGATTGCCGAAGTTATGCACACCATTAACAAGTATTTCTGTACTTTCAAGCTTAGGAGCATTACTCGACGGATGCTGAGGCCAGTAATGCTCCACAGAGCTACGATAGGTAAAGGTAAAGTTTTCGGCTCTACTGTAAATGTAGTCCATATTAACACCATCGAACCTTGTCTTATTTTTAAGAGCTAGCCACAGCAAATAATCCAGACGGTTGAAAATATAATTTTGTACATCAGTGCCTTTGTGAAGAAGCATTTCAGAAATTTCGACACTCAATCGCATTGGCGCGGCATCCAACGAATTAAAATCGCATTCATGATCACTGGTGCTTCCAGTTAAACGTGCTAATAAAAAATAATTGGCCATTTTCTCAAGATAACTCAAGTAATATACACCACTCACCTGCAAAGTATCTGGCTCTGCATGTTTATCAAGCCAGAATAGTGCTCCGTAAAGCCAATATTTGTAAGTCTGTGAAGGAAACGACACTTGGAACATAGAAAGCAGCATGGACAAGTTTTCATTAAGCTTAATGGTGCTATTTTCAGAGAATGTAAAACTATTATGATATTCAGCGCTTTTTTCATATGACTTTAAACATCTAATTTTCCAACTACTATCACTATCTCGTTTAATAATGTAGCGGTCTAGGAGCATCCGACATTTAAGCAGTTTCATTATAAATCTTCGGGGATCAGGCTCGCTTTGGATAAAGGATTCCAGCAGACGTTTATCATCCAAAGGAATGGCTGAATCCTCGAGATGTAGAACTTGTAGCAGGAAGTTTGAAAAGCTAATTACTGAAGCGAAAGTTCGAGTATTAGCTTCGCTTGATACTGCAAACCCTGCATTTGAGGCAGGGCTGCTTGTTTGGCTATAAACGATGTCGTATAACGGTCTGTTTTTCGGATCATTTTCCCCGATGACGGTCGAGTTCACGAGTACATCGAATTGGGCTGGTAGTTGGTTCCAATCATATCCAAACCACGCCGAACGCAAGTTGGCAGGGACATTCATTTGCACATAGCTTTGCATGCCGGCGCAAGCATCCCAGATCATGGCAAATGTCTTTCTTTCATCATCACCAGAATTCTCGCCAAGCTTACCCATTAATCGTGCTTTAAGGATTTCGTGCTTTTCTAACTGCTCTCCTCGGTTGTTCATGATTTCAAAATAGTGGTTTAAATCTGTATTTCTGGGGACTGTGACACGAAGGATTACTACATTTTCAAGGAGATACTTTAGAAAGAGCTTGCTGTCAATTTTAGTCTTCTTAAAGTAACGAGTAATGATCTCCCAAGCTTTGTAAAAGGTGTATTCATAAGCGGCATCGTAGCATCTCATACCATCTTTAAAGAATATTCGAAGTGTTGCACTGGACTCGGGGCGACAGTCGAAATGAAGATTGACCTCATTTATTTTGGGCAAAGGCAACATAAAAACGTTTTTCAGTACTGCGAGCAGAATACTTAAGGTTGTATGCCGCTGCTGGCCGTCGATCGTTTCAAAGCTATTTCCCTCCCTTTCAGCTACTATTAGGCTGCCGATAAAATACTGGCTTTCCCCTCGGCTTAACTGCATTACATCCCAAATATCCTGAATCAATTGTTCGATTTCTTCTTCGCCCCAAGCGTAATTTCGCTGATAAATGGGTATGATGTAATGGCATGAGCTAAAGAGTTGAGAAATGGTTAGTGTTTGCACATCATCTTGTTCAATTATCATGTCGTACGTAGCCCTTATTACTTAATGCTTCTACAAGTGGATCAATTTTCTTACCTTTAATTTGGTTAATATTTATAACCGGTATGACGTACTTAATCACTTCGTCAGGATGTACTGCGAGCTTGATTCTATGTAGAAGTCCATCACGATTCTGTGCAGCTCGCTCAATGGTCTCTTCTCTGACGCTGTAATATTCAAGTCTTAGCTGATAGCACCAAGCAAAAATAATCTCAGCCGCTTTTTCAATATGGGAATCACCAAACCGATCATAAAAGTAAAGTAATGTACAGCGAAAAAGGTTGTGTATATAACCATCACCAGTGCGCTTAGTTCCAGGGTAGCTGGCGATAATATGTAATAAGGATTTTACCGGGGAGTGTTGATAGTAGAATAATTCCTCATAAATTAATGTGTAATAGCTAATATACTCAAAAAAACGTTTGCCGTTAAGTAATGGCTGATCGATCTGAAACGGGAACTTCATCAACTCTCCATCTTGCTGGCGTGAAGTTTCGTTATTAAACTCATCCACTAATTTATTAAGCAGACGTAGGCTCTGAGTATAAGGCCAAGCGCTTTGATTGATTGAAATACCCTTAAATTCAGAAAGATGACTGCGGGTGAATGAATTCCCCCTTTTACCTTGAGTCCAGCGCCTTATAGGAAAAAGGGTTTTACTGATGATCGTGTCCAACCTAGGGCGTGTTGTACTCTCAGGACAGATTCCCCTCTCCCATTCCTTTACGCAGCGGAAGCGTGTCTCTTCGTTTTCGGCGTTCATTTCGCGAAGATGAAAGGCTTTAAGTAGATCGTAGGTTGCCAGGGGTTTGCCACGAGCATTTTGTGAGTCAAAAAATTGAAAGGCCTCGTTAAGGCTATCTAATGTGACACAAACCAGTTCGCATTCATAAAGCAGATAATGATAAATCTGTACCAGATCATCTGTTGGCAATTGTCCTATACGTTGGCGAATGAGTTTTAAGTTTTGTTCGATATTTCTTAGCGTAATCGGATTGTTAAAAATTTGATTAAGTAGTGAAGGTGAACAGTGTTGCTGAGATTTATCCAACACTGCGCAAAGCAAACTTAGTGTAAGTAGTCGCTGTTGCCCATCAACAATCTCTTCCCTTTCGCCCTTAGCATCGGGAGCATAGAGCACTAGTGTGCCAAAGCGATACCGAGATTTTTCTCGATGCAGAATGATATCATCCAGCAGTTGATTGACATGCGATGATAGCCATTTATATGGCCGTTGATAATCAGGCACGCAGAGCGAACTCTCAAGTGCCTCTTTGACCGTCAATATCGTTTTACGAATAATAGCCATGTTAGTCCGTTAACGTAATATCAGCGAAGATATGGTCTAAATAGATGTATGTGTATAGGACAACCTCAATGCTGCTTGCAATTCTATCACCTTTTTTTTTGTCAGCGCATTAATTTTTGCCACCAAAAAAATCATTCCTGCGTATACGACTTAAAGTTACGCTTTCAAAGCAGTGGCAAGATGTCATACAGTATGCTCTGATGCTAAAAATAATGTTAAAGGAATTGTTTATGAGTAGATATATAGGAGATATTCTTGAACTTTCACCGCTGCTTCACGCCGCAATGTATTGGAAGAATGAGTGCCTACTAAAAAACGGATCCGTATTTAGCAATAAAAAAATCTGGACGACCAAAAACATTAATATTTTATTAGTTCAATATGTTAACAATCCCGATGAGAGCAATAGAGACTTTTTTGAAAAGTTAAAAGGACAACTTGGAGTTAAATCTCCTGATATAATGCAGCTTGTTGCTGAAATGATGTGGGTCTTGTCATTACCCTCTATTAATATCACCAGCTCAAAAAAAATTGAGAATATTTCTAAGATTTGGGAGTGGAGCGGTTCATCTTTCAATAGGAAAAATGATCTTGTATCCGACGAGACTTTAGGGGGTTATGCTAATACCAGTATTGGCTACAATACTAACAGATGGCGAGAATTATCCTACTTGATTGAGATAACAGGCAAACTGCTTTCACTAACGTTGCCTGAAAGGAAAAAAGTGCTAAATGATGGATGGGAACTTGCGTACTGGCTTGAAAAAACACCTGAGAGTCGGCGCAGACAATTCCGTCATATCTTGC
>Ga0308167_1002597_pt1 | contig 16310 bp, 15 predicted proteins | sample PhyCR1_2_FD_202138 | JGI IMG/M metagenome (GOLD analysis project Ga0308167, IMG submission 202138) | Phyllosphere microbial communities from UC Gill Tract Community Farm, Albany, California, United States - DLSLRC.R1 | ecosystem: Host-associated > Plants > Phyllosphere > Unclassified | place... | reverse complement strand
CCCATAACATCCGGCTATCAGCCTAAAAGGGCCGAACAGGCTATTGAGCTTTCCGGCACTAAAGCTGCCTAATGTAACCATCAGGGTTAGTGGAAGAAAAGCAAGACCTACATTTAGTGATGGCCAGTTGCGCAACGTGCCAAAGTAAAGGCTCAGAAGAAAAAACAGTCCGTAAAACACTAATCCTGAAATGAGCGATACGATAACCGAGGCTAAAAAATCAGCAAGGCGAAACAATTTCAGCGGCAGCACCGGCTGATTCACTATGCACTCGTTAAAAACAAACGCCCCCCATGCTATTACAGCCACCAGCGCTCCTCTGCATATCCACGGGTCACTCCATCCCAGATGAAAGCCTTCAATCATTACGGCAACAGATGCACCCATCGCAACAATGGCCATTAACTGCCCGGCAAAATCTGTTGATGTCTCTCTGGCAGAGATATTTCTTACAGGAATGCGCAGTGCCAACGCAACCCCGATTAATACGACGGGAATATTGACCAGAAAAATGCTTCGCCAGCCTAAAAACTCTATCAGTACGCCCCCTAATAACGGTCCGGCTGCCATTGCAACCCCACCACAACCTGACCAGACACTGATGGCTTTAGCGCGCTGTTGAGGCTGCGGATATGTGTTGTTTATTAATACCAGGGACGAGGGAACCAGCAGGGCTGCTCCAATACCCTGACAGATCCTCGATCCGATCATAATGGATAACGTTGTAGAAAAGCCGCATCCCGCCGAAGCAAGAGCAAAAAGCAGCATGCCGGTAAGGTAAACGTTTTTTGCCCCAAGCTTATCGGCAAGCGTACCTCCGCTGAGCAGCAGACTGGCAAAAGTAACAGTGTAGGAACTGACAATCCACTGTAGCCCACTAATGTCGGGGTGCAGCGCGGCAGCCACTGGTGCAAGTGCAACGTTCACAATCGAAGTGTCGAGGATTACGATGATGTAACTGATACTGATAGCAGCTAACAACCATTTTTGAGCTGAAGAAGTCATGTCCATTGGTCGGGGTTATTGTCTGTTCTGAGGGGGATTGACTATATCCTGGGCGATCTGAATAATGCTTCGAGCCGTATCGAACTGTTAAATCCCACCATTAGACTGATTTCACTTTTTATGGCGCACGTTATGAACCAGTTTCACATTTCAGTCGTGGCGCATCTCATCGCAGAGCCGGTGCGTTCAATAATGCTGATTAACCTTGCTGGAGGAGAAGCACTTTCTGCCAGTGCACTGGCCAGGGCTGCCAGCGTTACCGCACAGACCGCCAGTTTTCACCTCGCTAAACTGCGTGATGGCGGACTGATATCCGTTGAATCTGTTGGGAGATATCGTTATTACCGGCTGGCAGGGCCACACATTTCACAGCTTCTGGAAAATTTGGCCTTAGTCGGAACGGTGAGTCAGCAGTGGAAGACCATACCAAGCAGTTTAGCCCGTGAACTGCGTTTTGCGCGCTGTTGTTACGACCATCTGGCCGGGCAAATCGGCGTAGCGATTACGCAGGGGATGCTTAATCGTGGACTGTTCGCCATCGGGGAAAGCCAGCGCTATGTGTTGATCGATTCAGGGCACCACTGGTTAGAGCAACAGGGAATAGAAATCCCTGAAGAATGGGAAGGAAATCATCGTATGTGCCTCGACTGGACCGAGCGTCAGTATCACCTTGCTGGTCCACTCGGTTTTGCACTTCTTGATGCTTTTATCTCATGGAAATGGCTGAGTCGTCTGGGTAAATCCAGAGCGCTCAAAATAACCCCCTCAGGCTGGAAAGCCTTCGGGCAACATTTTGGTATTCGTCAGCTACACGGTAAACCCACAGCAGATTAGCCCTTTTTTAATTTGTAATGCGAACCAAACGCTTTATATTTCTGTGACGACGACTGCCGGGTGTTACGGGTTAAGGAAAGTGACGTCAAGGATTGAAAAACGATCCCTCTGAATTAAGAGACGTGATGACTAAATTTGGGGTGCTACCACACTCAATAGAAATCTATGATTCAGGTTCAAGCCCTTTCGAAGGTTCAATAGAAGAAAATGAAGAAAGACGGAAACAAATTAGCCACCGCTTAGTCGCCGAAGCAATATTTACCCGCTTCCAGCCCCAATCCTGGTGAGTCTTAATGTCTGATCTTCTCAGGCTAAAGGTCCGCTTCGTGCCCGAAGAGGACCTTTACAATTCTTATTGCGGCTTTGAACCTAAGCTTTGGTTGAACCTCAATAAATAGCCATCTGGATCAAGCACCAAGAAATTGAGTTGACCATGAAGAAGATCGTGGTCGCGATATCAACGTTCCTCGATAGGTTTATGCAAATGGAGACCGGCATCTTCAATTGCTGCAACCAGAAGCGCGCTGTTGGGACATTCAATCGACAGGTTCAAACCTCTGCCAAATGGGCGCTCCAAAGGACCCACCCGCCAAGGCGACTCATTCGGGTAGTCTTCCTCAAGCATCAATTGGCTACCGCAATATGAAATAAATGCAAACTTCTCTTCTTGCCTATCGTACTCAATTCTGAAGCCCAGAATCTGGCAGTAAAATCACAAACTTTGTTGCAGAGCAGAAACGATCAGCTCTGGAATCAGCGCATTCATTTTCAACATGACTTGCTCCTGTTGATTTCAAAAGTATACATGTAGTAAAGCTGCGCCCGCTGGAAAGAGACAGTTTCACGCTGCCACCTGATGCAGATAATTAGGGCGACGATACCAAACAGGTATTGTGAGAGCAGACTTTATTACTTCGCGGTACTGACGACTAATACAGGCGTAAAACGCGATGTGTTACTGACGTTTCGAATGTTAATGACGGTATGCTGGCCGCAGAGAATGACACCATCTTGCAGTCCGTTAATCTGTTCACCATGTTATGGGCTTGGGCTGTGTTCAATGAACCCGTTTCCCGAAAATTGGCATCTGTCTGGTGTTACGTACTGAGCCTCGGCAAGCCGACCTCCAGTCATGAACCATCTAAATAGAATGCATGCTAGCTATTTCATTTATGCCAGCACAAAGGGGAAGGCACGCAGTACACTGTGAGTCGTTTAAGCCATCTACACGGCTTAAACTCAACGTAATTAAGTCAAAATGATATCCGCTATTACTATTGTTATTAATAGTTATAATTGACTTTTTTGGTGGGTTTAACCGTCTGAAAGATCTGGGTGTACCATCTTAATTTCCTCAATACGCCTTATACCCATGTTTATCTGACAGCTTAGCGCTACTGAACTATAGCCATCAATGCCTTCTGCACCGGCGCTGGCTGCTTTGCAGTAATCCTGCCGATATTTCAACCATAGCTCTTGGCTTCTGATAAAAGCATTTTTCATATCTTCCCTCTGCTTCTTTTCACCCATCCACCACTGACTGTAATCATAATTTGAAATCTCTTTTAACTTATCTTGGTATACTGTATTCAGTTTTTTTTCTGCAGCTTCACTCACAGAAGTTAGACACTCACTGTTATTATCTCCATACTTTTCAGTGCATGCGGTAACCTCTTTACTTTCCACAATGCTCTGTATATTCGATTCTGCATATGAACTTAATGAATAGGTTAAGGTCAGCACAAAAAACACACTGCGTGGGTGGAATTTAATCATTTGCTCAGGCTCCTTATTCTGATTTCATTTCTTCGTCTATCCCCATTTAAAATTGGCTCATTCTTGAGGTATCTTATAATTTCATTTCGCTTATCTCCTTGCGCCATGATTTTTACCATTTCAGGTGCTGTTCTATTACCTTGGTATATTGTATCTACAAAAACATCACGTATTTTTTTGTCAATTTTATCCCATGTAAGAGCATTATTTACATGACGCGAATTTCGTGAATATACACCCTTTGCGTAATTGAGCTTTTCCCGATATACAATTTCAAATAGCCTGATTTGCTGGGCGTGAGTAATCTCGCCTACAAGTGGACCATAGACTTTCACGAACTGACCAGCCTGTCGACCTTTAATGTGTGCTGCTTTAGAGCATATAACAGCTTTATACTCTTCGATACCTGCCTGGCTGAGCGTTGCCATTATCTCGCCACTGCTACGACTTCCCATATCGTATCCTCTTCCGAGAGTTACACCTGATGAGAATTTTGGTGGCCAGTGTAAAATTCTGGAAAAAGCAGGATAATGTTGTTGTCTGAAAGGCTCCACTGCGGTGATATAATCAATGCCTTCTGAATCAAAAGTTACCTGTCCTTCACTTACTTGCAGTGAGCCGGAGGTATGTTGTGGTCTCCACCCCGGTGAATAAGCATTTTCCATAGCTTGGATAAAGAAACTGTCCGTTGGATGAACCAACCCGTCGGGAGATAGTGATAAAAGACGCTGATACCATATTATCGCTTGTTCAGTTTGGGGTCCGCATATGCCATTTTCACTGATGGTCCTTCCTGTAGCTAACTGATACCCGGCACCTATTATCATTTGCTGTAATTCTTTTACGTCTTCAGGATTATTGGTACCGCAGACACCAACCGTATCTTTCAGGCGGTATACTCGTGGTTTATGGTAGCGCATTTATCTCTCCTCCCTGTTTGAGCTATATTAAACCTTAAACCGCAGCTAATCAGCCAGAAATTGTTGTGTAAAAGTTAGCCAGAGCAAAATCTTTATACTTAGCAACGGTTCATAGCTGTGAGAGTCTGCTCTGAGCGTTTACCTACCACAAAATGTCGCTTTATCGGCATGGAGGCTCCAGTTATGGTGTTTGCCACAGAGTGAATTGACCAAATGTTGTCGGTAGCCAGGTTTAGGCGGTTGCAGACCTACAGAAAACACTACTCAAATCCTTTCCTCTTTAGCCAAACGCCATGCCAGCAGTGAAGCTGACAGTAATGCAACCTTAACGGCGATGGCCTCAGTCAGGTCGGTTTAATGAGTCGTCGTCACACAGAGTGCCGATTTCCTCTGTTTTCTGCAGTGCTAAAATTTCCCCCCATTAACGATAGTGAGTCAGTTTCTCATCAGGCCGTATGTGCTGGCATTACCCTGGCGCTGATATGAGTGAACGACTTTTTATTCTGAGCTGAAAGCGAGTTGTTTCAGATTCTCACCATGGAGATAATAACTCCAAATGCTGTCATTTATTTTCCCACCTAGCGACTGATAAAATCGGTTTGCATCAGCGTTAGCTTTCTCGGCGTGCCAGCTAACACTGGTGCACTGGTGCTTGAAAGCAAGTTGCGCGATAAATCGCATAAGGGATTTCCCAGTACCTTTGCCGCGCTCAGCCTGGGAAACATAGAGTTCTTTGATATGCAACTGACCGCTGTATCGGGGGGAGGGGTAAAGAATATTGCAGCATGCCAGCCCGGTGATTTGATCATTACAACGCGCTCTTAGCACCAGAGTACCTGAGAGCTGGCTAAACAATTGGTTGCGAAGATAATTCTTCATCAACGCCTCCTGAATAATGCCTTTACCATAATAGTGTTCTTCCATTTCTGTAAAAATACCCGTCATGGATTCCCATTCTTCTGGGGGGCATCGTTCTGTCACTAATTCCATATGTGCGTTTTTACCTTAAATGTAAAACCTGAAGTGCAGTAAACTCACACTGCTCTTTTTTTGCAATGGCGTTGAAAATGTAAAGCGCCTTTTTCATAAATATGCGGCTTGTTCCTTCCGCTTTACGGTCGATACGACCAAATTCTTCCCAGCCATGCTTTTTATAAAAATCAGGTGCCTGAAAGCATATCGTATACACAAATCCAGCTGAGCAGCCTCTTTTTCGCCCTTCATTTTCGAAACGAGTAAGGATCTCTGAACCGATTCCCATTCTGCGAAACGCGGGGGGGGGGGAAGATAAAACAGATCGATAAACAGTGACCCAGAGAAGAATGTCCTTGTATTCCCCCAGGTACTTCTCCCGTCTGGATGATTTTACTCCTACGGGGAGTGGCTTACGATCACTTGTGCCAGTCATGAAATCGTTGAATTCATTGCGTAGACTTTTCCAGCGTCAGAGGTGAAAGTCATTGCAGAAGTTAAGCATGTAGTTTCAGCTGGGTGTGGCGCGTTACGCTTTCAGCAAGGGAGGCGGCCCTGATGAAATGAGCAGGCCTACATTTGCCTTGAATTCAAAGAGCGTAAACCAAAGAGCAGATTGTTACATCGCCAGTAAAAGAAGCTTTAAAAGTCCAGATTCTGCAATTCACTAAATACCTGTCATTTACGCGTTGCCATCATAGATGAGCATAAAATAAGCTATGAGATCTGTTTTTAACGCTGACAGGAAATACGGATGAAGAAAATTTTTGTGTTGCTGTTTGGACTGACCATCATGATCCCATTGAGTGCCGACGCGGACAGCACGTATGTTTTCTTCCGTCATGGGGAGAAACCCGATAACACCAGTGGGCAACTGACCTGCAAAGGGCTGAACCGCGCCCTGAAGCTTCCTGCTGTGTTGCTTAGCCGCTATGGAAACCCGGATACGCTTTATGCTTCTGCACCTAAAGAGGATAAAACAGGAAGTTCACTGCGCCCACTTTCCACCATTATTCCCCTGGCGGTCCAGATTTCGAAGCCTGTGATACTGCGTTTTCACGCTGATAAACCGGGTAAACTGGTCTCTGACCTGCTTTCTGAAAAACAGGTTCCGCTGACATTTATCGCCTGGGAACATAAAAATTTGGTCACGGCAGCCCGAACGCTGGTTGAAAAAACGGGAGGTGATGCCGGGCAAATCCCTGACTGGCCCTCGGCAGATTTTGATTCACTGTATGTTGTGAAAATTGACGACCAGCAGCATTTCAAATCGTTTTCTCACGAGACTGAGGGGCTGAATGGCGTCTCAACGGAATGCCCTGACAGCGCTTATCATTGACTGGCGCAAATCCTCTTTGTCACAAAGCGGACTGACTTAGCGGCTCTGCATGTAAGGTAAATGCAGAGCCAGCGCCCGGGGTTGCGCGCGCAGCTGAGTCAAATGAATCGACTCGCGTCACGCTGAAAAGGCGGAAAGCGTCCAGCCTGATGGCTGAGCATTCTACTGCGGCGCAGCAGGTTACAAGCTCCTCTTTTCAAAATGAGGTGCGGGCGTGATCTTTTTCGGTTATTTCACGCACGACGCGGCAAGGATTACCCACAGCCAGAACGCCTGACGGAATATCCTTGACCACTACGCTTCCCGCCCCGATGACAACGTTGTTACCTATTGTTATGCCCGGAATAATGCTGACACCCGCACCAATCCAGACATTATTGCCGATGGTCACAGGGCTCGCGTATTCCAGTCCCTGATTTCGGCGTTCGGCATCCAGAGGATGGCCTGCGGTATAAATACCGACGTTGGGTGCGAGAAAGACGTTATCACCGATCACCACGTCAGCCCCATCAAGAATAATAAGATTATGGTTAGCGTAAAAATTGTCGCCAATCGTAATGTTAACGCCATAGTCGCAGTAAAAAGGGGGTTCGATAACGGGATTGCTGCCACACTTTTTAAGCAGCCGGGTGAGCAGCGCAAGGCGTGTTTCATTATTATCAGGCCGACTCAGGTTATAGTCATAACAAAGCATCTTAGCGAGCCCCCGGCGTTGAAGAATGCGTTCATCATGGTTTGCATCATACAAAGTACCATCTGGTACTCGGGTCACCTCGTTCATCTTCTTCCTTATCCTTTCGGCTTAAATGTCTTTATCTCAGGCACCCTGTTCAGGTGCTATCCAGCTTAGCGCGTTTCTTCACCCCTGCGGCCCTGACAGCCCAGGAAGCGTCTGTGGTATGTTCGCGCCTTTAAACATTTATCACACACGATTTAATCATATTAAGAAACAGCAGGGGAACGACGCCATGCCGACCCGCTACCAGACGCAGGCACCGTTGTTATCCAACGTCATGCTGGTTGAGGTTTCAGCGCCCTGAAACCCGTCACAGCAAAATGTAAGCAAAGCGTAGATGTGCTTTTTTGCATAAATTTTGCCAACGCCGTTTTTTACTATGACTCCTCATTTCCCGGTCATGACAGCGAGGCGTGGTTTTATGAAGCAGTTAAGAATTTATACACTGAAGGATAAAGCGAGCGCTGTGGAGTATTTCAGACAGTGCTGGCCAAAACACAGGGTCAGTTTGCTGAAATTTGGCATAGAGGTGGACAATGTGTTTCTGGGGGGAAATGACCAGCAAAATCAGGTGATGGCTGTGGTCACCTTACCCGAGGGATGTCATGTTCAACATCTGAATGAGCAATATATGCGCAGCCAGGCATTCCGCGACGATATGGCCGGGTTTCCTGTGGCGAATATTATTCGGGTCGAGGAAATGTGTATTAGCGAAACGCTTTTTTAATGATGTTTTCTCCTTCGCTTAAGGCTGGGATGACACGCAGGCGCGATTTTTCAACGGACGCGTAATACGTGCAACTTCGTTAAGATGACGCACGGTGAACAGAATAAAATGTGCATGTCAGCAATGGCTTTCTCTGCTTTTCATGGCATCGGGTAAAAATACCCGATGCCATCTATCCGAAACCTCGCGCTGTTTAATCCTGTAAACCTGACGTGCAGAACTTACGTGTGAAGACCGCGTTCAACACCGGGACGCACTATCTGCTGTGGCTGTCCGCGGTGCCATAAACCTGTTTGATGAGATGACGAGAGAAAACCCTGTCCTGTCGTGACAGACAGCCCGCGAATAAACCGCGCTGACCACCGCACACCTGATCTTGCCTTCCCGACTACCCATACCGTTGTTCATTCTCTGGCCCGCGCATGTGCTCGCGTCTGCCGTTCACGCGGCGAGGCAGTCAGAGGCTGCGTCACTTGATGTGAATGCCACGTTAAAGGACATCCCGGCAATGTCGTAATGGTTTTGCTGTTCCACTTAACAAAAAAGGAAAATTACCCGAATAATAAATAACTTATAATTAACAGCCTGCGAAAGATCGGCAAATGCGAATTTGTGATCCTTATGTTGACGACTCACTGAATTTTGCCAGCCACTTTATTTTCCCGGCAGCCATTCAAAGGCTGAGAGAAAGCAGCTCCCTCTAGACTGCTGCTAATCGGGAAACATCGGTTTCCTTTTGGCCTCAACCTGAAAAAGGAATAACAATGAACAGCGCCATTATTGCAGGTATTTTCTGGCATCTGGTGGGGGCTGCCAGTGCCGCCTGTTTTTATGCTCCGTTTAAGCAGGTGAAAAAGTGGTCATGGGAAACCATGTGGTCGGTGGGCGGTGTGATGTCGTGGCTGATCTTGCCATGGGCGGTCAGTGCGGTACTGCTGCCAAACTTCTGGGCTTATTACACCAGCTTCAGCGCCTCGCAGTTGCTGCCGGTATTTCTGTTCGGTGCTATGTGGGGCGTGGGCAATATTAACTACGGGCTCACCATGCGCTATCTGGGCATGTCGATGGGCATCGGGATCGCGATTGGGATTACGCTTGTTGTCGGCACCTTGATGACGCCGCTGCTGCAGGGCCGGTTCGTCGAGCTGTTCAACTCGCCTGGCGGCCGCATGACGCTGCTCGGTGTGCTGGTGGCGTTGGTGGGCGTGGCCATCGTCACGCGTGCGGGGTTACTGAAAGAGCGGGCGCTAGGGATTAACGCGGAAGAGTTCAACCTGAAGAAAGGCCTGGTGCTGGCCGTCATCTGCGGCATTTTTTCAGCCGGGATGTCGTTCGCAATGGATGCGGCGAAACCCATGCATGAGGCGGCCGCCAGCCTGGGCATTAATCCTCTTTACGTGGCGTTACCCAGCTATGTGGTCATCATGGGCGGCGGGGCGGTGATTAACCTGGCGTACTGTTTTATGCGCCTGGCGCTGAAGCCAGAGCTGTCAGTGCGGCAGGACTTTTCCATCGCGAAACCGCTACTGTTCGCCAATATCGCCTTCGCCATTCTGGGTGGAACCATGTGGTATTTGCAGTTTTTCTTCTATGCCTGGGGACACGCCAAAATCCCGCCGCAGTATGACTTTGTCAGTTGGATGCTGCACATGAGTCTGTATGTGCTGTGTGGCGGCGTGGTAGGGCTGGTGCTGAAAGAGTGGAAGGACGTGGGACGCCGTCCGGTTCGGGTGTTATCGATTGGCTGTGTGGTTATCATTATCGCGGCTAACATCGTCGGGCTTGGCATGGCTTCCTGAAACAAAAGAAATCAGGCCTGACGCTGACGTCAGGCTTTTTCATTATCGGTGCGCAGGCGTTGTGGCAGAAAGCGCTGCCGCCAGGCACTGGGTGTCAGGCCGGTTTCTCGCGTAAATACCACAGAAAAATAGTTACTGTCGTCAAACCCACACTGCGCCGCAATCTCGCTGATTAAACCGGACTGGGTGCGCAATAAATGTTTGGCCTGACACAGCTGTAACTGACGTAAATAGTGGCCAATTGTCATGCCGGTTTGCTGGCGGAACAGCTGCTTAAGCGAGCGTTCACTCAGCTGATGCTGCTCGCAAAAGTCTGCCAGATTCAAGGGGCGACTGATGTCCACTAACAGTGCCGACATCAGCCGATCCAGTTGCTCGCCTTCAGGCAGGGAGCCAGCACGTTCGGGAGCATAACCATGGCGACGTAAAATCAGCGCCAGCTGCAAAAAAAGCGCCTCGGACAGTTGCACGGAGAGCGCATCACTTTTGCGGCTCTCGCGCTCCAGCTGGCTAATGACGCCCCGTGCCAGCGTCATACCACGAGTCGTGAGCCGCCAGCCACTGGGCATGGTTTCTTGTTGGGGCGGTAGCAACTGGCCCCAGTCAAGCGCAAGATGAAAACGGTCCCGGCAATACAGAATGTTATCAAGGGCCAGATCGTGCACGCTGTCATAGCTATGGCAGTCGCTGTCGCAAATATAAAAAACATCGCCGCAGGTAATCAGCCACGGGCGATCGTTAAGGATGTGCAGGCCATTGCCGCGCCAGACGATAACGATCTCGCTGAAAGTATGCTGGTGCGGCGGAAAGGAGGGCTGTGGCATACGTTCAGCCACAGCAATGGGCAAGTTGCTGGCCGGGAAGTAGTCCTTACGTGACAGGATCAGTGACATAGTTAATGCTCCGCTTACCACATAGGCTGGCGCTCCGTTCGGGGCGCGCAGCCAAATTCCCGTCTGAACAGGGTAGAAAAATGGTTACTGTCACCGAATCCACACTGATAGGCGATGTCCGTTATGCGCATATCGCTGTGACGCAGCAGGTGGCGAGCCTGCAATAAACGCAGCCGGTTAAGATATCGCTGTGGCGTGCTACCGGTTTGCTGCTTCATCTGGCGATGCAGTGTACGCAGTGACAGCGAGAAGCGATCGGCCAGTGCTTCCCAGCTAATCTCCTCACTGTAGTGATCATTCAACCAGTCTAGCAACCGGTGCAGTCTGGCTTCCTGATCCTGCGCGTTGGGGTTGTGCGCCGCTTCACGCAGCAGTACGAGTAACTGTAAAAACTGCCTTTCCTGATGCGCCTGACGCTCCAGCGACCATACCGCCTGAGGCGTCATCTGCTCCACCAGGAGCAGGGCCTGCGCCATCGCTTTTTGATTAATCCGCCAGTGAGATGCGCACCCACGCTCATCCTCCAGGGGCAGTAACGCCTGTAAGCCCGACAGAAAACGAAACGCCATCGGGCTGCGATACAGCACGTTCGTCAGGCACAGGTTGTCGGTTTTCTCATACAGATGACGATCGTGATCGCGCACAAAGCAGACGCAACCGGCGCTTAATGTCTGCGCCTGACCATTGAACACATGAATGCCTGAACCCTGTTCGACCAGCACAATTTCGTGAAAATCATGGTGATGTTCAGGAAACGCCTGCTGGGGCACACGCGGCTCAATGGCAATGGCGTAATCGCCAGCCGGAAAGAAATCAGCACTATGCAGAACAGTCATGATTCGCCCTCGTTTAACAAAACTGCAACCGAGTCTACGCAGGCGATGTGCAGCTTACCTTGAATTTTGAACCGCGCAGCGCAGGAAATGCGTGAAATTTTCAAGATCGCTTAAGTGATTGATAAAAATGCGGGAAAGCTCACAACTCTGCCGTTAAGGAGTTCTGTGAGCTTCCTCACGAACACCTTTGTCACCCTGCCAGTGCCGCTAACCGGCTTGCAGTGCCGCTAAGGTCACAGCAGGGTGCGCTGCGTATCCTGTCGCCATGTCATTTCAGGAAGAACAGGCGATGAGCATGCGTAATAGTGTGGCGATTGATTTAGGCGCATCGAGCGGACGTGTGATGCTTGCACAGTGGACGGCCACCAGCCAGCAGATCAGGCTGCGCGAAGTGCGCCGCTTTACCAATCAACGCGTTTGCCAGGCCGGCTATGACTGCTGGGATCTGGACAGGCTGGAGCACGAGATCCGGGCTGGACTGGCGCAACTGGATGAAGAGGGCATTGTGCCCGACAGCATCGGCATTGATACCTGGGGCGTGGATCTGGTGTTACTGGATGCCGAAGGAGCACGCGTCGGTGAGGCGGTGAGCTACCGGGACCCGCGCACCGAAGGCCTGATGAAACAGGCCATCGATGACCTGGGACAGCAGGCCATTTATCAGCGTACCGGTATTCAGTTCCTGCCTTTTAATACCTTATATCAGCTGCGTGCTCTGCATCTGCAACAGCCGGACTGGCAGGCGCGGGTCAAACATGCGCTGATGATCCCGGACTATCTGCATTATCGCCTGACGGGCGTGATGAACTGGGAATACACCAATGCCACCACGACGCAGTTGCTGAACATCCACAGCGGTGAGTGGGATTCTGACCTGCTGGCCTGGGCGGGCGTCGATCCCGCGTGGTTCGGTAAACCCCAGCCCCCGGGCAACAAGGTTGGTCACTTTATCAGTGCGAGCGGTAAACCGATTCCGGTCATCGCCGTGGCCACCCACGATACGGCCAGCGCTGTTCTGGCGACGCCGCTCCTGGCGGACAACACCGCCTACCTCAGTTCGGGTACCTGGTCGCTGATGGGGATTGAAAGCCTGCAACCCTGTGTGAGTGACGCGGCGATGAATGCCAACGTCACCAATGAAGGCGGCGCGGAAGGCTACCGGGTACTGAAAAACATTATGGGATTATGGCTGCTGCAGCGCGTCTGCTCGGAACGCGGCATCCACGATTTGTGCGCGTTGATTGACGCCGCCGCCCGTCAACCAGCCTGCCAGGCGTTGATCAATCCCAACGATGCCCGATTCATCAATCCTGAAAATATGGTGCAGGCCATTCAACATGCCTGTGCAGAACAGGCAATGCCGGTCCCGCATACCGACGCCGCACTGGCCCGCACAATTTTTGACAGCCTGGCGCTGCTCTACCGCCAGACGATGGGGGAGCTCAGCCAGTTGCGCGGCACGCCATTGCGCCAGTTGCATGTTGTCGGCGGCGGCAGCCAGAACCCGCTGCTGAACCAGCTGTGCGCCGATGCCTGCCAGTTGCCGGTGCTGGCGGGGCCGGTTGAGGCCTCCACGCTCGGCAATGTCGGCTGCCAGCTGATTGCGCTGGGGGAACTGCGCGACGTCGCTGAACTCCGCCGCTGTATCAGCCGCAATTTCCCGTTAGAAACTTTTACTCCGCAGAATCACAGCGCCTTTGCAGCCCATCAGGCTCGCTTCGCCGCGCTGTGCCAACCCGCTAAGGAATGTGCTTATGACAAAGCTGATTGAACAGGCTTTTGAGCTGGCTAAACACCGTTACGCTGCCATTGGCGTCGATGTCGACCAGGTAATGACGCAACTGGATGAGATCCCGGTCTCCATGCACTGCTGGCAAGGCGACGACGTGCGTGGATTTGAAAATCCCAACGGCCAGCTGACGGGCGGTATCCAGGCAACTGGCAATTATCCCGGCCGGGCGCGCAATGCGGTTGAGCTGCGTGCCGATCTGGATAAAGCCATGTCGTTAATTCCCGGCCCGAAAAGAGTCAATCTGCATGCTATCTATCTGGAAAGTGATCAGCCGGTTGAGCGTGATGCAATTGAACCACAGCATTTCCGTCACTGGGTCGAATGGGCAAAACAAAACAACCTCGGGCTGGATTTTAACCCGACCTGTTTTTCCCATGCGCACAGTGCGGAGGGTTTCACGCTGGCGCACGCCGATGCGGGCATCCGTCAGTTCTGGATCGATCACTGCAAAGCCAGCCGCCGCATTTCGGCTTACTTTGGTGAGCAGCTTGGCACGCCTTCCGTCATGAATATTTGGGTACCGGATGGGATGAAAGATCTCACGGTCGATCGTGCGGCACCGCGCCAGCGTCTGGCCAGCTCACTGGATGCGATTATCAGCGAAAACTACAACCCGCAACACCATATCGATGCGGTTGAAAGCAAGCTGTTTGGCATCGGCGCAGAGAGTTATACGGTTGGCTCCAACGAATTCTGCCTGGGCTTCGCCGCCAGTCGCCAGATTGCGCTGACACTGGATGCGGGCCATTTTCATCCCACCGAAGTGATCTCCGACAAAATCTCGACAGCGATGCTGTTTGTCCCGCGGCTGCTGCTGCACGTCAGCCGTCCGGTGCGCTGGGACAGCGATCATGTGGTCCTGTTGGATGATGAAACCCAGGCCATTGCCCATGAAATCGCACGCCAGAAGCTGTTCGATAAAGTGCATATCGGTCTCGACTTTTTTGACGCCTCAATCAACCGCATTGCCGCCTGGGTGATTGGCACACGCAATACCAAAAAAGCCTTGCTGCGTGCCCTGCTGGAACCGAGCGATCAGCTCAGAGCGCTGGAACGTGAAGGGGATTACACCGCGCGTCTGGCACTGCTGGAAGAGCAAAAATCTCTGCCGTGGCAGGCAGTCTGGGAAGCCTGGTGCCTGCGCCATGATGTGCCGGCTGATGCCAGCTGGCTGAGCGAGGTTCGTCACTATGAACACCACACATTGCGTCAACGCTAAGGAAAAGGCTATGCAAACTATTTTGAACGCTGGGTTTGTGCAGGGGATGGTGAAAGTCACCAGTGATATGTGGCTGAAAGGCTGGGATGAGCGTAATGGCGGCAATGTCAGCCTGCGCCTGTTACCGGAAGAGGTAGCACCTTTTGCTGCCGATTTTTACGTGCAGCCGCGCTGTGTAGAGTTAAGTCAGCCTGTCCCGGACCTGGCCAACGACTGGTTTCTGGTCACGGGCTCGGGCAAGTTCTTTCGCAATGTTCAGCTTGATGCCGCGGACAGCCTGGTCCTGTTGCAGGTGGATGACAAAGGCTTGTCGTATCGCATCCATTGGGGGCTGAGTAACGGTGGCATGCCGACATCAGAACTGGCGTCCCATTTCCAGTCGCACGCTGTACGCAAACGCGTTACGCAAGGGGCCGACAGGGTGATTATGCACTGCCATGCCACAAACTTTATGGCGCTGAGCTATGTCGTCAACCTCGACGCCGCGCGCTTCACTCGCCTGCTGTGGGAAGGCAGTACCGAATGCCTGGTGGTGTTTCCGGATGGCGTCGGGGTTCTGCCCTGGATGGTGCCCGGCACGGATGACATCGGTCAGGCGACCGCTGACGAAATGGCCACCCACAGCCTGGTCATGTGGCCGTTCCACGGGATCTTTGGCGCAGGGCCGACGCTGGATGACACCTTCGGCCTGATCGATACCGCCGAGAAGTCGTCTGAGGTGGTCGTGAAAGCCCTGTCGATGGGCGGCATACGTCAGAGCATCACGACGGCGCAGTTAATCGCGCTGGGTGAACGCTTTAATGTCAAGCCCTGGCCGGCGGCGCTTCAGGCGGTGCGCAGTGATGTTGCGTAAGGCGTTTGTGATGCAGGTGCATCCGGACTGCCACGAGGAGTATCTGCGCCGTCATTCGCCTATCTGGCCTGAGCTGGAACAGACGCTTAAAGCGCACGGTGCGCATCACTATGCCATCTGGCTGGATACGACGCGCCACCTGCTTTTTGCCAGCGTGGAGATCGAATCAGAGGCGCGCTGGCAGGCGGTGGCGCAGACGGCGGTGTGCCAGCGCTGGTGGGCATCCATGCACGATGTGATGGTGACGAATGCGGATAACAGCCCGGTCAGCGAACCGTTACAGCCCATGTTCTATCTGCCTTAGGCCGTTATCGGGCGACAGGGCCGGATGAAAAGGCCCTGTCCTGCGCAGGGTTGCGGCGGTGGTGATCTGGCATCACCGCCGCAACCCTGCATAATGGCGCTGCGGAGGGCGACAACCTCAGTAGCGAACCCGGCTGCTGCCCAGGCGCAAGTTGGGCACGGCTGACATGACCGGGCCGGGGATCACCGGCATGCCGTTCAGCATCGACAAAAACGCCTGTGCCCAGTGATGGCTGTCATGCAGATGCAAGCCCTTCATCAGGCGCGCATGCAGATGTCGCCGTTCACGCAATGGCATCTGCAGGG
>Ga0308167_1002590_pt1 | contig 16359 bp, 8 predicted proteins | sample PhyCR1_2_FD_202138 | JGI IMG/M metagenome (GOLD analysis project Ga0308167, IMG submission 202138) | Phyllosphere microbial communities from UC Gill Tract Community Farm, Albany, California, United States - DLSLRC.R1 | ecosystem: Host-associated > Plants > Phyllosphere > Unclassified | place... | reverse complement strand
ACGCTGAAACCAGAAAAGTTGCCATCCGGGTTGCGGCGATAACCGTCCACGCCGACCAGTATGCGACCGTTGATATCCCACTTTTCTTTGTTACCGGGCTTCCAGTCCTTGTTGTCGCTGCCTTTCAACGACGTCAACTGGCCGCTGCGGCTGGCGCCGTCCAGGTTGAATTCGACGTCGCCGTACAGCTTGAGATCGGTTAAGCCGGTGAGCTTCAGGTTGCTGGCCGGTGCGGCGTGGGTTTCCAGCGTCGCGGTACGCTGCGCCACTTGTACGGTTTGCCGCTCGGTGTTGGCGGTACGCTGCTCCAACTGCTGAGCCTTGCGCTCCGCCGCCGTGGCGCGCGTTTCTGCCTGGCTCGCCCGTTGTTCGGCCTGCTGCAGCCGCTGTTCCAACGCATTGAGGCGCGCTTCGATGCTGTCGTTGGCGCCTGCCGCTGCGGCAGAGGTAGAGATGAGAAGCCCTGTAGTGATGGCCAGATAGCTAAGTTTTTTCATGATTTTCTATCATCCGGGAAGGTTGTTATTATTTTTTGCTAAATTGCTAAACCGGTTTTTCAGGATGAAAGATAGTGAGTTGCTGTGCGGCTGGCAATCAAGTTTGCTAACCCGATTCAGCTATTGTGATCGACTCCGCAAATTGTGCCTGAACTGGCAAGGGCGAATGTGGCCCCGATATTGTTTGCTTAATCTCGGGTCTGTCGGGGCCAGTTTTACTGTGGGTGGCTCAGCGGCGAAGGAAGGCCATGAGCTCGTCGGCATGCGGCAGCGCGGTCATCGCACCTTTGGCGGTAGTCGCCAATGCGCCGCAGGCCTGAGCCTGAGCGATCACCGCCGGCCATTGTTCCTCCTGCGGCAAAGCGCCGATCTGCGCCAGCGCCGCCAGCAGGCCGGCAACAAAAGCGTCGCCTGCACCGGTGGTGTCGACAGGGGTGATTGTGGGGGCACGGAAATGCCGGATCTGCTTGCCGTCGTGTACGCATACGCCGTTGCCGCCCAGTGTCACCAGCAATAAACGCAGCGGGTAGCGTTGCATCATCCAGTCAATGGCACTCTCCAACTCACCGATATTGCTGATAAAACTCAGCTCTTCCAGCGAGATTTTCACCACGTCTGCCAGCAGCAGGGCCTTTTGCAAACAGGTGCGCAGCGCATCCGGTTGACGCCAGACCTCTTCACGAATGTTCGGGTCAAAGCTGACCCAGCCGCCGGCCGCCTTGATGTTCTCCATGGCGGCAAACGTGGTGCTGCGGCTGGGCTCCTGCGACAGGGCAATAGAGCAGACGTGCAGCCATTCATCGGCGTTGAATTCAGGCAGATCTTCAGGCTGCAGGAACAGGTCGGCACTGGGATTGACCATGAAAGTGAAGGAGCGCTCGCCCGACAAATCAAGGTCCACCACCACGGTGGAGGTGTGGTGATCGGGGTCCTGGAACATATGGCCAATATCCACCTGTTCTTCGCTCAGTACCTGTTGCAAGAAGGTGCCGAAACTGTCTTGGCCAACCCGGCCGATAAAGGCGCTGTCGCCGCCCAGGCGAGCAATGCCGACCGCCACATTGGCAGGCGCACCACCGGGACACTTAAGGTAACTGTTTGAGTTTTCAGGCACCAGGTCGACGACTGCATCACCCAGAACCCATACGCGATTAACCATGTTCAACCTCTGTTTTCACCCGTGTCAGATGGCGAGCTAAAATAGAAGAACCGGTTTAGCATTGCAACGAAAGAATCTGTCGCACCAGGCGAAAGGCAGCAGACTGCGAGGTGGCTATGACTTGATGGCGGAATAAGTTATATCGATTGTGAATAAGTAACGCATTGACAAATATAATTAAAAAACAGCATGGCAATTAATCGCGAATTTGATTTCTGGTGGGAGCTAATAAAGTGGTTAATCGTATTTGAAATAGGAAATTTCTTAAAGGTTGTAACCTGTTTAGCGTTAATGACTCGGTGATGAATAATTGCATTGTTTAGATGCAATTATTCATGAATATGAATGTCGATTAAAATGGATTTATAAATATAGTGATTAAAAACAATTTGTTAGTTGTTATTTTTGGCTTGGCTTAACAGCGCCGGCATTAGCCTTGCAGATCCTTCTTATTAAGCATTTTGTTACCCAGCGCCCATTACCGAGCAAAATTAAGTTGATCGTGAGCTATTCGTGCGCATAATGTTTGCGTTTATTTACAATTCTTATCTTTTATTTGTCTTTCGACAGGGAAAAAGTAATGCGCCACTCCGCTTACTCTTCGCTCGGCCTTGCTGTGCGCAAGGGCTGTATTCCATTTGGCTCCGTTGTCTTGCCGCTATTTATATTCAGCCAACCGTTGCTGGCGGCAACATCAAACAGCGAACAGCTGATCATACAGCAGCAGCGGCAAAAGGCGCTGGAGCAACAGCTGACCCCTCCGACGCCGGATGTGCGCTTGTCGCCACCTTCATCCAGTTTTGGACGTATTGCTTTCCCGCAGGAAAAACCCTGCTTCCCTATCGATCAGGTCGAATTGAGTGGCCAAGACAAACTCCCTCATTGGCTGCCGTTACAGCGCATCGCTAATCAGGCGCAGGGGCGCTGCCTGGGCGGGCAGGGCATTAACCTGTTGATGAGTACCCTGCAAAACCGGCTGGTGGATCACGGCTACATCACTACGCGCGTGCTGGCGCCGACGCAGGATCTGAAAAGCGGCAAGCTGCGGCTGGTGGTGGTGCCGGGTTACGTGCGGCAGGTGAAACTGACGCCTGACAGCGGCCATTACATTCAGCCTTACAGCAGCTTCCCGGCCCATGCGGGCAACCTGCTGGACCTGCGCGATATCGAACAGGGGCTGGAGAACCTGCAGCGCCTGCCGACGGTGCAGGCCAATATGGAAATCATCCCCGGCGAACAGCCCGGCGAAAGTGACATCGCCCTGAGCTGGAAGCAGGAACGCATGTGGCGTATTGGCGCCTCGCTGGATGATTCCGGCACCAAGAGTACCGGGCGCTATCAGGGTGGTTTAACGCTGTCGCTGGATAACCCGTTTTCGCTCAGCGATCTGTTCTATATCTCCGGCTCTACCGATCTGCAAAACCAGAGCGGCAAGGGATCGAAGAACATCACCGGGCACTATTCGGTCCCGTTCGGTTACTGGATGGCCGGGGTTACCGCCAACAGCTATGACTACCACCAGACCATTGCCGGTCAGAATCAGGATTACCGCTACAGCGGCAAAAGCAAGAATCTGGATTTCCAACTCAGCCGGGTGCTGCACCGCAACGGCAGCCAGAAAACTACGCTGACCTATGACGTGCTGGCGCGCGAGTCCAGTAACTACATCAACGATACCGAAGTGGAAGTGCAGCGCCGACGCACCTCGGGCTGGCGCCTGGGGCTGCAGCACCGCCACTACATTCAACAAGCTACGCTGGACGCGGGTGTCAGCTATCAGCGCGGTACCCGTTGGTTCGGCGCATTGCCTGCGCCGGAAGAGACCTTTGGCGAGGCCACGGCGCTCAGCAAAATTGTGCAGCTTAACGCCCAGCTCGACGTGCCATTCAGTCTGTTCAGCCAGAATTTCCGCTACAACGTGCAATACCAGCGTCAGATCAGCGATACGCCGCTGACGCCGCAGGATCAGTTCGCTATCGGCAACCGTTGGACGGTGCGCGGCTTTGATGGCGAACGCACCCTGAACGCCAATCATGGCTGGTTCGTCCGTAACGATCTGGCCTGGCGCACACCGTTGCAGGGGCAAGAGTTGTACCTCGGCGTCGACTACGGCGAAGTGGGCGGTTACGGTTCCGACTATCTGGCTGGGCAGCACCTGGCCGGTGGCGTGGTGGGGCTGCGCGGCTACGCCTTCAAGGTCGGTTACGATCTGTTCGCCGGCGTGCCGTTCTCCAAACCCGAGGGGTTCAGCACCAGCCCGGTCACCCTGGGCTTTAACCTGAGCTGGAACTACTGAGGGCACGACCATGCGCATAGGCGAATACGATATCAGGGCGCCGTTGATCCTCGGCGGTGAAGACAGTGAGGCGGAAGCCTTTGGTGCGGCGGTATGGCTGTGGATGCATTCACCGATGCACCGCGACGCCCCGTTGCACACCCTGCCGACCCTGCTGCTGCCGATCATCAAGCGACAGCAATATGTGCTGGCGTCGCACCAGAATCAGCCGGTGTTTTTCCTCAGTTGGGCCTGGATGAATCAAGAGGCCGAGGCGCGGTATTTGACGCAACCTGCGGTGAATATGCTGGAAAGTGACTGGAACAGTGGCGATCGTCTGTGGTTCTGCGACTGGATAGCGCCCTTTGGGCACACGCGAGAAATGCGCAATCTGATCGCTCGGGAAATCTTCCCGCACCTGTGCATGCGGGCGCTGTATCACCGCGGAGAGCAGCGCGGAAAGCGCGTGGTGAACTTTAAAGGCGCGCAGGTTAGCCATCAACAGGCGCAGCAATGGTGGGCGAGCCACCCGTTAGCCGTCGAGCCGTCAGAAATCCAATAAGGACATTGCCATGAACAAGAACCTGTATCGTATCGTTTTCAACAAAGCGCGTGGCATGCTGATGGTGGTGGCGGATATCGCCCGCTCCGGCCGTGCCGGGTCAGCCCGTTCGTCTGGTTTGGGGCATACCCTGAGCCAGTGCACAGGCAAGATGAACGCCGTCAGCTTTAGCCTGCTGATGGCGCTGGGGGCTATCCAACCGGTGCAGGCGGCGATTATTGCTGACGGCAATGCGCCGGGCGGCCAGCAGCCGACCATCGTCAACAGCGCTAACGGTACGCCACAGGTCAATATCCAGACGCCAAGCGCCGGTGGGGTTTCTCGCAATACCTACAGCCAGTTTGATGTCGACAAACAGGGTGCGATCCTCAACAACTCCCACAAAATGACTCAAACCCAGCAGGGCGGCTGGGTCGACGGTAACCCGTGGCTAGCGAAAGGCGAAGCCAAGGTGATCCTCAACGAGGTCAACTCCCGCGATCCCAGCCGTTTGAATGGTTATATCGAGGTTGCCGGGCAGCGTGCTCAGGTGGTGATCGCCAACCCGTCAGGCATTACCTGTAACGGTTGCGGTTTTATCAACGCCAACCGCGCCACCCTGACCACCGGGCAGGCGCAGATGAACAACGGTAACCTGACCGGCTTTAACGTCGAACGCGGTGAAGTGGTGGTTGAAGGCGCCGGTATGGACAGTTCGCGCCAGGATTACACCGAAATCATTGCACGTTCGACGAAGATCAATGCCGGACTGTGGGCGAACGATCTCAAAGTCACCACCGGGCGCAACAAGGTGGATGCCGCGCATCAACAGATCGACAAACAAAGCGACGAGCCGGCCACCCGTCCACAACTTGCGGTGGATGTGGCTAAGCTGGGCGGTATGTACGCCGGTAAGATCCGCATGATCGGTACCGAAACCGGCGTTGGGGTACGTAACGCCGGTAACATCGGTGCGCAGGCCGGCAGCGTGATAGTCACTGCCGATGGCCGTATTGAAAACAGCGGCAAAATCAGCAGCGGCGCTGATACGCAACTGGCCTCGAAGGGCGGCGTCAGCAACAGCGGTTCGCTGTTCGCGGCGGGCCATGCCGATGTCAGCAGCGACGGTGAGGTACAAAACAGCGGTTCTATTGCGGCCCGCAATAATGTGCGTATCCAGGCAGCCAGCCTGAACAGCGGCAAAGGCAGTACGCTGGCGGCCGGTGTGCAACAGGATGGTCGGCTTGGCGGCAGCGGCGAGCTGGCGCTAACCACCAGCGGCAAACTGACTGCGCAGGGCCAAAATCTGGCGGCAGGCAACCTGCGTGCCAATGGGCAGGGCGTGGACATCAGCGGCAGCCGTACCGCGGCTACTCAGGTCACATTGGAAGCCGGGGCCGGCGATTTGTCCACGGCCAATGCGCAGGTTGAAGCCGCGCAACAGCTCACCGCCAGCAGCGGCAAGCGGTTCAATAATGACGGTGGCAAGCTGGCGGCGAATAAACTGGCGCTTAACGCACATGACTTATCCAACCGCAAGGGGGAGATCACCCAGCTTGGCGAAGACAACCTCCGGTTGAACCCACAGGGCAAACTGGATAATGCCGGTGGCCGTATTGCCAGCAACGGCAATGACTTGACGTTGGAAGCGGGTCTGATCGACAACCAGGGCGGGCAAATCGTCCATGCCGGTAAAGGTGCGCTGGCGGTGAATACCGGTCGCTTGCAGGGCGATGGTGGCAAGCTGCTGTCCAACGGCCAGCTCAGCATGCAGGGCGGCGACTACGTATTGGACGGCGGCACCACTTCGGCACAGCAGATCGCGTTGGATGCCGGTAGCCTGTCTAACCGCAGCGGCCAACTGGTGCAGAGCGGCAAGGGTGAGATGCGCCTCACTACCCGCGAGGGGATTGATAACCAGGGCGGCCAACTGGCGGCAAACGGCAACGTCGCGCTTAACGCCGCGCGGTTGAACAACCAAAGCGGCAAAGTGATTGCTGCGCAGGACGGCAGCCTGAAGGCACAGGTCAGCGGCGCTATCGATAACCGACAGGGACAACTGGCGGCCAGCGGCCATACTCAGCTGCGGGCGGACAAGCTGGATAACCGCAAGGGGTTGGTTTCCGCCGCGACGGGCAATGCTGAGGTCACGGCGCGACAGGCGCTGGATAACCGCGGCGGCCGTATTGAGGCCAACCAGGCTCTGCAACTGACCGGTGCCGGGCTGGAGAATCAGGCCGGGCAGGTCGTGGGCGGCGCGCTTTCGCTGGCGCTGGGCAAAGGGGCACTGAACAACCAACAGGGCGTTATCGCCGCCAGCGGAGATCTGGGCCTGAGCAGCGGTGTGTTGAACAATGACGGTGGCCTGCTGCAATCCGCCGGCAATATGAATATCGACACCCAGGGCGCGGCGTTGAGCAACCGCCTGAGCGGTGAAACCGGCGGCATCCTCAGCCAGGGGACGTTGACGATCCACAGCGGCGCGCTGGACAACAGCCAGGGCATGCTGGTGGGCGCCGGGACGACCGATCTGTTCACCGCCCAGCTTGATAACAGCCAGGGCACTCTGGTCGGCAAGCAGAAGCTGAATATCGACAGCCTGGCACTGACCAACGACGGTGGACTGTTGCAGGCGGGCGGCGATGCGCGCATCGATACCCACGGTCAGGCGTTGAGCAATCGTGATAGCGGCAAGAATGGCGGTATCAGCAGCCTGGGCAAACTGACGATCGCCAGCGGTGCCGTGGATAACCAGGCCGGTTTTATCGCCAGTGCGGGTGACCTGCAGCTGTATGGCGAGCAACTGGATAATCGCCGCGGCACGCTGGCTTCAGAGAAGCAGCTGTCGGCCACCGCCAGGGTGATCAATAACCAGGGTGGGGCGATCAAGTCCGGTCAGGATATGACGCTGGATGCCAAAGAATTGCTGGATAACAGCAATCTTGGGGTGATTGGCGCAGGCAAAAAACTGCAGCTGGACAGCGCCCATTTGGTGAACAATCAGGGCACGCTGGTCAGCGCCGATGCAGCGAAGATTAACTTCGGCCTGCTGGAGAATCAGGGCGGCCAGTTGGCGGCACAGACGGCGCTGGAGCTGCACGGCAATAGCCTCAATAACAACGACGGTGGCCTGATCCAGAGTGGTGAGGGGTTAGATCTGACCGTTGAGCGGCTGACCAACGCCAACAGCGGCGACAAGGGCGGCATCACCAGCCAGGGTGCGATGAACCTCACTACCGGCGTGTTCGATAACGGCCAGGGCGTGGTGATTGCCGGCAAGGGCTTGCAGCTCGATGCCGAAGCGCTGCTGAACGGTGGCGGCAAACTGGTGGCACAGCAGGCATTGGTGTTGAATACCACCGGCGCAGGTGGCCTGAATAACCAGGGTGGATTGGTGCAGTCGGGCGCGGATATGCATGTCGATACCCACGGCCAGCTGCTGGATAACCAGAACGGTACCCTGCACAGCCTGGGTAAACTGCAGCTCAGCAGTGGCGACGTCAATAATCAGGGCGGAACGCTGGGGGCCAAAGGTGACTTTGCCCTGGCGGCGCTGAAATTGGACAACAGTAACGGCGGGCGGATTGTTGGCGAACAGGCGGTTCAACTCGCCAGCGCCGGTCTGGATAACCGCAACGGACAAATTCAGGCAGTCGGCAACCTGTTGCTGGACAGCGCTCAGGGGGTTATCGACAACGCCCTGGGGCTGATCCGCAGCGGCGCCACCGTGACGCTCAATGCCCTGCAGTTCATCAACGACGACACCAAGGCGGAAAATAAAGGGCTGGAAGGCCAAGCCGTGGCGTTGAACACCGGCTCGTTGAGCAACCGTGGCGGCAGCATTCTGGCTAACCAACAGCTGACTATCACCAACGGCGGTCAGTTGGATAACAGCGCAGGCCAACTGGCCGCCAGCGAAAACCTGCGGTTGCAGGGCGCGGCGCTTAACCTGCTGAACACCGGCGGTATCGTTAAAGCGGGCAAGCTGCTGGACATCAACGCAGCAGCGGTCGGCGGCGACGGGCAATTGCTGTCGCTGGGCGATATAAACCTGGTCAGCGCACAGGGCATCAATAACAGCGGTGAGATGATTGCCAACGGCAATTTCAATTTCACCACGCCGGGCGATGTGACCAACAGCGGCAAACTGCTGGCAGGTGCCAAGCTCGATCTGCGCGCCAATAATCTGTTCAATGCCGCCAGCGGCGAGATAAACGCCGGGCAGGACTGGCTGACGGTCAACGGTACCTTGAACAACTATGGTCTGATTGACGGCAAACATACGTTGATCCAGGCCAATACGCTGACCAACATTGGCACCGGCCGTATTTATGGCGATGCTATTGGCGTGCAAACCGTCACCTTTAACAACCTGGCGGAAAACGGCACCGCTGCCACGCTGGCCGGGCGCGAACGGGTGGATATCGGCACCCAAACGCTGAATAACTACGATCATGGGTTGATCTACAGCGGCGGGGACATGGCGATTGGCGGCCAGCTTGACGCCAACCACCTGGCCACTGGCCAGGCCGGCACCCTCAATAATCACAGTTCGACCCTTGAATCTGCGGGCAACATGGCTATTTCGGCCGGACAGATCAACAACGTCAACGACCGCTTTACTACCGAACTGGTCACCGTTTCCAACGGAAAAATTACCGAGTATCAGCAATCGGGTGACCCGGTACGCTGGACGGCCGGAGAACCGGGCGTTTTCGTTGACCGCAATTCATCAGACTCGCTGTTGAACCTGAATACCCCAGGGAAAACTGGGCATAACAACGACAGATTTACGCAATACGACTACAACCGCACGGTGCAGGAAACCCAGGTCAAGGAAAGCGATCCGGCCAAAATCATCGCGGGTGGCGATATGGCGATCAACGCCGGGCATCTGCTGAATGACAAGAGCCAGGTGATCGCGGGCGGCACGCTGGCGATTAATGCCGGCAGCGTGGATAACGTGGCGGTGCCGGGCCAGCGCCTGACCACCGACGTCGGCGAAGTGACCAGTTACTACCGCATCAAGAAGAAGGGCAAAGATAAGCAGGGGCACAATGCCACGGCCTATACGCCACCGACCACCATTCAGACCATTTCGCTGAAGCCGAGCCAGCTGATTGACCACGGACAGGTGGCAGGTAACCCAATCGCCATTGCCCCACTGACGCAGCAGGGCACCAATGCCACTATCGGCGCTGCCGGTGGGGTCAATGCGGTGGTCAGCGGCAGTGATATTTCCGCCGGCCTGCAGACCATTGGCAGCGGCGCTCTGCCGGTGATCCAGGCCGTAGCGTTGCAGCCGGGCCAGCAGTTCGAAGTCGCCAACAAGGTCAATAACCAGCAGGGCGACGCGGCGGACAGCGTGGTGCGCATTGTCGGGCCAGACACCCGTTTGCCGGACAACAGCCTGTTCAAGACCAATCCGGCGCCGGGCGGCCAGTATCTGGTGGAGACCGATCCGCGCTTCACCAACCAGAAAGCCTGGTTGGGCTCGGATTACATGATGGGTAAAGTGACCAATAATCCGGATAACGTGTTGAAGCGCCTGGGTGACGGTTACTACGAGCAGCGGCTGATCCGCGAACAGGTGATCAACCTGACCGGCCAGCGCTATCTGGACGGTTTCAACAACGACGAAGAGCAGTTTAAGGCGCTGATGGATCAGGGGCTGGCCTTCAGCCAGCAATATAACCTGAAGGTGGGCGTGGCGCTGACGGCTGAGCAGATGGGGTTGTTGACCCAAGATATCGTTTGGCTGGTGAACGCCAAAGTCACCTTGCCGGACGGCAGCCAGCAAAACGTTCTGGTACCGCAGGTGTATGCCCGCATGCAACCGGGCGATCTGGACGGCTCCGGTGCGCTGATTGCCGGGCGTAACGTCAATCTCAATCTGGGCGAAGGCCTGTTCAACAGCGGCCATATCGCCGGGCGTGAAGTGGTGAAACTGAGCGCCGCCAACATCACCAACGTGGCGGGCCAGATTCAGGGGGCCGACGTTGGCCTGACTGCCCGTACCGACATTAACAATATCGGCGGGGTGATCCAGGGCAACAACTCGCTGCTGGCCAGCGCCGGGCGTGATATCAACGCCATCAGCACTACCCGTACGGTGCAGAGCGTTAACGGTGCCAACAGCTTCGAACGCACCAACATCGACAGCGTGGCAGGCATGTACGTGCAGGGAGCCGACGGCAAGCTGATGCTGCAGGCCGGTCGCGACATCAAGTTGGATGCGGCGCAGGTGGTTAACAGCGGTGAGAATGGCCAAACCCTGCTGAGTGCCGGGCGCGATCTCACCCTGAATACGGTGACCACGGCCAGCCGCGACAACCTGATCTGGAATGGCGACAACAGCCTGAAACAGGGCAACAGCCAGCAGGTCGGCAGCGAAGTGGTGGGCAAAGGGGCCGTGACCCTCAATGCCGGGAACGATATTACTGCCCATGCGGCAACGGTTTCGGCCGGCGATGCGCTGAACCTCAATGCCGGCCATGACATCAATATTCTCAGCGGCGAGAACACTCTCGATCTGGACGAGCGACACAAGGTGACCGGCGGTAACGGCCTGATGTCGAAAACCACGACCACCACCCGCGACACTCTGGATCGCCAGACCGTACAGGGCACTACCCTGAGCGGCGACAGCATTAATGTATTGGCGGGCAATGATTTACGCGTTCAGGGCAGCAGCGTGGCCGGGACTCAGGACGTGAAACTGCTGGCAGGGAACGATCTGAGCATCACCGGCGCGACCGAAAGCAACAGCGAACTGCACCTCAAGCAGGAGAAAAAATCCGGCCTGATGAGCAGCGGGGGTATCGGCATCAGCTACGGCACCGAAAGCCTGAAAACCACGGATACCGCGCAGGGGCTGACCAATCAGGGCAGCACCGTCGGCAGCGTAAACGGCAACGTCACCCTGGGGGCCGGTAATAACCTGGCGGTGACCGGGTCCGAGCTGGTGGCCGGCAAGGACATGGCGCTGAGCGGCAAGAATGTGTCGGTGACGCAGGCGCAGGATCAGAACAGCCAGACTCACAAGGTTGAACAGAAGAAATCCGGTCTGACACTGGCACTGTCCGGCACGGTTGGCAGTGCGCTGAACACTGCGGTAGAGACCTCGCAGCAGGCGAAATCCACCGACGACAGTCGCCTGGCGGCATTGCAGGGTACCAAGGCGGCGCTGAGCGGCGTACAGGCGGTGCAGGCGGCGCGTTTGGCGCAGGCGCAGGGCGCCGATCCGGCCAATAACAACATGGTGGGGATCAGCATTTCCTACGGTACCCAGTCTTCCACCTCTACTCAAAACAGCGGGCAGAGCACCGCGCAGGGCAGCAGCCTGACGGCGGGCAATAACCTGAGCATTACCGCCAGCGGCAACGGCGTGAAGGGCCAGGACGGCGACATCCTGGTGCAGGGCAGCCAGTTGCAGGCGGGCAAGGACGTCACCCTGAATGCCAACCGCGACGTGAACCTGCTTTCCGCCAAAAACACCCAGTATCTGGACGGTAAAAACGAGAGCCAGGGCGGCACGCTGGGCGTGGGTATCGGTGTTGGCTCCGGCGGTATTGGGCTGAGCGTTTCCGCCAGCGTCAACAAGGGCAAGGGTAACGAGAAGGGCAACGGCACCAGCCACACCGAAACCACGGTTAACGCCGGTAATCAGGTCAACATTACCAGCGGGCGCGATACCAACCTGATCGGCGCACAGGTCACCGGCGAATCGGTCAAGGCCGACGTGGGTCGCAATCTGCTGCTGGAAAGTCAGCAGGACAGCGATCGTTACGATTCCAAACAGCAGAATGCCAGCGCTGGCGGCAGCTTCACCTTCGGTTCGATGACCGGTTCGGGCAGCATCAGCCTGAGCAAAGACAAGATGCACAGCAATTACGACAGCGTGCAGGAGCAGACGGGCATTTTCGCCGGCAAGGGCGGATTTGACCTGACGGTGGGCGAACATACCCAGCTTAACGGCGCGGTGATCGGCAGCACCGCCACTGCCGACAAAAACACGCTCGATACCGGCACGCTGGGCTTTAAGGACATTCACAATCAGGCCGATTTCGACGTGGAGCACCAGAGCGTAGGCATCAGCTCCGGCGGCAGCATTGGCAGCCAGTTCGCCGGCAACATGGCCAACGGCCTGCTGGTGGGGGCCAACAACAGCGGACACGACAGCTCAACCACCTTTGCTGCGGTAAGCGACGGCACCATCATCATCCGCGATCAGGACAAACAAACGCAGGACGTCAACGACCTGAGCCGCGACGTGGAGCACGCCAACCAGACGTTAAGCCCGATCTTCGACAAAGAGAAAGAGCAAAAACGGCTACAGCAGGCGCAGCTGATCGGCGAGATCGGCAATCAGGCGATGGATATTGCGCGGACTGAGGGGGCGATCGCCGCAACCAAAGCCGCCAACGAGAAAATGAATAACGTTACCGATGCCGATCGCCAGGCAGCAGCGGATAAGCTGGCGAAAGAGAAACCTGGCAAGGTCATCACCGATAAGGATATCAACGAACAGATTTACCAGACGGCGTATAACCAGGCGTTCAGCGAGTCGGGCTATGGTACGGGCGGTAAGGTTCAACAGGGTATGCAGGCGGCGGTTGCCGCAGTGCAAGGGTTGGCCGGTGGCGATCTAAAAGCCGCGATTGCCGGTGGGGCTGCGCCGTATCTGGCGGAACAGATACATCGCCTGGCACCGAATGAGGAAAGCCGAATTATCGCACATGCCGTGGTGGCTGGCGCACTGGCTGAACTGCAAGGCCAATCGGCCGCGGCGGGAGCTGCGGGCGCTGCGACAGCTGCATTAGGCACTAAAGCGATTGCCGAGGCGATGTTCGGCACCAGTGACTTCAGCAAAATGAGCGAAGAACAGCGCCAGACTGTTTCCGCGTTGGCTACGCTCGCAGGTGGTTTGGCCGGCGGCTTGGCAAGTGGCGATACGGCGGGTGCGGTCGTTGGTGGACAATCGGGTAAGAATACTTCTGAGAATAATGACCAGTTTAACTTCCCTATACCACCAGCCGTCCAGCAGGATGCATCGCTGGCATTTTGGATGGCACAGCAAGGGGCCGGACCAGAGGCTATTGATCAGGCAGTCAAAGACTCACATCTTGGTCCTTCAGTTGGTGTTACATATAAAGTTAAACCTTACGGTAAAGTTGAGGCTGCGGTTGGTGCCGGCTATGGCCTTTATGTAGACGGGACAGTCGACACAACGCAAATATCGCTTAATCAGGGGGAGACACTTGCTCTGGGCGGGCGAGTAGCTGGCCAAATAGGTATACAGCTGGGGCCATACTTTGCTAATACGCTTGATATGGAAAGAAATAACTCATTAGACTTTGGTTTTGGGATTGCCGGTGTGGGGATTTCGTATGGCAAAGATGGTGTAGGGTTAAGCTTGGGTGTAGGACCAGCTATCGGCTGGACCGGAATATCAAAAGAAACTGGAGTTGGTAATGTTGATATAAATGGTTCCTCCGGGACTGAGTTCTATCACTATGATTTTGAAAAAAAGTGAGATAGATAATGATGTTAATTTACTTTCAAATATTAATTATTGCCATTTTTTTTGTCTCTTTTATTGTTTTTTGTAAAAAAACGGGGCTCTCTTATTGGGCTCCTTCATCAATGTCAGTGTTCTTTGATGGCATTTTCTTTGTTGGTAAAGAAAACTTTACAGCTATGACTGCGAGGATTGTTCTTCTATTGGTCATTCCTGCATCTTTTTTACTGCGTTTTGATATAGAGGCGAGACACACATATCAATTTATTCTGATAGCTGGGGCATGGGCTTTTCTCATGTATTGCTATTATTACAAGGGTGAGATTAAGCCGGGAAGAATAAAGAGCTCAGCAATCTTTAGTGAGATTTTTTTTGCCAAAAGAGCTGGCTTACGGGGTTTGGCCTTGTGGAGCATTAGGGTAATATATGTTGTTGGTATTATCTTTCATTTTTTAAGTTGAGTTTTATGCTTCATTTTAACTTAATATAGTAGAGGGTAATTCCATAGAGTTATTATGGAGCGTTTTTTGGATAAATATATTGCCGGATGTCAGGAGGAGAGGCTATGAAAAGATTTTACAAGACAGCCCTACCATTGGTGATTGGCGGTTTTATATTGCTTGGCTCCTTGGACTCTAGTGCTGTCACACGCGAAGAAATGCGGACACTCGATGCCGCCTATCCGCCTGGCAGTATTGTTAACTGCGAGGCCGAACTTGCCGGGAATGGTAAAAATCTATTGCCTATGACCACAAAAATTCGTGGGCATATCATAAGTAGAGCGGAAAATCTAAGCCACGCCGATGTCCGCGTGATGTTCATTCCTCATGGCTCATCAACGGCAACAATTACTCTGAGCTATCGGCAGAAAGTGATTATGGAAGAGAATGGTCAGCGGGTTTATATCGATCCGAAAAGCCTGAAAGTCTCAATGCCGGTCAGCCCTTCGAGTGAGGTGATTGTAGCCAAAGGATTTCGGGATCGGCTTCCAGCAACGCAAGAAGTCCAGCCCTATCAGACGACAGAAATCACCGATTTTCCGTCTTATGTGGTCAGGGCTCCGGGTGAATCCCCCCTTTATTGCCATAAAGTAGAGTAGGGAATAGTTTGAAAGCGAATAGACAGTTCCCAGCGACTAAAGACAGCGTGATTGTTCTTTCTAAAAGGCGGTTAGCAAATTGCACGTTCAACTAATTAATAATAAAAAGGGTTTGCTATAATCTAATTTTATCAACCAATTTTTGTTGATAATGAAAAATTAATGATTTATGCCGCCAATACGACATGGATAGTTATTTTTTTACCAATGTTGTTCCACTTACGATTAAGGAAGATTGCATGAAAAAGTTAATCATCTCCACTTTGGTTCTTTCCACTCTGGGCTTCGGCATGGCTGCCCATGCCGGGCAAAGTACCATCACTGCCGGTTATGCACAGAGCAAGGTACAGGACTTCAAGAATATCAATGGCGTGAACGTTAAGTACCGTTACGAGTGGGATTCGCCAATCAGCGTTATCAGCTCATTTACCTATATGAGCGGTGACAAGGATGAGTCTTACAATGTCTATCGCGACAAGGTCAATAATCATGCCGAAGTTAAATATTACTCACTGTCCGTTGGTCCGGCATACCGTTTTAATCAATTTGTCAGCGTTTACGGGCTGCTGGGTTTGAATTATAACAAGGTGGATTACAAGTCATCCTGGAGTAATTACGCATACAACACTTACGAATATATGGGTGAAGAGAGCGGTAACCAGAAGAAAACCTCCTTTATGTACGGCGTTGGTTTCCAGGTTAACCCAATGGAAAATTTGGCGGTAGATATCGGTTATGAAGGCTCCAAACTGGATGCCGGTGGTAAAAATCGCTCTATCAACGGTTTCAATATCGGCATTGGCTATCGTTTCTGATAGTTGCATGCTTCCGGCCTACCGATATCAAGAGGCCGGTAATCTTTACCCCATCTTCGGATAGACCCCCGGCCCGATCGGCAGGCCGAGTGCGTACCGCGTCAGCAACAGTAAAATCCACACGGCAAAGAACACCAGCGGATACGGCAGGATCAGCACGTAATAGGTGCCGAGCTGGGCGTCTTTGCGGTAACGCTGCAGGAAACCGAGGAACAGCGGCAGGAATGGCGACATCGGTGCCAGCGGCAGCACCGAGGAGTCGGCAATGCGGAAGATCATCTGCGCGAATGCCGGGTGGAAGCCGAGCAGCATAAACATCGGCACAAAAAGCGCTGGCAAAAGGTGATGTTGCTGACGCATCGAAGTTACTCAATAAGGCCAGTGATGAAGTAAGCAGCGCCAAGTACTTCGGCCAAGAAAGGAAGTATTGGTCTGCTGAACCAATACAATTTA
>Ga0308167_1002589_pt1 | contig 16361 bp, 9 predicted proteins | sample PhyCR1_2_FD_202138 | JGI IMG/M metagenome (GOLD analysis project Ga0308167, IMG submission 202138) | Phyllosphere microbial communities from UC Gill Tract Community Farm, Albany, California, United States - DLSLRC.R1 | ecosystem: Host-associated > Plants > Phyllosphere > Unclassified | place... | reverse complement strand
GCAATATCATCAATAACGATACGTTTATCTAAATTCTGTTCTATCCATTCAGACAGTGTTTCTACCAGTTGCTGATGTTGTCCTTTAGTACTCAATCTGGTCACCTTAGTCTGTGGCTTGGCACAAACAAAAAAGATAATTTCACGAGTAATGATACTACTGGACCTAAAAATAAAGAGAATAGCTCGCATCTAAGAATAAATATTTTTTTGTAAAGTTATCTCAATAAAAAAATATGAAATATACACTTGGTAAAAACTTGTGTGGATAACAAACAAGAAAGGAAGAATTATGGAGTTTGTAAGGTAGGCGATGAATTTTCTTGATCTTTAATTGTGTTGCGTAATAAGCAAACAATGACTTTATTAAATATCTGCAAGAGAAACTCTAACACGCAAAAAAGGCTCCTGAAAAGGAGCCTTTTGCTTCAAGCTGTTTTGTATTAAGCAGAAGTCGCAAGTTTGGTAGCAAATCCGAGGAATAAAAGACCCACCATCGAATTGCCAAGTTTGGCGAGGCGTTTCTTTTCGCTCAGGAAATGCGCTAGCGCAGCGCCGGAAAAGATCAGCAGCGTCATATAGCAGAAGCTAATCATTTCTAAAATGACCGCTAAAATCGCAAAGGAAATGCCGCTGTGTGCATAGTTCATATCGATGAACTGCACGAAGAACGATACGTAAAACAGGATCGCCTTAGGGTTGGTTAAGCTCAGCGTTAACGCTTTACGAAAAACATGCTCAGGCTCTTCGTGCGCTGAGCTCTGGTTTTGACCTTTTTTAGACAGCGTGCTGTACAGGATTTTGAGCCCAAGATAGAGCAGATAGAGCGCGCCGAGCATTTTCACCAGCGAAAATAAAAATGGGGAAGAGCGGATCAGCGACGCAATGCCGATATAGGCGCAAAAGATTAAAACCGCATCACCGATAAAGACCGCTAGCGCGGCTTTATAACCTTCTTTAACGCCGCGTGTAATGCCGGTTTTGAGTACAAACAGCGTATTCGGCCCCGGTACCATAATGATGAAAATCGCACCGAGAACGTACGTCCAGATATTGAGTACACCATAGCTCTCAAACACAACAACCCCACCTTTAATTCACGCTATTAATTAGTTGCGAATACAGGGCACATCGGCCCAAAAATCGATGGCGTATTGTACTCTTTTAAAAGGGTTTTGGCAGTATAGTGTGATCTGTATAACATTTAGTCACTGGAAGATAAAATGCGCAGCGGCAGCGTTTTGTTACAGGCGCCATTTGAACGATAAGTGCGATTTAGCTGAGTGGCTTTCAGTCGTGCGGATTTTAAGACAATCTCTCTCTAAGCCTGTTTGCTGGCATGCTATATTTTTAACCTATGCTCTATGCATGTGTTTAAATTTGGTTTCTCCGGCCGCCATCCACCCAAGGTGATTCAGTGAGTAATATTAGCGATGAGCAGTGAACCATTGGCTAACTCTCGTTTAGCCCGACTTATCCAACCGCTGTGCGAACGCCATCCTGAGTTAAGCGGTGTCTATCCTTTAGAAGAGGGCAACGACGCTTTCGCTGCAAGATATTTACTCACCAATATGGCTGAGAAAACGTTGGATGTGCAGTATTACATTTGGCACAACGACCTTTCGGGGCGATTGCTGTTCAGTGCATTATTTCGTGCCGCCGAACGTGGGGTAAAAGTGCGTTTACTGCTGGATGACAACAACACCGGCGGTTTGGATGAATCACTGCGCAGGCTTAATGCGCACTCCAATATCAGCGTAAAACTCTTCAATCCCTTCCAGCTACGGCGTATGCGTTGTCTGTGTTACTTAACCGATTTTAAAAGACTCAATCGGCGCATGCACAATAAAAGCATGACGTTTGACGGTCAGGCGACCATTGTCGGTGGGCGCAATGTAGGGGATGAGTATTTCGGTATTGGTGAGCAGCCGCTTTTTTCTGATTTAGACGTGTTGGCCGTGGGCAACGTGGTTGCGGATGTTTGTCAGGATTTCGAGCGCTATTGGACTTCTGCGTGTGTATCGCCGGCGGAAGACGTTTTGGGTAAAGCGTCGGAAAAGCGCTTTCTGCATGGCCTAACGATTGAAGAAGTTGGCGGCAGAGCGCGTGCCAAAGTCTATATAAAGCGTCTGCGCGATAAATTTTTAGCACGCAAAATGGAGAACAATGAACTGCCGCTGACGTGGGCAAAGGTACAATTGTTCAGCGATGATCCGCTTAAAGGGCGTGGCGAATTAGCCACCAAAGCGCTTATGGCATCACGTCTGTTTAAGATGATTGGCGAGCCTAAAGTGAGCATGGATATTATTTCAGCCTATTTTGTCCCTACGCGCACCGGTGTGTCACAGCTGGTTTATTTAGCGCGGCAAGGGGTGAAAATGACGGTGCTCACTAATTCTCTTGCGGCAAACGATGTGGCCATCGTACATGCGGGCTATGCCAAATGGCGAAAAACCCTGCTGCGTTGCGGTATTGAATTGTTTGAAATGAAAGCCAATGAAACCGAGCGGCCTTCACGTAAAGAGCGCTTACGGGATCGGGGCTTAACCGGACATTCAGGTTCCAGCCTGCATGCTAAAACTTTTGCGGTGGATGGAAAGTTGGTCTTTATTGGCTCATTTAATTTTGATCCGCGCTCGGCTCGGTTAAATACCGAGATGGGATTCGTGATTGAAAGTGAATCGCTGGCTTCATCCACTCATCAGCGATTTATTGCTAGCCTGCACGACAAAGCATTTCAGTTAGTGCTTGCCCCACGTCGTAAAATTAATTGGATCGAATATGAAAATGATGAAAAACAAATTCATCATAAAGAACCTGATAGTCCGCTATACAAACGTATTTTAGCCAGAATCGCTTATTATTTGCCAATTGAGTGGCTGCTATAATTACTATTAGCGCCATGTGTCACTGAACACATGGCGCTAAATATCATTATGTTAGGTCAACGTTTTTGCAGCCAAACAGTAGCGTCAGAATAAAACCAGCCGCATACGAGATGGCAACGCCTGCAACATAAACCAGCATGCCAGCATAGATGCCCTGCGATGAAGTGATAAGCGGTATGGAAACCAAACCCGACGGGCCAAATACGGTATTCAAACCAATAGGTAATCCCATATAAGCCACCAGTCCGATAAAGAAACCGCCTACGGCACCACCGAAACAGGCGGTAATAAACGGTTTTAAGCGAGGCAGCGTGACACCATAAATCAGCGGTTCGCCGATACCCAATAAACCAGGGAATATGGCGCCCTTAATTTGCATACGTAAGGTCGAGCCCGGTTTGGCTTTTAAATATAACGCTAACGCGGCACCAACCTGTCCGCCACCCGCCATTGCCAGGATAGGGAACAAAGAGTTAAATCCTTGCGCATCCATCAAAGCAAAATAAACCGGTACAAATCCCTGATGAATACCAAATACCACGGCAATCAGGAATAGACCCGCTAACAATGCGGTGCCGAATGGATTACCGTTTAAATGCAGAAACAGCCAAGACATGCCTTTAAAGAGTTCGACGCCAATTGGCATGATAACCACGTAGGTTATGGCACCGGTGATGAGTAGCGTAATGGAGGAGGTGAGGATCATGTCCAAGTTATCAGGGATAACCTTGCGTACTTTGCGCTCAATCCACGCGCCGAGCATACAGGCTAACAGCACGCCGATGATATTCCCTCTCGGATCTATCACTAAACCGAAGAAGTTATCGATCCCCGCGTAGTAGCCCACGGTTCCTTCTGCGCTGTAACGCAGAATAAACAACGACGCGATGATGGCACCATTCACACCGGTTCCACCAAAGGCTTTTTGCGTGTTGAAGCCAATGAGGATACTCAGGAAGGTAAATAAGCCCACGCTGAAGGTTTTCATATAGCCAATCAGGCTAGTGAGCCAAATCGGCGCAATTTCACCGTCGAGTATTAAGGTTTGCTGGAGCAGCGTCGCGATGCCGAGTAACAGACCCGCAGCGATAAAGCCGGGAATAAGCGGGGTGAAGATCGTCGCAAATTTTGTCAAAAAGCTATGAAAAGCATTATTTTGCTTACTCTTCAGCTGCTTTTTATTTTCCGCCGCAAGGGCATTCAAATCAGTTTCTGGCGTGCTGCTATCGGATTGTGATTGTGATGATGGTTGGCTAAGGCTCACGTTCATCATTTCACTGGCGGTTTGTGCCTTGCCAGGGCCAAGCACAATTTGCAGCTGATCGTTGCCTTCAATAACGCCCATGACCCCAGCGATCTTTTTCAGTTCAGCGTGATTAACGCGGGATCGATCGACTAAGGTAAGACGTAGCCGCGTCATGCAATGCCCGCAGAGGGTGATATTGTTATTACCGCCGACGTTCGCCAAAATTTGCGCGATGGTGGCATCCGTTATTTTAGCCATCGCTAGACTCCCTGAGGACGTGAGGCTAAGGCTTGGCGGATAAAACCATTATTTTGAGCAAGAACCGTGCTGGCTTCTGCCGCAGAGAGCTGGGCAAGAATCATCAAAATGGCGGTTTTACAGTGTCTTTCACATTCGCTGAGCGCTTTAACGGCTTCATCGCGGCTACACTCTGTGGCCTGCATGACGATGTCAATTTGGCGTTGAACCAGTTTGGCGTTGGTGGCTTCAACATCCACCATGAGGTTGCCATACACTTTTCCGGTGCGGATCATGGCTCCGGTGGTGAGCATATTCAGCACCATTTTTTGGGCTGTGCCCGCTTTCATTCTTGATGAACCGGTTACCACTTCAGGCCCTACCACGGCTTCTAGCGCGATATCGGCTAATTGACTCATCGCGCAGCTGGCGTTGCAGGTTAATGAAACGGTGGTTGCGCCCATCGAGCGTGCATATTTCATGGCTCCGATGACATAAGGCGTTCTTCCGCTGGCGGCAATACCCACGACCACGTCGCGCTCACAGAGATGATGGTCTTTCAGATCTTGTTCGCCAAGCTCAACGTTGTCTTCCGCATTTTCCACGGCGCGTAGGATCGCGGTGTGGCCTCCTGCGATTAATCCGACCACCTGTTCATGCGGGGTGCCATAGGTTGGCGGGCATTCACTTGCATCTAGAATACCCAGTCGCCCCGAGGTGCCAGCGCCGCAATAAATAAGACGTCCGCCTTGGCCAAAGGCCTGAGCGATAGCATCCACGGCCTGTGCAATTTGCGGCAGGATACGTTCAACGGCTAGGGCGACCTTTTGATCTTCTTGGTTAATAATCGTCAGCATATCTAAAGTGGACAGGGTGTCGATGTTTTCGCTGGCGATGTTACGGCCTTCAGTTTGCAGGCGGGAGAGGTCAATGTTCATTTCAGTATTCTCAGAAGCATAAAGTTAAGGAATAAATTATTCCAAAATCCATGCAATTTAAAGAATTAATAATTTCATGCGCATTTTTTGTGATGGATATCGACTATTTCCCCGCGCCGAAATACCTGCCATTTGGGCTGCGTTTGGGATGAAGTGAATGCTCACCCAAGAATCCAGCCTCCATTTTTTGCGCCATGCAAGGTAAGATAGCGGCTACTTACCTCCTGCTGACCGAGTCCAAATGCGCTGCCTACAACGAATCACTCTGAATAAAGACGCTTTTACGCCTGGTGAACGCATTATTGCCGATTATATTTTGGCTAATCCCGATAAGTTGAAGCAGTGCTCTTCGCAAGAGCTCGCGGGCATTTTGAATATCAGCCAGTCGAGCATTGTGAAATTTGCTCAACGATTGGGCTTCAAAGGGTTTACTGGCCTTAAATTAGCCTTGATTGAGGAGTGGGGACAGCAAAGCAAGCAGAACGCTGAATCAGAGCAGCATTTGCATAACGATATTAATGTTCATGACACGCCGTCAGTGATTGCAGAAAAACTATTCCGAGCGAAGCAACAGGCTCTGAGGATGACAACCGACAGCGTAAATTTGGCGCAGTTGGAGAGTGTGGTTGCTGAAATCAAGGCGGCTCGCCGAGTGCAGATCATGGGAATGGGCGGTTCATCGCTGGTGGCGAAAGACTTAGCTTATAAACTGATGAAAATAGGCTATCCCGTGATGAATGAAATGGATAGCCATGTGCAGATGACGGTTGCTCAATCGTTAGGAGAAGGGGATGTACAAATTGTTATCTCTTACTCGGGAGCGCTGAAAGAGATATTTATTGCAGCACAGGCGGCACAGGAAAAGGGGGCAAAAATCATAGCGATAACGTCGCTGCAGGATAGCCCACTCAGAAAGCTGGCTGATTTTGTTCTCGATACCATTGCTGATGAGGCGCGCTGGCGTAGCTCTTCTATTTCTGCGCGCACGGCACAAAATACCATTACCGACTTGTTGTTCGTTTGTTTGTTGCAGGAAGATAGCGAAAGAAGTCGCAGCTTTATTCATCGCAGCCAAGAGATGATTGAGCAACTGAAGTAAGTCATCATCGTAGCGTATTGTGATATTAGGTATTGTTAATTATGATCTTATTTTGTTGTAATCATGTTGTTAGTATTTTAAAGTAAGTGATAGGGTGGTATTTTGGGGTCACTCAATTAGAAGGAATATCTGAATATTGTGATTTTTAAACCTCTAAATCATCTTCATAGAACAATCACCACCTTATGGTCATTAAAACTAATACTAAATACTATAGAGATGCTTAAGATTGAAGTAAATTGTCGTCTATATAATTATAGGGTAGATTTATATCTCGAATTATTGCGGTAATTGAGCTGTAAGCTAAAATAAAAGTCATGATGAAATTGATTTTTAGGCGGCGATTAATGCGGTAATTTTCCTAAAAAACCACTCTTTTCTATAAAAACACTTCACAATCAAATTATTGCAAATCTTCTAAAAAAACCATGTTAAGCAGACTAATAACCCACAGGTTGTAGGTTGGTTTATTTATATTTGGTGTTTTTGTCTGTCTTGGGTTAATTATTGTTTTAATAAAATTCTTATAAATTGTATAAATCACACGCATCACTTGTTTTACCCGCTCGATTTTATTTGAGATGATTCTTACTACTTCATAAGTGTTGAAAAAGTAAAAAGGTTTATCGATAAAATATTGAGGGAAAATATGAAAAAATCTCATTTCATACGCTTTTTATAACAGCGTTCTTGTTTACTATAAAACAGAGGGCCTTATCTGTATTTATAGCTCATTTTCTCTGATATGAGTGTCATAAATTGAATCAATATAATGTAAAATTCATGATTTATAAAATTAATGAGACGGTTAGGTTTAAGCCTGCAGACGGTGCCATTTGGAGTATAGAAAGCCCTGAGCAAGTCATCAACTTAACGATTACTAACTGTAATCTTCTTTGCCTATTGCTCAATAAAAAAGGTGAAATCCTTTCAAGAGAGCAAATTTTAGAAGATATATGGGACAAGCAAGGCTTACGTTCATCTAATAATACACTTAACCAATACATCTCTATTCTTAGACGAACATTTACCTTGTTGGGTATCGATGATGAGGTGATTAAAACCATTCCAAAGGTAGGGTTTAGTTTAAATGCCTCTATCAGTGTGGAAAAAGAGTGTAACGCTGAACCCGTGAAGGTTGTTGAAAAGGAAAAGAGCCTAAAAAAGAATCATAAAAGTTATATTTATACTGTGGTAATGAGCGCGCTGGCCGTTTTTATTGTGCTGCTTTTTACCTACGTTTTATACAAAAATGATACCTACAGTCTCGATACATCCATCGTAAATATCGGGAAGTTTGATGCTTGTAACGTCAACGTTCTACCTGAGTATACACGCGGACAATCACGCGATCTGTTGGAGTCATCAGTAAAGCTGATTACAGTCAGTGAAGTGCGATGTATTCCTGAACGAATATTTATTGTAAAGCCAGAAAGTCGAGGGAGTGGGCGTTCATTTCTTGCGGAATGTTTTGTCGATAAAAGAAGAAACGAATACTTTTTTTGTAAAGGATACTATATAAAATGAACAAAAAAATTGTCACTTTGCTCCTTTTTACTTTCATATTGGCGTTTGAAGTTATCTATGTATGCTTTATCTATGAGCCATCATACAATTTTGTATGCGATGGCGAGTTCTCCTATAGCGATAGTGAAAGTAAAGACCTGCTGGATGGGAATATTTCATTTAGCCTGAATGATAAAATGCAAGGGCATGCCGAAATGACGGGCTATTTAACTAAAAATGGCGTGTCTCAGGATGTCATTCGCAGCGTTGATTTCAAGTATCGTGTCGTGGCACCTAAACGCATTGTTATCTATGATGCTCAACTGATTACCTACTTCCATGATTCCGTTGATGAGTCTTTCTCACCAGAACCTATCCTTGATTTTTTGTTTTTCCGTAATAAAGACTTAAAAGAAATTAACATCAGTGTACATAAAATTAAAAACACCTATTTATTCGGTCGTGCGAATAACTTTGTGTTTGCCTGTACCTCATAATGCCCCATTTTGTTTGAATGAACTGATATTGCCAATACCCCTCTATTAATCATTAATGGAAATAGTATGAATAAAAAACAGATAGGATTTTTTCTTATAGGAACAACTATTTTTCTGTCAGGTTGTTCTTCGCCGAATAAAACGAATCAAAATTACCGAGGAGATGAGCTTGAGTACGATTATTTTTATGCTAACAGTCAGCTAACGCCAACGGAAGAGAATACGCCACCTAAAAGCAGTATTGTTGGTGGTCATTCCTATTCATCTACGAACAATAAATGTATGGATAATTATAATTTTCTGCGCGAGGAGAAGTCTAGCCAATACCCTAAGTATGCTGAAGACTACAATAAGATCACCGACGGATTTAAGTTTCTCAACTCAAATAAAAATATCATGGATAAGGATGCCAAGAAAGTGTACACGATGGAGCTAAAAATGAAGCTAGAGACACTGTGTTCAAAAATTCAATACTCGAGCTTTATTCTGGTCAACGAAAAACGTAAAGGTCTTTCTGATATCTAATCAGCGAGATAACACTATTCAATTTAGTTGTATTCATCAATCATCAACTTCCTTTCTCTAATAAAAATGGCGCTAAATAATTTTAGCGCCATTGTTGTTATGGTCTTAATCAATCAACGTTTGACGGTTTTATTGACATGCACCTTTGTCACTCGAGGCTGCGACTTTATTCACTACGCTAACGTTCGTTTGACCTGATGTCGTGTCAATTTTAAACACGGTCCAGTTCGCCATGTCAGTGGTGTTTCCTGTGGCATCTTCGATTTTAAACTCCTGCGATGATCCATCGGATAAATAAAGCGAAACTTTACCGCCACCATAGGCAGCAGGTGTTGCGCTGAATCTATTGACGACGTAGCAATACACACCTGGGTGCATGCTATTTACCGTGATGGTTTCAGGGCCATAGCCACTTCTTGCATCCACATCAAGCGTTGCATCTGCGCCGCTCGGTGATTTTGCATTGTAGAAAACCTTAATTAAATTAGATGGATTTCCCAGACTAGGCACCCAGAGATAGGAGTCAAGGTCAGCAGGAGTATCATTCCACGTGAGAACAATACGCGCCGCTTTACCATCCAAGTTTGGCGACAGAACAAAGTCCTTCTGTTGATCGGTAACCGTTTGGATATCGAGCGTTGAATCTAACGTGATAAAGCCGGTTGCGCTGGCTTTCACGTAATAAAGCCCCTGCGGAATACTGATCTCGTATTTACCATCGGTACCGCTGGTCACGGAGTATTCCGGATTAGCGTTATTTTCAGATAAAGAGAGCTCAATCTTCGTATTTGGGATCATGGCATTGTTTATTGCGTTCTTGGTAACTCCATGTAATTTCACTAGCTGTTGTTTAAAGTTAACTTTCTGATTGGCGTCAACCGCCGTTCCGTTTGTTAAGGATGCGGACACTTGCACCAATAATGCTTCTGCAGAGGTACTGGTCAGCACCATGGCTGCTTTGCCGTTGACGTCGGTCGCGCTGCTCGCAGCCTGTAATGTTACGGTATTACCTTTATCCTGAGACCAGTTCACCGTTGCATTCGGAACGAGATTGCCATGCGCGTCTTTAACAATAGCGGTATAGGTAAAGAAATCGGTCCCGTTGGCTATTTTATCGGTCACGCTGTCGTCGAGCGTGACGGTAGTTACCGCTGCTGTAGTGATATCCGCTACAAAGGTGGTATCCACCGTTTGGTTATGACCGTTAATTGCCGCTGTGACTTTTGTTATACCTGCCGTGATGTTGGTCAGCGTGGTGGTTGCCAGACCTTGCGCATCCGTGCTTGCCGATGCCGTTGTTACCGTTGCGCCGTTATCCGCCGTGAAGCTGACGTTAACATTAGGCACCAGGTTTCCATTCGCATCCGTGACTTTGGCCTGCACCTTATTGGTGGCAGTGCCATCGGCTTTGGCGTTGTCCACGGTTACCGTCAAATCACCGCTTACGATGGTGGATGTGCTGTCATCGGCCACGAACGTGGTATCTACCGTTTGGTTATTACCATTGATGGTGGCGGTGACTTTGGTAACGCCAGCTTTGATATTGGTGAGCGTGGTGCTCGCTAAACCTTGGCTGTCGGTTGTCACTGATGCGGTAATGACCGTTGCGCCGTTATCTGCCGCAAAGCTGACTGCGGTATTTGGCACGAGGTTGCCATTGGCGTCCGTGACCTTGGCTTGAACTTTGTTGCTGTCCGTACCGTTGGCTTTGGCGTTGTTAATGGTAACCGTTAAGTCGCCGTTCACGATGGTCGCGGTGCCGTCGTCGGCCACAAACGTGGTGTCTACCGTTTGGCTATTGCCGTTAACCGTTGCTGTGACTTTAGTGATCCCCGCTTTGATGTTGGTTAGCGTGGTGCTTGCCAGACCTTGATCGTCGGTAGTGACCGATGCGGTGATAACCGTTGCACCGTTGTCTGCTACGAAGCTGACGGCGGTATTCGGCACTCGGTTCCCATTGGCGTCCGTTACCTTGGCTTGAACTTTGTTGCTGTCCGTGCCGTTGGCTTTGGCATTATTGATGGTCACCGTTAAGTCACCGCTCACAATGGTAGACGTTGTGTCATCGGCCACGAAGGTGGTATCCACACTTTGGCTATTGCCGTTAATGCTGGCAGTGACCTTGGTGATCCCCGATTTAACGTTGGTTAGCGTGGTGCTGGCGAGTCCTTGAGCGTCGGTAGTTGCCGATGCGGTGGTCACCGTTGCGCCGTTATTAGCCGAGAAGCTGACCGTGGTATTCGGAACAAGGTTGCCATTGGCATCGGTAACCTTAGCCTGAACGGCGTTGGTTTCCGTGCCATCAGCTTTGGCGTTGTTCACCGTGATCGTTAAGTTACCGCTCACGATGGTACCGGTGCTGTCGTCGGCCACAAACGTGGTGTCTACCGTTTGGCTGTTGCCGTTAATCGCGGCAGTGACTTTGGTGATCCCCGCCTTCACGTTGGTGAGGGTAGTTGCCGCTAAACCTTGGCCATCGGTGGTTACCGTTGCGGTGGTAATCGCTGCGCCATTGTCTGCCGAGAAGCTAACGGTGGTATTGGGTACTCGGTTGCCATTGGCATCCGTCACCGTAGCCAGAACCTTGTTGGTGTCTGTGCCATTGGCTTTGGCATTATCAACGGTGATCGTTAATGCGCCATCCACAATGGTACTGGTACTGTCGTCGGCGACAAAGGTGGTATCTACGTTTTGGCTATTGCCATTAATGGTGGCGGTTACCTTGGTGATCCCCGACTTGACGTTGGTCAGCGTGGTGCTAGCCAGCCCTTGGGCGTCCGTGGTTGCCGATACGGTGGTGACCGTTGCGCCGTTGTTGGCCGCAAAGGTGACTGCCGTATTTGGAACCAGGTTGCCGTTGGCATCTGTCACTTTAGCTTGAACGGCGTTGGTGTCTGAACCGTTGGCTTTAGCGTTATTGACCGTAACCGTTAAATCACCCGCGACGATGGTTCCGGTGCTATCGTCGGCAACAAACGTGGTGTCTACCGTTTGGCTGCTGCTATTAATGCTCGCAGTGACTTTGGTGATCCCCGCTTGCACATTGGTGAGCGTCGTATTTGCTAACCCTTGTGCGTTCGTGGTTGCCGATGCGGTGGTGACCGTTGCGCCGTTATCTGCCGCGAAGGTGACCACGGTATTTGGTACAAGGTTTCCGTTAGCATCGGTGACCGTAGCCTGAACTTTATTACTGTCGGTACCGTTGGCTTTGGCGTTGTTGACGATAACGGTCAGCGCGCCACTCACGATGGTGCCGGTGGTGTCATCCGCGATAAACGTGGTATCTACCGTCTGGCTATCGCCGTTAATCGTGGCTGTCACTTTGGTCACGCCCGCTTTCACGTTAGTGAGAGTGGTACTTGCTAATCCCTGAGCGTTAGTGGTTGCCGAGGCGGTAGTGACCGTTGCGCCGTTAGTGGCGGTGAAACTCACCACGGTGTTTGGCACAAGGTTGCCATTGGCGTCGGTCACTTTGGCCTGAACGGCATTGGTGGCGGTGCCGTTAGCTTTAGCATTGTCTGCGGTGACCGTTAAATTGCCGCTGACGATGGTGCCGGTCGTGTCATCTGCGACAAAGGTGGTATCAACGGTTTGGTTCGCTCCGTTAATCACTGCGGTGACCTTGGTATTTCCCGCGGTCACGTTAGTGAGGGTGGTTACCGCTACGCCGTTTTCGTTGGTCATTACTGCGGCATCAATAACCGATGCACCGTTGTTAGCAGAGAAACTTACCTCAACGTTTGGCACCGTGTTGCCGTTGGCATCGGTGACTTTTGCTTGAACCTCATTGGTTGCCGAACCATTTGCTTTGGCATTATTGACGGTCACGGTCAGGTTGCCATCAGTAATGGTGGAGGTGCTATCATCGGCGATAAACGTCGTGTTAACGCTTTGGCGATTGCCGTTGATAGCCGCCGTTACTTTGGTGGTGCCCGCGGTAACGTTGGTCAGCGTCGTGCTCGCTAAGCCTTGAGCATTGGTGGTGGCCGTTGCAGTGATAACCGTGGCGCCATTATTGGCACTGAAGCTGACATCAACATTAGGCACCGCGTTGCCTTTGGCATCGGTCACTTTTGCTTGAACCGCATTGGTGGCTGAGCCATCGGCTTTGGCGTTGTTAAGCGTTACGGTTAGATTGCCATCGGTGATGGTTGAAGTTCCGCCATCAGCCTCAAAGGACGTGTCCACCGTTTGGCTTGCGCCGTTGATGGCCGCAGTCACTTTGGTGATGCCGGCTGTTACGTTGGTCAGGTTGGTACTGGCAAGTCCTTGAGCATCGGTCGTGACGGATGACGTCGCGACGCCTGCGCCGTTATTGGCCGTGAAACTAACCGTTGCGTTAGGAACCGAGTTTCCCTGCGCATCAGTAACCTTAGCCTGCACCGTATTGATATCAACGCCATCGGCCTTAGCATTGTTCACGGTGACCGTTAAGTTAGCGCTGGTTATCGTTGACGTGCTGTCGTCAGCCACGAAGGTGGTCGCCACGTTTTGGCTATCACCATTAATGGTTGCGGTGACGGTGGTGATTCCAGCCTTGACGTTAGTCAGGGTGGTACTTGCTAAGCCCTGACCATTCGTCATGGCTGACGTTGTGGCAATCGTTGCGCCATTGTCGGCGGCGAAACTGACCGCGGTATTAGGAACCAGGTTGCCATTGGCGTCGGTGACTTTCGCCTGAACCTTATTCGCGTCGGTGCCGTTGGCTTTTGCATTGTTAATGGTGATAGTGAGATCGCCGCTGACAATGGTTGCCGTGCTGTCATCGGCGGCAAAGGTAGTATCAACAACTTGGCTATTGGCGTTGACCGTGGCGGTCACTTTGGTGATGCCTGCCGTGATGTTGGTGAGGGAAGTGCTTGCTAACCCTTGGCTATCCGTGGCGACTAATGCGGTCACTACCGTTGCGCCGTTATTCGCCGTAAAGCTTACCGGCGTATTAGGAACAAGGTTGCCATTGGCATCTGTCACTTTGGCTTGAACTTTGTTGCTGTCCGTACCGTTGGCTTTAGCGTTGTTGATGATAACCGTTAAGTCACCTTTAACAATCGTCGAGGTGCTATCGTCAGCCACAAACGTGGTGTCGATATTCTGGCTATTCCCGTTAATCGCGGCGGAAACGTTGGTGACCCCCGCGCTCACGTTGGTTAGCGTTGTCGTTGCTAGGCCGTTTTCATTGGTGGTAGCAGACGCAGTGATCACCGTTGCGCCATGATTTGCCGTGAAGCTAACCACGGTATTTGGAACGAGGTTACCATTGGCATCTGTGACTTTCGCCTGAACTGAGTTGGTGTCTGCGCCGTTGGCCTTGGCGTTATTCACCAGAACGGTGAGGTCGCCACTGACAATCGTTGCGGTGCCATCATCAGCCACGAAGTGTGTATTTACGACTTGGCTGCTGCTATTTATGGTTGCGGTAACCTTCGCTACGCCGGTCGTCAAGTTGGTGAGCGACGTCGTTGCTAAGCCTTGATCGTTGGTGGTGGCGGTGGCCGTTGCGATAGTCGCTCCGTTATCCGCGCTGAAACTGACCGACGCATTGGGCACAAGGTTTCCGTTCGCATCCGTGACTTTCGCCTGTACCGCATTGGTTGCATGTCCATCGGCTTTGGCATTATCAGCGGTGACCGTTAGATCGCCTTTGACAATGACCGCCGTTGAACCATCGGCCACAAACTGAGTATCAACGGCGATACTCTGACCGTTAATTTTCGCCGTGACGGTAGCGGCACCGGACTGGGTATTGGTCAGCTCAGTGCTGGCAAGACCTTGCGCATTGGTGATCGCTGATGCCGTAACGACGGTGGCACCATGATTAGCGCTAAAGTTAACCGTGGCATTTGGTACCAGATTTCCGTTGGCGTCAGTAACTTTCGCCTGTACCGAGTTGGCATCACTTCCGTTGGCCTTGGCGTTATTCTGGATAACGACGAGGTTGCCCTTAGTGATCGTTGCCGTTGAATCGTCCGGAGCGAAGTTAGTATTTACATTCTGGTTTGTGCCGTTAATGGCGGCAACAATGTTGGTTGTTCCCGACGTTATATTGCTGAGGGTCGTGCTGGCCAAGCCGCTGGCATCTGTTACCGCTGATGCGGTGGTGACGATTGCGCCGTGGTCAGCGGTAAAGTTCACCGTAACGTTGGGAACGGTGTTGCCATGCGCATCGGTTACTTTGGCTTGCACCGCATTCATTGCGGTTCCGTTGGCCAACGCATTATCGACGGTGACTTTCAGATCGCCAGACGTAATGGTCGCTGTGCCGCTATCGGCAACAAATACCGCGTCTTTGCTGGCTGAATGCCCGTTAACCGTCGCCGTGACGGCGTATTTGCCGGATGTGCTACTGGTGACCGTTGCGGTCGCCTTGCCGTCTGCTCCGGTGGTGCCGATAACTGTGGTAATGGTTGCGCCAGATGCGACAACGAAATTCACCGTAGCATTTGGCACGAGGTTATTATTGGCGTCGGTAACGATAACGGCTACATTGTCGGTGTTTACGCCGTTGGCCAATGCGCCGTTCGGATCGATGGTTAAATTACTATCGGTGATGGTTGCAGTTGAACTATCAGCAATAAAGCGAGTATCCGTTTGAGCGCTATTTCCTGATTCTTGAATTCGCGCCGTTACGGTATAGGTATCCGCCTTGAGGCTGGTCACCGTCGCCGTAGCAATCCCATCATCGCCGGTCACGCCTTTCACCGTGGTGATTTTGGCCCCGTTGCTGACGGTGAAATGTACCGTGACATCGGAAACGGTATTCGCATTGGCATCGGTGATTTTGGCGGTAATCTTGTTGGTTGCGGTGCCGTTGGCGATAGCATCCTGAGTCGCGGTCATATCACCTTGTCTAATCACAGACGTTGATTTGTCTGCAATAAACGTCACTGCTTGGGTTTTGGCGCTGCCGTTAATGCGTGCCGTAATGGTGCTATCACCGGCGATGGCATTGGTGACTAACACCATGGCCTGACCTTCGGAATCGGTCATCATCGTTGAACCATTTACCAGGCTGGCATTATGCGTTGCATCTAAACCGACCTGCACATTGGCAAGCGCGTTGCCGTTGGCATCTTTGACTGCGGCTTGCAGTTTGTTAGTGCTTTGCCCATCGGCCAGCGCGTGGTTTTTGATGATTTCTAACGCACTGATCTGCGCGGAAGCCGCGTCGGCAATAAATTCAACCTGACCCGACTTGTAGTTACCATTGTTCATGGTGGCCGTAATGACGCCGATTTTCGCCAGTTTGCTCCGCACGAAGACCGTCGCTTTACCGTTGCCGTCGGTGTTAACCGTCAACGATTGAGGGCTGGAACGTCCATCTTTAAATAATGTGGCCGCTGAGCGCCCGTCTGCGCCTTTAAGGTTATCAATATCAAAAGTGATAGGCTCAGCCACCATCGGCTGGCTTTGTTCATCGCGAACAAAG
>Ga0308167_1002584_pt1 | contig 16375 bp, 17 predicted proteins | sample PhyCR1_2_FD_202138 | JGI IMG/M metagenome (GOLD analysis project Ga0308167, IMG submission 202138) | Phyllosphere microbial communities from UC Gill Tract Community Farm, Albany, California, United States - DLSLRC.R1 | ecosystem: Host-associated > Plants > Phyllosphere > Unclassified | place... | reverse complement strand
GTGAAGAATACCTTCAGGGGCAAGACGCCTTACGCAAAATTGACTCACTGCCGTATTTCCTCAGCAAGATTTTCATTGAGCGCCATAACTACCTGTTAAACACACAAGGGATACTGGCCGCGCACCGCTTTTTATACAAAATTTATTTACCGCGCATACATCCGAGACTCGAATTTGTTAACACCAAATTCGATATGGACGTTAAAGCCTCACTGCGTTTTTTGAGCGAGCTAGAGATTTATCGCGGCTTGCCTGATATGCACGATAAAGAGTTAAAACGGCTAGCCGGTCGCATTGCGGCTCAGTTGTATTCAGCTTATGAGGAGCTGAGCGACGCATTTCTCGAATGTCATGATCAAGAGGCGCTTTTTACCGATGAGGCTCAAGTCGATCTCTATGCTCATGTAGCTGGCGCAGCACGCGCTTTTAATATCACACCAATGCACTGGCAACGTTTCCGTAAGGGAAAGCTAGATATGCGTGGCGCATTCCGCAGCATCCTGCGCCTAATCAATGATGAATGGTGGATACGTAAGCTCAAAGCGCAGCGCACCCAGTGGCGTGAGGCACTGCTTATCGCCGCCGGTGAAGTCAATTTCAAACGCTCATCTTATGCCAGTAAGCAAGCGATCAGTGATGTTCGCGCCCGTCGTGCGGCTAATATGGAATACCTCAAAGGGTGCGACCTTGAGAACGTCGAAACCGGCGAACGAATCGACCTGATCGATAAAGTCATGGCGAGTATCTCTAACCCTGAGATTCGCCGCATGGAGCTGATGAGCACTATTTACGGTATCGGAAAATATGCCGCTGAAAAAAACCACATCGGCATGTTTGTCACTATCACCACGCCCTCGAAATATCACCCAACCCGCACGGTAAAAAACAAGCGTGACAAACAATGTCAGCTTAACCACAAGTGGGATGGAGAAGCCTTTTCCCCGAAAGACGGCCAGCGTTATCTAGTCAGAATCTGGAGCAAGATGCGCACCGCATTCAAAGACCGCGATCTAAACGTCTACGGGATTCGTGTGGTTGAGCCTCACCACGACGGGACACCTCACTGGCATATGGTGCTGTTTTGCGACCGCAAACAACGCGCGGCTATTGTCGAGATTATGCAACGTTACGCTTTAAAAGAAGACGGTGACGAACGAGGAGCGCGTAAGCAGCGCTTTGAGTGTAAACACCTGAACAAAGGCGGCGCGGTGGCTTATATCGCTAAATACGTTTCTAAAAATATCGATGGTTATGCGCTTGACGGCGAAATAGACCACGACACCGGCAAGCCCCTATCTCAGACCGCCGCAGCCGTCACGGCATGGGCGTCTATTTGGCGTATTCCACAATTTCACCCGATCGGTATTCCTACCATGGGCGCATACCGCGAGTGCCGCCGCAAAAGCCTACGCGGTATCAGTATCGCCGATAGTTTTGATGAAAGCGTTGAGGCTGTGCGAGCCGCTGCCGACGGTGGTGACTTTGCGGCCTATATCGAGGCGCAGGGCGGTGCAAATGTAGCAAGAGATTTACAGACCGTTCGTGTCGCTCGCGAGATTGCCGACGAGCTCAACGAATACGACGAAGAAGTCCCGAAGGTTGTCGGCATCTTTGCGCCGCATCTTGGTGAAAGCCACATCCACAAAACTCGCGAGACTCAATGGCGCATCGTCAGCAAGGCCGTTGACGTTGACCTTGAACCTTTGACTTTAAAAAGCGCCTCTGGCGCGCCTCGGAGTCCTGTCAATAACTGTGGGGAAGGTCAGCACAGTGTTGACATAAAACCGGAGGTTACGCCGTCTGAGTACGCCGCCGCTGTAATGAAACTCGTTGAAAGCGGCGATGTGAGCTGGACGGATTGGGACGTCGCCAAGACCTTGAGAGACGCGGCAAAGGCGCAGTCACCGAAAATAAACCTACAGCAGCGAAGCGCTAGCCCCAATAAACCGCAAGATTTAGCGCCATCCGCGCGGCTTACCCGCAGTGAGCGGGATAGAACGTGGCAAATAAGCCGCGATTTAGCCAAAGAAGGTATTGCCGCGCAGCGCTGGGAGCTTGATGCACTGGCGCGGGGTGCAACCGTGAGCTTTGACGACAAAGTATTTTCATATCCCGCGCTCGATGAGTGGCCGGGCTTTAGTGATATTTAATGTAACGCTTGATTTGAAAAACAAAGAGTATAATTAGATGATTATTATCATTTGCGAGTATGGGGTTCAAAATGAAACTGTGGCAAACAACTTCCATTATATTGCCTGTAGGCATTATTTCAGAACTAACTGTTAGTTCTCGATTAGTTGCGCAATCACAAAGCAATGCCTCGCGTTGTGACTATCGTATTTCTATCTTTGGCTAAATGCCTTTGGCCTTATCGAATTGCAACTAACGTTAGGGATATACAATGTCTTACGCTCTGTTTTACTCACCCGGTGCCGCTAGCTTTGCGGTTCATTGGATGTTGATTGAACTAGATGTTCCATTTTCTACTCATTTGATTAATGTCGAAAGTGGTGGCAATCGCACCCTTGAATACCTTCGTCTCAATCCATCGGGACAAGTGCCCACATTAGTGGTTGATGGTATCCCAGTACGCGAATCAACGGCGCTTCTCATGCTGCTTGCCGAACGCCACCCAGAGGTCGCTCTTGCTCCACGTGAAAATACGCCTGAGCGCTCTGAATGGTTGGAAATGATGATTTATCTTGCAAATACGTTACTACCATCTATGCGCGATTGGTTTTATAGCGAAAAAGATGCCAATGCTGAGGATGTAAAAGGCATACGAGCATTAGCACTGACACGGATTGAAAATGCTTGGGAGCGCTTGGATAAGCATCTTGCCGATAAGCATGGGAGATATCTTATTGGCGATAAACTCAGCACAGTTGATTTCTTAGCGACCATGTTGATGCGTTGGACTCGTGACATGCCGCGCCCTGCTTCAGAATGGCCTCACTTAGCGACCTACATTCAGCATATGCGTTCACTGCCTTCGTTTATGAAAACTCATGAGCGTGAAGGACTGACTGGCTGGGTAAACTAATCTTAAACTCATGCAGTTGTGGCTTCAGTGACGGTAACTTCTTGCATGAGGGCGCATTATGGCGCATGCAACGTTAAATATTATTTTTGTCCCTTAGCGCCAGCGCTGGTGCGGCTCGAGCGGGCTCATGCAAGTGCATTAAAAGCGACTCATGAAGCGGGCAGGCGTGGCGGGGATAGCATTGCGCGCTGAGGGTGTTAATACGTTTATCTCTGATCGTCTGAGGGCGTCGTGGTGCTGTTTGGGGTGTCGGTTTGGATGTTGATGCGTCTTTTCGCTTCCTCGCGGTGCTGGCGCTCCTGTGGGCGCTGGTGAGGGATACAAAAAAGCCGCCCGGCGGCGGCTGTTGTGGTTGTCTGTTCGTTACTTGTTTTTCGGTAGCTCGTAAGGCTTAAAGCGCACCACCTCCTGACCGAGAAAGTCATTCACTTCTTTGATGCGTTCCTGTAAGGGCGTCAGCTCGTTACGCACAAATACCTGAGCCGCTTTGACGACGTCACCAAAGCCGCCGGTGTTATTAGGTACGACGCCCATCATCTGGGGTGGCACGCGGTGCGCGCTGAGTAAGTCATCGCGGGTCGCGTTCTTAATATTAAAGAAATCATCCTTTGTCGCTACCTCGCTGAGCGGCACAATCTTGATCCCGTCGGGTTTACCGTTCGGGGCGTAGAAAAACAGGTTTTTAAAATTACCCAGCCCTTTCGAGCTGCGCATGGCCTCACGCAGTGCCTCAACGTCGGTATTACTCTGCGCGGCGTCGGTCACATACATGATGTAGCCAGCGTGCGCGCCGTTCTGGTAATACTTGCGGCGGAACAGGGTAGCGGATTCATTCAGCCACGCCGAGTTGAGCGAGCTCATATATTCCGGCAAGCCGTATAACTCCTGATTAATATCTGGCTCAATCAAATGGAACACCGAACGCGGCGCGAAGCGGTGCGGCTCTTTGAATGACTGCACGAACCAATAAACATCCTCCTCAACGCCTCGGCGGGTATATTTCGCCGGTGAGCACTCCAGTCGCATAACCTCCCCAAGCTGATTAAAACGCTTTTCTAAGAAAGCATTCCCAAAGACCAGATAGTCGAGCACGTAGCGGCTAAATTCCTGCTGGCTCAGTAACGGGTGCGGGATAAAGGTGCTGGCGAGAATGTTGCGCTTTACGTAAATCGGTGAGCTGTGGTGAACGGCGGCGCGCAAGCTTTTCGCCAGCCCCGCAAAGCTCACCGGCGGCTCGATCCATTTGCCGTTGTTGATGCATTCTGCGTAGTCGAGAATGTCGCGGCGGTCTAAAACCGCCGAGGGCTCACCGAAGGTAAACGCCTGTACTGAGGTGTCAGACTGCGCGGTCATTTTTTGCGCGCGTTGGCCTTTGCGTTTGCTCATTAGTTAAATTCCAAAATTGAAGGGGTGACGTTGCCGTTACCGGCGGTGAGCGGTTCGTTAATCATGGCGTGCATGGCCGCCCATGCGATATCGGCGTGGCTGACTTCCTCGCTACGGCTGGCAACGTAGGTCATGCCGCGCCCGCTGGCCGTCATGGTTTTACGGATGGCCATAAACGAAAGCGTGATATCGGTGTGGGCGATGTCGTACTCCAATCGCCCAGTGGTGATGAGGTCTTTTGCTTTTAGCACCATGTTGGTTTTCACCTCGGCGCTATAGCGAATTTCTCGCACGGCTGGGAAGAAGTTGCGCACCAACTGGTAAACCCCTTGCCCGATGCCGGTAGCGTCAATGCCGATATATTCCACGACGTATTTGTCCGTCAGCGCCTTGATGGACTCGGCCTGTGTGGCAAAGTCCATGCCTTTCCACTGGTAACGCTCCAGAATACGAAACTTGCCACCCGGAACGGCGGGAGGTGCCATCACCACACAGCCCGCACTGTCGCCGGTGTTCGACGGGTCATAACCAATCCACACCGGACGATAACCAAACGGTCGAGGGTGTTGGTCAATCTGAATAAAGTCCTCCCACTCCAATCGCGAATCGACCATACAGGCTTGCAGCTCCTCGAACGGGAACACAGACGCCTTATCATCGACAAACTCACACATGAACAGGTTGCGGAAGTCCTCGGCGCTGTTTTCCCGTTTTAACGTATCGAGATCGAACAGGTCGCAGCCACCGGCTAGCGCGTCCTCGATGGTGACAATCTGCCGCCATTGACCATCGGCACACAGCGCGCCTTTTGCCAGCGCGGCATGGCTGATATCAATATCGACACGCTCGTCGGCACTGCTGCGCCCTTTGTTGAAGAGTTCCCCCGACCAGAACGGATACGCACCATGTGCCAGCGTGGAGGGCGTCGAGAAATAGGTGGTACGCAGGTGTTTTTGCGAGGCCATACCTGACGCCACCTTTCGCAGTTTCTGGAAATTGGGGATCCAGAAAATCTCATCGACCAACAGGTCGCCGTTATGGCTCTGCGCGGTGTTGGAGTTGGTGCCAAGAAAAATCAGCTTCGCGCCGTTATTGCCGAGCACAATCGGGTCGCCGGTGAGCTCCACATCCACCATGCGCGCAAACTGGATGATGTACTCACGGAACACGTAAGCCTGTGTCTTACTGGCCGAGAGAAAAATCTGGTTGTGACCGGTATCGAGCGCCCGTAGTAGCGACTCACGCGAAAAGTAAAACGTGGCGCCAATCTGGCGTGATTTGAGAATGTCACGAATACGGTATTTAAGCCCGGCCTCATGCCAGCCGAGCTGGTAGCCGAAAGACTGTTCGAAAAAAATCGACTTGAGTTTCTCGATAGCCTCCTCGCTGAAATAGTTCTTTTTGGGTGCCTTACGCTCGCCTTTATTGCGGTTGCGCACGTTCGGATTTAAGTCGGCCTCGTTGCCGGTTTGGCTATAGCGATTCACACGCGCTAGGCGCTCAATCTGGCGGCCTAGCAGGTCAATCTCTTTGTAGTCGCCCCCATCCTTTTTAGGCTTAGCTATCAGTTGAATTAAGCGGGATTCGATACTGGTTTCCACGCGGGAAATCGGGTGGATGTCATCCCACTTATCGCGGCGTTTCCAACTGTTGACGGTCGGGATTTTCTGACCGAGCGTTTCGGCGATCTGACGGGGCGAAAAACCTTGCCAGTAGAGCAAGGCCGCCTGTCGCCTTGGGTCATGAAGGAGTGATGTATCCGTGGTAATCATCGATATTGCCTCTCGCATAGATAACGAGGGCAAGGCTACGCAAGGCAGACGGGGCGCGCCTTACAGCGCTGTTGTGTGGGCGGTTATCAGACGGGGATTGATGGCGGTGTCAGTGCTGGGTGGGGAAACTAGCCCCGAACCTAAACACCACTCAGGACACCTGAACAATGGCAAAGAAAGTATCTAACTGGTTTCGCATTGGCGTCGAGGGTGACACCTGCGACGGGCGAAACATTGAGGCGATTGATATCCAGCAAATGGCCGACAGCTTTGATCCCCGCGTTCGCGGCTGTCGCATCAATCTCGAACATATCAAAGGTGTGTTACCAACTGGCGATTTTAAACGCCTTGGTGACGTGGTCGAGCTTAAGGCCGAAACCATTGAGGATGACTCCATCCTAAACGGCAAGCTGGCACTCTATGCCAAGATGGCACCGCTCGAGGATTTGGTCTCCATGGTTAAAGCCGGGCAAAAGATTTACACCTCGATGGAAATCCGTCCGAACTTTGCCAATACGGGCAAAGCCTACCTTGTCGGTCTCGCGGTCACTGATGACCCCGCCAGCCTCGGGACTGAAGTGCTGGAGTTCAGCGCTAAAGCCAAAGTGAATCCGTTCGCCGGTAAAAAAGAACAGCCGGACGATCTGTTTTCTGTGGCCACATTGGCAGAACTGGAGTTCGAAGACGTCCCCGACACCCTGCTCAATAGTCTGACTGAAAAAGTCACTCGTATTTTTAGCCGCAAGCAAGCCAACGATGACGCGCGTTTTAACGATGTGCATGAGGCGGTCTCGGTCGTTTCGGAGCAAGTGCAAATCTATCAGGACGGCGTCGAGCAGCGTTTAACCACGTTAGAAAATGACCTGAAAACCGCGCAGGAAACCGCAGAAAACAGCGTACAGGCGCTATCCGCTCTGAAAGGTCAGCTTGGTAACACCGAGCACTTTGGACAGTCACGCCGTCCGGCGGCCAATGGTGGCAACGGCGAAGAAATCCACCTCACCAACTGTTAACCGTTTGACTGTGAACCGGTGCGGCTTGCCGCGCCGTCTGCCCCTTATTTGATTGAGAGAAACTATGCGCCCGAATACCCGTTTTAAATTTAATGCGTTCCTGACCCAAGTCGCCAAGCTGAATAACGTCGATGTTGCCGATATCGATAAAAAATTCAGCGTTGAGCCGTCGGTCACGCAGACCCTTATCACCACCGTGCAAGAAACCTCGGATTTTCTGACCCGTATCAACATGGTGCCGGTGGATGAGCAAGAAGGTGAAAAAATTGGCCTCGGCGTCACCGGCTCTATCGCCAGCACCGCCGACACCGACAACGGCGGCGAACGTGAAACCGCCGACTTTGCCGCGCTAACGTCGCGTAAATACAAATGTGAACAGGTCAATTTTGACTTTCACATCCGTTACAACACCCTTGACCTGTGGGCGCGTTATCAGGACTTCCAGATCCGTTTACGCGATGCGATTGCCAAGCGTCAGGCGCTCGATTACATCATGGCCGGTTTTAACGGTATTGCCCGTGCACCGAAGTCTGACCGCAGTAAAAATCCAATGTTGCAGGACTTAGCCGTCGGTTGGTTGCAGAAGTTACGCAATGAAGCTCCGCAGCGCGTTATGGACAGCTATACCGCCGAAGATGGCACCGTGTCCGACGTCATTCGTGTGGGTAAAAACGGCGATTATGCCAACCTTGACGCCGTGGTGATGGATGCGACCAATAGCATGATTGACCCATGGCACCAAGAAGACCCCGACCTCGTGGTTATCTGTGGGCGTCAGTTGCTGGCCGATAAATACTTCCCACTGGTGAACCAAGAGCAGCCGAACACCGAAGCCATGGCCGCCGATGTGATTGTCAGCCAGAAACGCATCGGTAACTTACCGGCGGTGCGTGTGCCGTACTTCCCCGCCGATGCGATGATGGTGACGCGCCTTGATAACCTGTCGATTTACATCATGGACAGTTCACACCGTCGCCATATCGAGGAGAACGCCAAGCGCGACCGCATCGAAAACTATGAGTCGCTGAAAGTCGACTTTGTGGTCGAGGATTACGGCTGCGCGTGTCTGATTGAAAATATCAAGGTCGGCACGTTTAAAGCGCCAGCGGCACCCGAACAGGCTTCCGCACCGGTTGATGACAATCCGGCCGACGATAACGCTAAGGAATAATTATGGCGAGCCCTGCACAGCGTCACATGATGCGGGTATCGGCTCAGGAGGCGGCGCAGCGTGAAAATAGCGCGTTGCGCCACGCCAGCGGATACGAGCTGATGCTCATGCGTTTAGCCGGTGATATGCGCACGTTAAAAGGGGTGCACTCATTCGAGCGTAAGGCCGAGATCAAACGTGGGATGTTGCCGGAGTATGCGCCATGGGTCACCGGCGTTTTGGCTGAAGGCCGAGGCGCTCAAGACGCGGTTTTAATGACCGTCATGGTGTGGAAACTCGACGCCGATGATATCGCCGGGGCGCTGGAGATTGCGCGCTACGCCCTGAAATACGGCCTCGCTATGCCGTCACATCTCAACCGACCCACCGGTTATTTTTTGGCTGAGGATGTGGCTATCGCCGCCGAGCGTTTACGTACTGCCGATAAGCCGGTCGCCGTCTCACTGTTACTCGACACCATGGCGCTGACTGAAAGCGCCGATATGCCGGATAAAGTGCGCGCCAAGCTGCACAAAATCACCGGGCTGGTACTGCGTGATGAGGGGGCGGTGATCCAAGCGCTAGAACATCTTAAACGCGCCATGCAGCTCGACCGCTTGGCCGGTGTGAAAAAGGATATCGAGCGACTGGAGCGAGCCATTAAGGCCGCCAGTGAACCCGAACCGGCTCCCGCGCCGAAACCGAAAGAACGCGCCAAACCCAAAACAGCGAAGCGTGCGAAAACACCGGCTAAATCAGCCGCTCGCACGCGCAAACCGACGAGTGCAACCGCTCGCCGCTAACAGAACGCGCCCCGCGCCGGGCGGCACGCAGAGAAAACAGGCTTGCTCTGATTGGCTTCTGCGTCCACCGCCCACCCATTACAAGGATTTGTCATGACGACAATCATAATCCCTGCGTCGGATGAGAATACCGACGCCTCAGGGGTGGTCATTCCTGCGCCTGAACCGCGCGAACCGGTGATTAAAAATACCTACTTTTGGCCGGATATCGACCCGGTGCGCATTCGTGAGCTCATGCGCCTTGAGTATGTGGTTACACCTGAGCGACTGCGTGAAGCGATCCGCATGGGGATAGCTGAAACCAACGCCGAACTACACCGCTTTCGGGAGCGCAATATCGCCGCCGGATATAAACGCTTAATCGATGTACCCGCCGAGAAAATCGACGGTGAAAGCGAAAAGTGTTTTCACTACCTGCGCGCCGTGTCGGCCTTTGCCAGTGCCAGCGTCTACGAGCGTTATCGCGGCTATGACGCCAGCGCCAAAGGCGACCGGAAAGCCGACACTGTCGAGAGCACGGCGGACACGCTGTGGCGCGATGCCCGCTGGGCGGTGAGTCGCTTAGAAGGTCGGCCTAAATCCATCATTGGACAAATCTAATGCGCGTTATCGCCTCACAGGGGGACACCCTCGACGCCCTGTGTTATCGCCATTACGGGCGCACCGAGGGCGTGGTCGAGGCGGTGCTCGCGGTCAATCCGGGACTGGCTGAGCTGGGTGCGGTGTTACCGCATGGCACCGCTGTCGAGTTGCCGGTCGTTGAGTCCTCGACCACGTCGGAGACTCTCAACCTATGGGATTAATTCATGAACGAAACCGATAAAAGCATGGTGACGCTATTCCTCATCGGCATGTTGATTGTGGTCGGCAAAGTGCTCGCCGGTGGTGAACCCATCACCCCCCGGTTGTTTATAGGGCGCATGTTGCTCGGTGGCTTTGTCTCGATGGTGGCGGGTGTGGCGTTGGTGCAATTCCCTGATTTACCGGGTACTGCCATAAACGGCATTGGTACGGCGCTAGGGATTGCGGGTTATCAGGTGGTGGAAATCTTTATCCAGCGCCGGATTAAAAAAGCAAACAAAAACGACAAAGGGGACAAATAATGGCCGTGATTAAAGTCCATCCAAACGTTGCCGCGTTTCTCGATATGCTTGCGTTTTCCGAGGGAACGGCGACCCATCCACTCACCCGTAATCAGGGCTATGACGTGGTGGTGACGGGGATCGATGGCAAGCAGGAGATTTTCACCGACTACAGCGATCACCCGTTTGCGCACGGTCGCCCCGCGAAAACCTTCAACCGGCGCGGGGAGCGCTCGACCGCCTCGGGGCGTTATCAGCAGCTTTATCGCTACTGGCCGCACTATAAAGCGTTGCTTTCACTGCCTGACTTTAGCCCGTCGTCACAAGACCGCCTCGCGGTGCAATTGCTGACCGAGCAGCGAAGCCTCGCCGATATCGAGCGCGGTGATATTGAGCAAGCGATCGACAAGTGCCGCAATATTTGGGCATCCCTGCCGGGTGCCGGTTACGGCCAGCGAGAGCACCGACTCGACAAATTGGTCGAAGTCTATCGCGCGGCTGGGGGAGCGCTTGCCCAATGAAAACGCTGATTATCTTGCTGATAGTGGCCGTCACTGGCCAGTGGTGGTTAACGCGTGAAAATCGTGAGCTGGGGCAAGCGCTCAGCGACGCCACGCAAACAATTACCACGCAAAAAAATAACCTTAGCACCTTAAACAATCAGCTCAACATGGTGCGCGATAACGCCAACCGCAGCGAACGGGCGCAGGTGGAACTGCGCCAGCAGCTCAGCCACGCACAGCAGCTCGCCACCGGCAAAGACCAGAAAATAACGAGGCTACTCAATGAAAATAAAACTCTGCGCGATTGGTATCAGTCTGCTTTGCCTGATGACATTGCAAGGCTGCACACCCGCCCCGCCTTTGATACCCCCGACGCTTATCTACGTTGGTTGTCCGAAGGTGGTGAGTTGCCCGATACCGGGAATCCTACCGAAAACCAACGGCGATCTGAGTGAAGACAACCGCCAATTGGTGCGAGCACTGGCGAGCTGTGCGCTACAAGTGGAAACCGTGAAACAGTGTCAGGAGTCACACGATGTTAAAGCCAAAAAGTCTACGTGAAGCGCTGGAGAAAGCCGCGCCGGTGCTGCGTAAAAATCCCGATATGCTGCGCCTGTTTGTGGATAACGGGACGATTGCGAGCACGCTGGCCGCGTCGTTGTCGCATGAAAATATCTATACGCTCAATGTGATTGTGACCGATTATTCTGGCGATCTGGATTTGCTCATTGTGCCGATTAACGCATGGTTACGCGAAAACCAGCCGGATATCATGACCACCGACGAGGGCAAGCGAAACGGCTTCACTTACTTTGCTGATCTGAATAATCACGACAATATCGATATTAGTTTTAGTCTGCGCCTTTCTGAGCGCGTTATCGTCAAACAGGTGGATAAGGCGCTGCATGTGAAGCACCTCAACGAGCCCCCAATCGCGCAGCCGGTTGAGCGCCCCATGGAGCTCTATATCAACGGCGAGCTAGTGAGTCAGTGGGATGAGTGAGCTCAAACAGTTTGAGGAGCGGCTCGCGGGGCTGATTGGCAACCTGACGCCGGTACAGCGCCGTAAAATTGTGGTCGAAGTGGCTAAGCGCTTGCGCAGCAGTCAGCAGCAGCGCATTAAGCAACAAAAAGCGCCCGACGGCACACCCTACGCCAGCCGAAAACCGCAACCGGCCAGCAGTAAACGAGGCCGCGTAAAGCGCCAGATGTTCGCCAAATTGCGCACCAATCGTTTTATGAAAGCGCAAGGCTCAAGTGATGCCGCCGTGGTGGAGTTCGTTGGACATGTTCAGCGTATGGCGCGGATACATCAAGAGGGCTTAAGCGATAAGCCGAACCGCTTTAGCCGTGAAGTGAAATATGATGCGCGCCCGCTATTGGGGTTTAGTGTAAAGGATAGGCATATTGTTGAGGAGACTGTCACCGCATTTCTTAGCGAGTGATTGGTTTTAGTCACCAGAATCCAAAAGCATGCTAAGAAAAAGTTAACACGGGTAGTCCGCTTTGAGCGAACTATAGACATAAAAGACTTGGCTTATGCTGCTGACCTCACTAGCAGTATTTTGACCCGATATACGCGAAACTTGGCCTTTAGGACATAGTAGGGTTGCCCGATAATCACTACAATTTGTTATCGAGCCATGGTTGCCGTGGCTGTTACCAAGTTAAATAGCGTTCGGGAGAACACAAAATGAAAATTACTCAGATTCGTAATGCGACCCAGCTCCTCGAATATGCAGGTAAGAAGTTCCTTATCGATCCCATGCTGTCTGATAAAGATTCATGGGATGGTTTTGAGGGAACGGCTCGCTCAGAAATTCGTAATCCTATGGTGGAATTGCCTCTGGATATAACCTCACTGCTTGATGTGGATGCAATTATAATTACCCACACGCACCCAGATCACTGGGATCTGGCCGCTGCAGATATTGTGCCGAAGGATAAGTTGATTTACGTCCAAAATGAGAACGATGAAGCACAGCTCTGTGCTCAGGGTTTTACTAATCTGGTTATTCTTAGCGAAACCAGCCGCTTTGAAGATATTGAACTTATTAAGACAACATGCCAGCACGGTTCAGATGAAGCCTATGCCAACCCACAGATGGCCGAAATTCTTGGCGATGCCAGTGGTGTTGTGTTCCGTCATTCAGCAGAAAAAACCTTATATCTTGTTGGTGACTCTATCTGGGTGAAGGCCATTGAACAAAACATGCGCAAATATATGCCGGGTGTGTTGATTATGAATACCGGTTGGGCTCATGTTCTGGGCTATGGCGCAATAATCTTTGGTAAAGAAGATATTTTGAAGGCTCACGTTGTATTGCCTGAAGCCCAAATTGTTGCCACCCACATGGAAGCTGTAAACCACTGCTTGGTCACTCGACAGGAGGTTCTGGATTATGCGTACGTTAACCATATTCAGAGCCACGTTTCAGCGCCTGCTGACGGCGAAGCTGTCACGTTCTAACACAAATAATCCTCAGGGAGGATAACATCTGTGATCTCAGTTGCCATTCTCGTTACTCAGGGCTTCAGCACGTATCATGTATCAGTTCCGCTGATTCTTTTTGGTGAGACCGTCACAGACCAACAGCTTTTTACCCGCTTGATATGCGCTGAAAAGCCGGGTCTCATCTGGTCTGAGGAAGGAACAGCAATACAGGCCGATCATGGTCTGGAGGTGCTAGCGCAGGTTGATATCGTCATTGTACCCTTCTGGGGTGATGTGCGGAAACGACCATCCCGACCTCTGCTTGACGCGCTGGTAAAAGCACGCGAAGCGGGAGTCCAGATAGTGGGATTGTGCTTGGGCACTTTCGTATTGGCTTATGCAGGCTTGCTGGATGGGCATATGGCAGCAACTCATTGGGAATATGAGGATGATTTTCGGGAGCTGTTTCCATCCGTTCATTTAAATCTTAATGAACTCTATGTTGATGACAATGGACTGACTACATCGGCGGGAACGGCTGCGGCGATGGATTGCTGTCTATATATTATTCGTCAACATTTTGGCAGTCTGGCGGCTAATAGCATTGCCCGCAGGATGGTCACGCCTCCCCATCGTGAAGGTGGTCAGGCACAGTATATTAATCATCACGTCACGCAAAAGACCGCTGACTGTAGAATTAACATGGTGCTTGATTACCTGCTACAGAACCTTCAGGAGCCACACGATATTAATTCTCTGGCCGAATACGCCTCAATGAGCCGCAGGACGCTGACGCGACATTTCACGAAAGCAACCGGTATGTCCGTCATTGAGTGGATTACAGCAGCACGATTGCATAAGAGTCAGGAGTTGCTGGAGAACATGGATCTTCCTGTAGAACAGGTTGCTGAGAAAGCGGGCTTTCAGTCTGCTGCAACGTTCAGGCTGCAGTTTCGGGAAAAATTCGGTGTCAGCCCCAGAGAGTGGCGAAAAACATTCCGTAATACATAACTAACACAAGAACGCCAATTGCAGGGTGCAAGATTCCAGTTCCTGCAATTACGAAAATATAATCTATACCGCTTAAGTCTGCCCGCTCTTGGCACTAAGCAGTCAGTCTCTGTTGTCTGATCCCCTATCGTACGCCCTCACATTGCCGCCGAATCCCCTCGGCGGCATCCTTTCCCCATGAGCACACAATCCCAACTATCCGAAATCTCGCGCCTACTGCGCAATCTTATCCGCACCGGTGTCGTGTCCGAAGTCGATGCCGATGGAGCCCTGTGCCGCGTCCAAACCGGTGAAATACAAACCGGTTGGATTAACTGGCTGGCGCGTCGCGCTGGCCGTTCGCGTGACTGGTGGGCTCCGTCGGTGGGGGAGCAGGTGTTATTGCTGGCCGTTGGCGGCGAGCTCGATACCGCCTTTGTCTTACCCGGTATTTACTGCGATGACTTTCCCGCCCCGTCGGCGTCTGCCGATGGTTGGCGCGTCGAGTTTCCTGACGGCGCGATCATTGAGTATGAGCCCGATACCGGCGCGCTTATCGTGAGCGGCATTAAAAGCGCGGATGTGACCGCCTCGGCGTCGGTGGTGGTGACTTGCCCGTCCGTCACCGTGACCGCCAGCGAAAAAATCACCCTCGATACCCCCGAAGTGATTTGCACCAACAAGCTAACCACCGGCTCTATCGAGGTGAAAAAAGGCGGCACCATGAGCGGCACTATCGAACACACCGGCAAATTCACCTCGAACGGCGTGCAAGTTGATAAACATAATCACGGCGGCGTTGAGCATGGTAATTCTTGGACGGAGGATACGAAGTGACGGCGCGCTATTCCGGCATGAGCCGAGAGGACGGCCAGCAGCGCGATGACCTCGCGCATATTCGCCAAAGCGTGCGCGATATTCTTATCACGCCGGTCGGCACGCGGGTCATGCGTCGCGAGTATGGCTCGCTACTGTCATCGCTAATTGACGAAACGCAGAATGAGGCGCTTAACCTGCAAATCATGGCCGCCTGTTATATGGCGATTTTGAAATGGGAGCCCCGCGTTAGGCTCACGGCCATCACGTTCGATAACCGGTTTAACGGCGAAACGTTTGTCGATATCACCGGCCAACTGACCGACACCGGCGGCACCTTCTCCCTTAACGTACCAGTGAGTTAATCCATGGCAACCATTGACCTGAGTCAGCTTCCCGCGCCCGATGTGGTTGAGGTGCTGGACTACGAAAGCATTTTAGCCGAGCGCAAGGCGACGCTGTTGTCGCTGTGTGACGAGAGCCAGCGCGAGGCGGTAGCGCGCACCTTACAGCTTGAATCCGAACCCTTGACCAAGTTGCTCGAAGAAAGCGCTTACCGCGAGGTGATGTGGCGCCAACGGGTGAACGAAGCCGCCCGCGCGAACATGCTGGCCTATGCCACCGGCGGCGATCTGGATAATCTCGGCGCGAACTATAACGTTGAGCGTCTGGTCATTACGCCCGCCGATACCACCGCTATCCCCCCTCTGGCCGCCGTGCTGGAGTCCGACAACGATTTTCGGGTGCGTATTCAGCAAGCCTTTGAGGGATTGAGCGTGGCCGGTTCAGTCGGCGCGTATCAATTTCATGGCCGCAGTGCCGACGGTCGGGTGGCCGATGTATCGGTCATTAGTCCCACACCGGCGTGCGTGACGGTCTCGGTGCTTTCGCGTGAGGGGAACGGCACGGTGAGCGATGAGTTGATCCAGATAGTGAGCCTTGCACTCAACGCCGAAGATGTGCGCCCCGTTGCTGACCGTGTGACGGTGCAAACTGCCGAGATTGTGCCGTATCAGATAGTGGCCGAGCTTTACCTCTATCCGGGTCCCGAAGTCGAGCCGGTACGCGAAGCCGCTGAGGCCAAGCTGAAAACCTACATCACTGCTCAACACCGCCTCGGGCGTGATATCCGTAAATCGGCCATCTATGCCGCGCTCCATGTGGAAGGTGTGCAGCGCGTTGAGCTCGCGCAGCCGGTGGCCGATATCGTGCTCGATGAGACTCAAGCGTCCTATTGTTCAGAGTATGCGATCACGATTGGGGGCGCGGATGAGTGATAACCGCCTGTTACCGGTTGGCTCCTCGCCGCTGGAGGTGGCCGCCGCGATTGCCTGCGCCGAGATAGAGCGAACCCCGATACCGCTGCGCCAGCTCTGGAACCCG
>Ga0308167_1002582_pt1 | contig 16411 bp, 13 predicted proteins | sample PhyCR1_2_FD_202138 | JGI IMG/M metagenome (GOLD analysis project Ga0308167, IMG submission 202138) | Phyllosphere microbial communities from UC Gill Tract Community Farm, Albany, California, United States - DLSLRC.R1 | ecosystem: Host-associated > Plants > Phyllosphere > Unclassified | place... | reverse complement strand
CGGTGTCGAGGGTGACCTCGGCCTGCGTCGCGTTGTTCACGGTGATGCTCATGTCGCTCTCCTTCACGATCCGGGGTACATCTGCTGACACCAGAACGCTACGAGAAGTGCCGAGGGGATCGCCAGCGAGGCCCGCGAATTCACGGGTTCCGTCAATGCCACCCATCGGGCAGCCCCGGATTTCCGGGCAGGTGCGTCGCACTTCCGGGGTACAGCGTCAGGATCGGGGTACTCGTTTTCCGGATCGCCGCGATCGGGGGACGAATTGGTGCGGACACCTGCCTGGAGGCGCGACTCGCTAGCGTCGGCACGTGACCTCCGACAAGCCCCGCGTCGACGACCGCGCCCCGGCCACCTGGCGCAGCCGTCGGTTCGCGACGGGGCTGGCGATCGCCTACGGCGTCGCCCTGGCGCTCGTCGGGTTCTGGGGCTCCCCCGTCGACGCCGCAGGAGGCCCGTGGCTCACCCGCGCGCTCGCAGCCGCGCACCGTCACGGCCTGCCGGAGCGCATCGACTACGCCGCCGTCGAGTCCCTTGCGAACGTGGTCTACTTCGTGCCGCTCGGGCTGCTCGTGGTGCTGCTCGCGGGTGCGCGGTGGTGGTGGGCCGCCATCGCCGCGGGGCTCGTCGTCAGCACGTGCATCGAGACCGGTCAGGCGCTGTTCCTGCCCGCCCGCACCGCGACCATCGACGACGTCGTCGCCAACGGCGTGGGGGCGGTTCTGGGGGCCGTGGCAGGGGTGCTGCTGCTCAGCCGGGCGGCTCGGCGGCGCTGACGACCATCCCCGCGCACGACGAAGCCCCCGGAGCAGATGCTCCGGGGGCTTCGTTCAGTGCGTTGAGACTCAGACGGACTCACGCTGGCGGCGGACCGAGCCGCGGACCAGCAGGAGGCCACCACCGAGGACGACTGCGCCACCGGCGACCCAGAGGGCCAGGGCGGAGACGGTCGAACCCGTGAAGGCCAGCGTGCCGTCGGTGCCGTTGCCAGCACCGGCGCCAGCGGCGGGAACCGCAGCAGCGTCAGCCGGGGCGACGGTGAAGGCCGCGAAGCCGACGACGCCCGAGGTGGCGCCGGTGGCCGTCAGGTTGTAGGTGCCCGAGGCGCCCTGGGGGAACGTGACCTTGACGACGAGCGAGCCGTCCGAAGCGGCCGTGTAGGTCTTCGAGACGGTCGTGGTCGGCAGCGCGCCGAGCGTGACCGCACCGGCACCGGTGACCTGGACGTTGACGGTCTCGTTGTCCTGGAAGGCACCCGGCGTGAAGCTCACGGCCGCGGTGCCACCGGCGACGGCAGTGCCGGAGACGGAGACGTCGGAGTCAGGCGTGTAGCCGGCGGCGTTGGCGACGGCCGGAGTGGCGAGCAGTGCGGCGCCAGCCAGCACCACCGCTGCGATGAGCTTCTTCATGAATGGTTCCCCTAAAGATCTGAAAATCCAGACCCTGACACCCAGAGCCCGCTGTTCGCCGGTGGTTGACCCCAGCCACAGAAATGGCGGTTGTTATGGCGAAGTTGTCTCAATCTAGCGGAGTTTCCCAGCTTGGTACCAGATCACGTGGATTTTGGTCATTGGTCGACGTGTGTTCATCCGCGCTCACTCCCCCTCGCACGGCCCCACCGTCGGTCGATCGAGACCTCAGATGCCAGAAACCCCAGGTGAGAGGGCCGCACGGTGCGCGCGAGAACACACTGTGCGTCAGATCAGGAGCCTTTGGACCCGGACAGGTTGGTTCCCTGCCCCTCGGAGTGGGGGCACTTCCGCGGTTCGCTTTCCGGAGCTTCCGATGTCAGCCAGCGGCGAGCGGCTGCTCGCAGTCGAACGTGAGTGGCTTTGCCTCGGTCTGCCGGACACCGGGAGTCGAGCTCGCCTGCACCGGTGCCTTCGCGTACTTGGCCTCGCCGAGGAACGCGACGCGGTAGGTCAGGCTCTCGCCGGGGGCGAGCAGGGTCTGCAGCTGGGCCACGGGGTGCCCGCCATCGGTCGCCGTCTGCACGGCCGTCGCCTTGCCGTCCTTCGCGGCACCGAGGAAGATCGCGTCCTCGGGTGCGTACGCCGCGAGCAGGGTCTTGATCTTGCCGGGCTCGACGCCGAAGTTCCCACCGCCGGTGACGTACGAGGGGAGACCCGTCGCCGCATCGGCTGGTGCCGTGTTCTTGATGGTGATCTGGACGACGGACGTCGGACGCCCGTCCTTCCGGCACACCGAGCTGCCGACGGAGACGCTCTTCTCGAGGTAGTAGTCCATCTTCGCGCCGGTGCCGTCGTTCAGGTAGACAGCGAACTGGCTCGAGTCGGGGGTCGCCGTCGGCAGTTCGCCTGCGACCGGCGTCCCGCTGATACGGCGCTGTTCAGCCTTGTCGGCGCTCCAGAGACGCATGCGGCCCTCGTCAGCGCTCTGGGTCAGCGCAGAAACGAACGCCTTCGCGTCGAATCCACCCGATGCGATCTTCTCGAAGACCTCACTCGCTGCAGAAGCGAACAACGCGTCCTGCACATTGCCGTCCGGGTACTTCGCGTAGACATCGCTGAGCAGCAGCTGGACCGCGTTGTCCGACGTGAGAGTGTCGCCGGTCGGCAGCTGCACTGGCCCCGTTGCCCTCAGGACGTACCCGAGCGTCACAGGATCCATGGCGAGCACACCGTCGACCTGCTGCCCGAAACGCTGCTTCCACATCTCCCGAGCGAGCTTCGCTGACACATCGAAGCGTGGCGTGAGCGTGACGTCCTGCATGTACTCGCCGGTGATCTCCCCGTAGAGCCCCCGCGTGTCAGCGGACAACGGCAGCACCGGCTGGTCGTACTCGCCGAACGAGGACCCCGACGCTTGGTTCCCGAGGCTGATGGCACCGTCCTTCACCTGCAGGAGCGCCACCGCGCCGGGTATGCCTCCGCCGGCGCGCAACTCGGCGTTGTTCTGGAACAGCAGCAGGTAGTTCCTGTCCCCGTCATGGCCGAGCATCGCTGGCGCGAGCTGCACGATCCGGTTCGCTGCGACCGCCTGCTCGGACGCTGACGACAGGGCGTTCCGCAGCTGCCCCACCGCGGTGGTGACGGGCGACAGCGTTCCGCTGGTGTCGATCCGCGCCGCGTCGGTGCGTGCCTGCTGGAGCGTCTTCGTGGCCTCGGCGACCGCCGGCTGCGCGTCCTCGATCGGCTGGAGGTCGATCCTGCCGTTCTTCGGCGCGAACGAGTCCGACCCGAGCCCTCCGATGACGCCGGCGACCGGACTGACGGCGTCGCTGGCCACATCGTCGACGATCACCGACACGTCACGCACGGCCCGCAGGTTCGTCCCGAAGAACGGCACGGACTGCGCCGCACCCCAGACGGGGTCACCGGTCAGCGATCGCGCCGACGCTGCTTCGTCCTCGAGGTGGCGCGCCGTCTTCTGGGCGGCGGCGGTGTCACCGCCGGTCAGCTGGGACCGGAGCGTGTCGACGTCCCCGACGGCGCGCTCCAGGTGCCCCTTGGCGAGCATGCCGCGGACACCGACCCAGGCGACGGCGAGGATCAGCAGCAGGACAAGGGCGAGGACGACCCACAGGACGATCCGGGCCCTGAACCCCCGGCGTGCTGCAGTGCGTCGCGACTCGGGCGCGTCGGACATGAGACAAGCCTATGCGGGCACCCGGCTCGGTCAGGCAAAGACTTGGCCCGCAACGAACGAACTCGCCTGTTGAGTTCCTTGGGTGGCCGCGACTCAGTCGGTTCTGGAAGAGACCGGCGCTCTTCGACGCACAAATCCTACTGATCCGCCGCCACAGTGCCATATCGCCCTGACTCCTGCGCAAGCTCCCCGTCGATCCGCCGCGACAGTCCCCTGATGGCCCCTTTCGCCAGTGCGCGCAACTTCGCGGACTTGTCCTGCTCGTACCGCAGGACGACCGCAGCCTTCCAGCAGAGTCCCGCGACTGCCCGTGCGACGCCACGCGGAACCACCTGCAGCCCAGCCGGAGATCGTCGATGCTTCTTCGCGTAGCGAACGACGTCGTTCGCCATGTGTTCAAGGCGTGTCGCTCCATGCCCCCACACCACGACTCGGCCGACTCGCTGCGCGTCGCCAATTGCGTGGTCCAGCTTCGTTTCGTGGTCGATCCTGATGCCCCGTCCTCGCATCCGGAGACGGAGGCAGAAGTCGAAGTCGACGTAGTCGATGAACAGGTTTTCGTCCCATCCGCCCACGGCGGCCCAGTCGCTCAGTCGCACAAGGGAACCGGAAGTGATGCAGGCGTTCACCGCTTCCAACACGTCCGTCGGCGACTCACCGACGCCCTCGACGTTCCGGTCAACCATGTGGGCCGCAACGATGGCGAGGCCTGGGTCAGCACGCAAGGCGTTCGAGAGGGAAGCGCCGGCACCCGCGGAAACGACGGAATCCTGATCCAGCATCAGAACAGCATCGGCGCCTTCCGCTTGAGCACGGCGCGCGGCCGCGTTCATCGCCCTGGACAAGCCCTGATTCTGCGACTGACGGAGGACGTCGACACGAGGATCGAGCGTCTGCAAGAACGACGAGAGATTCCTCGAGGCGTTGTCGACCAGCACGACCCCCTCGACCTGGCCGAGAACCGCGGCGATGTTGGCGTTCAGAAGCTCGATGTCGGGCTCGTAGGTCACGATGCATGCGAAGACTCGCACCAGTCTCCTTCCGCCGGAGCACGCCAGGGGTGACGGCCATGCGAGACTCACGTTACGCGACCGCCAGCACCGACGAGGAGCGTCCATGACGGCCCCCCACCGAGATCGCTCCCGATCCATCCGTATCCACGTTCACTTGCGTGGTGCTGACGTGGCGCTGTCGGAACAGATGGGCCCAGCGGAGATCTGGTACTTCATCCGGCACACGGACCTTCCGGATCCGTCCACCTTGCCCGCTTGGTTCATCCACGTGAACGTGTTCTCGGCAATGTGGCGCATCTTCACCACGGGTGCACGGAGCATCGAGATCCCGGAGCCACTCTGGGCCCGTTTTCTCCCGACGGCCTTGATCCTCATGATCAGCGCGCGGATTGCCCGCCTCGTGACCCGACGACCTGCCCGGACAGTGTTCTACGCGCTGGAGAACAACATGCCGGCAGACGCGCTCTTCGGCAGCGCTCCCGTGCCGCGGGTCGTGAAGAAGTCCTTCATCTGGCTCCTCGGCACCATCGTCACTCCGCTCGTCGATCGGGTTGCCTTCGGCTCCGATGGAGCTCGACGCGCCTACGAGCACATGGCGAGTCTCCGGCCGCCCAGCACTCGGGTGTTCACCGAGCTCCCCGCGCGCACCTCCTCGTCGAACGAAGAGGAGAGCCCGCGAGTGCACGGCCAGAACACGCTCTTCGTCGGCGGGCTCGAACACCGTAAGGGGATACCGGTCCTGCTCGATGCGTGGACAAAGGTCGAAGCTGAACTCCCGACGGCGACCATCACGATCATCGGTAGTGGTCCGCTGCGACCCGTAGTCGAAGATTGGGTCCGCAGGAGCCCCGACCGAAGGCGGTACCTGGGGCAGGTCCCCCACGGAGAACTTGCCTTGTTCTACGAGGCTGCAGACGTCCTGATCGCCCCGAGCGTCCGCGACGGCCGCTGGCGAGAGCAGATCGGGCTGCAACTGCGAGAAGCACTCGCCGCCGGCGTGACCATCGTCGCTTCTGACGAAACCGGTCTCGCTGACTGGTTGCGAGAACACGGGCACACCGTTGTCCCGACAGCCGAGCTGGCAGAGGCGCTCGGGACGCACGTGGTCAGCACCATGGGACAGTTGCTTCCGCGGGCAGCTGTTCGCGAGTCGCTTCCGACGGTCGACGGGCGAGTAGCAGCCGACTCGTGGCTTCACGAATGACAGTGAGGCCCTCTCCTCCATCTGTAGGCTCACGTTGTCGACGCCGCGGACTGTTGCCTCCGTCCGTCCCCCGGGTACCGCGGTGTACGGGCTGAGTGCGTCGAACCATCAGAGCGAGGGGAACGAAGGGGTGACCGATCCGACCGGGCCTTCTTGCCCTCCCGCTGATGTGATCATCGTGAACCCACTGGCCGGAGCTCTGCGGCACTACACGAAGCGTTTGCAACAGATGCTCGTCGACTCGGGCTCCTCGGTGGCTGTCTTCTCCATACCCGAACCGTCTTTCTCCGGCCGGTCGCGTCTCGCCTGGGTCAGGGAATACGCCAGTGCGTTGCTCCGTGCCCGACGGGTGCGCCGTCACGGTTGCCGTGTCCTCGTGACGTGGCCGGTCCTGGGACACCTCGATCGTGTCGTCGGTCCGTTGCTTGCCGGCCGACCCACGACGATCGTGATGCACGATCCGCTGCCACTCGTTCGCGCCGTCGGATACAGCTCCCTGAGCACACGAATTGCGACGCTTCTTGCCCCGAAGCATTCGCTCATGGTGCACAGCGAACTCGCCGCCGAGGACCTCGCAGGTCGTGCAGGGCCACTGGTCCAGCTTCCGCACCCGCTCGCGAACCTGGCGACGGTGCCGGCTCCCTCAGATCCGCCATTCGTGCGGGTACTCGGGCAATGGAAACCGGACCGCGACCTCGCCCTCCTGGAATCGCTCGCGCCCTTGCTACCAGACACGCGGCTCGAGATCGTTGGCCGCGGTTGGCCTCCGGTTGCTGGTTGGGCTGTGCGAGACGAATTCGTCTCTGAGGACGAAATGGATGACCTCATCCACACGAGTTCCGCCGTCTTGATCCCCTACCGGCGCTACTACCAGAGCGGGATCGCTGCGCGCGCGATCGAGGCCGCCGTGCCCGTGATCGGCACCGCCAGGGAGCTCTCCTCCATGACTGGTGCGAGCTATCCGTTCCTCCTCGAGCAAGACGCCGGAGCGAGCGAATGGTCTGGGACAATTCGATCAGCGATCGCCAGTGACACCGCATTGCTCGAAGAAGTGCGCGCGGACGCTACCGCGTGGGCGCTCAACGAGTGGAAGACCTGGGCCCGCTCATGAAGTGGACCATCCTGGACCTCGGAGCTCGCCCGCTCGAAGGTGCCGAGCGGTGGGGCAACGACCCGCGCGTCCGCCGAGTCATCCGCGTTGAGAAGCCGGCGCCCAATGGGAGGCGTTTCGGTTCTCGGGCGCTCGGGCTCGGCTTCGATGCGTTCCGTGTCGCCGCCCGTGCACGCCTGTCGTTGGCACACGGGCCGCTCATCGCGATGAATCCGTGGACGACGGTTGCCGCTCGGATCCTCGGCTACCGGGACGTGTCGACTGTGGGTTTGTACGCCGTCGAGGACGGTCGGAGCTGGCGTTTGCTGCGGAGCATGCTCGGGTCTCGCCCGGTAGTCACGCTGTCGGAGCATGAGGCGTCGAGATGGCGAACAGCCGGTGGACAGGCGCTGTCAGTGCGCTACGGAGCAACCTTCGCAGATCCACCCGCCTCGCAGTCGTCGGCGTTTCAGGCGCAGAACGAAGAAGCCACGACGACGATCTTCGTCGGCGGGACTTCGGATCGAGACGAAGAGGCCATCTCGAAGCTCGTCGCCGAAGTCGAAGCCAGCGACGACCTCCGACTCGTCATCGCGGCAGGAGGAACTCTCCAGTTCGACACCGGACGAGTTCGTCGTTTGCCCTCCATCGACGCCGCTGAGTTCAGTTCGTTCCTCGCAGACAGCGACGTCGTGTTCCTACCCCTCACGGACAACGGGCGAGCAGCCGGCCACATGGTGCTCGTCGAGGCGCTCCAGAGGGGTAAGCCCGTCATCGCTTCGTGGGTCGCTGGCATGGACGAGTACTTCGACGGAGACTTCGTCCAACGTGCAGGCACAAACCTCCTGACCCAGCTGCGTGCCGCCGGGCAGACCTCCGGCGCGCGGGCGGACGAGGTACGCGCTTACTGGGAACGCGAGTACAGCAAGGAAGCGTTCGGACGGCGAGTGCTGGGAGCTCTCGAGCGGATGAGGAAAGAGGGCGCCCCGTGATGCTCAGCGTCGTCATCGTGAACTACCACAGCTCGGACTTCGTCAGGAGGAGCACAGCGGCGGTGGATCCGACATGGTGTGAACGAGTCGTACTGGTCGACAACTCCAACGACCCGGTCGAGGCTGAGCGGCTCGCATCCATCAGGTTGCCCGTACCGACGAAGATCATCATCGAACCCAGCAACGTGGGCTTCGGTGCCGGCGCAAACCACGGGATCGACTTCGCTCTGGGTGCAGCTCCGAACTCTCCTGTCTGGCTCCTCAACCCGGATACGGAGCCAGCTGCGGGGGCACCCGAATCGCTTGCGCGGAGGCTCTCTCTCGGTCTTGACGACATCGTGAGCCCGCTCGTGCTCACCGGCGACAGCGGCGACGAGCGAATCTGGTTCGCAGGGGGCGTCGCTGACGGTCGGACAGGGAACGTGGTACACGACGACTACCTGAAGCCATACGACCCGACCACCATCGACGAGGCCCGTCCCACGACGTTCATGTGCGGCGCAGCACCCGTCTTCACACCGGAAGCCTGGCGTCGACTCCGAGGATTCCGCGATGACCTCTTCCTCTACTGGGAAGATGTGGAACTGTCGCTACGAGCACAGGACCTCGGACTCCGCATGACGGTGATTCGAGACGCATCGGTATGGCACGCGGTCGGGGGAACCAGTGACGAAACAGGTCAAAGCCGGAACTTCTACTACTACTCAGCAAGGAACCGGGTCCGAGTCATGATCGACCGGGGCAACGGCTTGGAACTCCTGCGCCCGAGGGGGTTGAAGGAACTGGTGAAGTTCGCCCTCCGCCCTCTCCGGCGCGAGCGATCTCAGCGTCTCCGCAAAACATGCCTCGCCCTCACGGGATATGTCGTCGGAGCCTTGTCTACTCCTCTCTCACGGGACCAGCACCACGTTGCTGTCACGGTCCCGGCTTTGCCTTCGTCGAAAACGGCCAAGGGTCCGGCAGCGCACACCTCCGCTGAGGATCGGCCTCCCGTATGAACGCGCCGCTCGGGTACGCGGTCCTGGCAGCCGTCTTCGTCGTCACGTTCATCTGTGCCGTCTCGTCCTCGCGAGCCCGCACCACAGCGATCCCGTTCATCGCGGGCGCCAGCGCCGGCCTCTTCAGCGTCCAGATCGAGAATGTGCACCTGTTCACGCCCATCGTGCTTGCCTGGTTCCTGGCACGAGCGGGCCACAAGGAGACGCAACTCGGCTGGAGGGTCTTCGCTCTACCGATCGCTTGCGTGCCCATAGCGCTCACCGTGTTCCTCGGCGATCTTGTGGTGAACCCCGGTCTTGCCCTGCAGCTGATGGCCCTGGCGGCCTCAGCAGCCATGCTCGCCGCAGGATGGGACGAAGATCTTCGACAACCGATCCTGTCGGGGCTGCTGTGCGCAACATCCGCTTCTGCCACACTCGGACTGCTCCAAGTCGCTCACCTGGTGCCCACTGACCTGTGGCACGTCGAAGTCTCAGCGTTGGGGCGGCCCACTGGCTTCTACCCAGAACCGGACTGGTTGGGGATGTTCGCCGCGGTCGGCACGCTGCTTGCATGGCGGCTGCCCATGCACCCGACCCTTCGGATAGCTCTCGTTCTGGTCAACCTCTCGGCACTCATCCTGGCTTTTGCGAGAGCGGCCTGGCTCGGGGCGGGAGTTGCGGCGATCATCGCGATCCTCGTCTGGTTCCGCACACGTTCGCCAGGTGACCGTCTCTTGGGGAACGGGAAGACGGGGCGTCTGAGAGCCCTCTGCTTGACCCTCTTTGCCCTCGTCGTCGCCACGACCGCACTGCCCGACTTGCGCCGTGACCTGCTCACACGTCTGGGGAGCACCCTGACTGCTCAGAGCAACGACGTGTCTGCGCAAGCTCGCGTGCAGCAGAACCGGACTTTGAGTGCTCTCGCCGACAGCGCCCCTTGGCATGGCCACGGTCTGAGCTCGAGCGGCCGGGTGGGGGTCTCCGGAATCTTCTACTCGGACCAGTCAGCGAATTCAGTAGCGAGCAACTGGGCGCTCGGTCTGTGGGTGGACGCGGCTTGGCTCGCAGTGCCGTTCTTCTTGCTCATCGCCTTCCTCGTGTGCACATCGCTGAAGCGGATAGAGGGGATGTTGTTGATCGCAGTCCTGACCAACTCTTTCTTCTCGAACGCGCTGTTCCAACCCGTGACCTGGATGCTTCTCGGCGTCATCGTCGCGACGAGTTCATCACTGCACAACACCCGAAGTCGCGAGGAGCGCCCGGCTCGCCGGCCACGGGGTCGGACCTACACGAATGCGGCCTGACCCGCCGTTCTGATCACGACAGCGGCTGCGTTGGCGGCGCACCAGCGTGATCGCTTTCGGGAGATCACCGAGATCGCAAGCGAGCGCGTATCGAGGTCCACAGCTCGCGGAGTTCGGCCGGATGCACCGAGTGGAAGTGCCGTACATCGACGTCGAGCCGCTTGTGTAGGAAGTACAGGTTCAAGGCCGCCGCGGTCCCGTTGCCGGCGAGAGTGGCGAGTGCCGCGCCGAGAGCTCCGAGCGGTGGTGCGAGCACGACGACCCCGATGCAGTTGACCGCCACCGCAAGGATGAGGGCCACGCTGCGGCTCCCTGGCCTCCCACGGGCTCCGAGCGCAGTGCCGGCCACGACGCCTGGTGCGGTCAGAGCATAGGTGATGAGCATCACCCAAGCCGCTGGGATCGAAGCCTCGAAGCCAGTTCCGAAGAACGGGCCAACCCAGAGCGGCAGGCTCACGCCGACCACGACAGTGACCAGGAGCATGACGAGCAGCGTCAGCCGGGCGGTCTTCGCGAGCACCGCATCGTCGCGCTCGCGGGCGTCCTGCGTGAACATGATCGACGTGACGGTCGTCATCACGATGAGCGTGACGTCGCTGATGTTGACGGCGACCACGTAGAGCCCGAGCTCACGCTCGCCGGCCAACGGGTTCAGCAAGATCTGGTCGAGCCGAGAAAGGAGAATGCCGGACAACGAGCCGATCCAGACACGCCACCCGTAGCCCAGCATCTGCCGTTGGGCGACAGACGATTCCGCTCGTGGGTGCCGGCCGAGCCGGAGGAACGCCAGCAAACCAATCAAGGGGGACAGCACCACGATCGCTGCTGCCGTCGTCACGGTCAGCTCCCCGACGGCAGCCAGGATTGCGATCGGCGCGAGACGTGCCACCGCGCCGATGATCCGCTCGTTGCGGACCGCCGCCCAGTCTCCGTGTCCAGCCGCGGCTCCCCGAAGGGCAGCGATCAGGGCGGTGGGCAACAGAGCGACCCCGCTCGCCTGGATGAGCAGCGCCACATCGTCGTCCCCGGCGGCGATGAAGGGAGCCGCGAAGAAGATGGCGATCGCGGCGACCACCGACATGACGGCGAGCAAAGGAACACTCCGCCAAACAAGGCCCGTCCCGCCCTTCCTGCGTGCCGTGAAGAACGTGATCGACTCCGGGATGCCGACCGTCGCCGCGATGGAAGCGAAGAGGAACGGAGCAGTAGCCGCAGCAAGCTCCCCTCGTTCGGACACGCCGAGCGCCTGGGCAAGGATCGGCGCGCTCGCGAAGGATGCGAGCGGGGCCATCAGGTTGCCGACGGCGTTCGCGCCCAGGTCGCGCAGCTTGCTGGTCGGTTTGGGGGCGTTCACGTCGCCCATTGACCGAGGCAAGCTACTTCTCCTTCACGAGGAGTTGCCGGAGCGCCGCCTCGTATCCCGCGGAGACGCTCCGCCAGGAGTAGCGAGCGCGGGCTCGTTCCGTGGCAAGTGCGCTCATGCGCTCCTGCTCCTCCGGATCGTGGAGGACCGTGGAGATGGCCGAGGCTATCCCGCTTGGCTCAGCCGCGACGAACGCGGTGTGGTCCGGGCCGAGGACCTCGCGGTTGTAGACGGTGTCCAGGGCGACGGTGGGGGCTCCCAGCGCCATCGCCTGCACCAGCGCTGGGTTGGTCCCTCCGACGCTGTGTCCGTGGAAGTAGACGCCCGCGTGCTCCCACAAAGCGTGGAGCAGATGGTCGTCGGAGAGGTGCCCAAGCCACCGGACCTTCTCGTTGCCATCGGCGAGTTGGCTGGCAAGCTGCTCCAACTCGCCACCGTACCCACTTGAACCGACGATCACGATGTCGTGCTCGCGAGCGAGGATCTTCGCTGCCCCGAGGAACTCTGCGATCGTGTTCTCCGGGACGAACCTGGCAACGACGAGGACGTACCCGCGGTGCCGCAGATCCAGAGGAACCTCGGCGCTCGCGTCGCGGTCGCCGCCGTAGGGGATGAACAGGCTCTCGCGTCCGAAGTTCTTCCGCCAGTACTCCCCGATGGCCTCGGCGTCCACCACGATCGTGTCAGCGAACTTCGCTGTCAGCCATGCTCCGGCCCGGAAGACCGCCCGAGCCAGCTTCCCCCACTTCGCGCGCTCCCACTCGATGCCGTCGACGTTGACGACCGTCCTGACTCCGCGCAGCCGGAGGAGCGGGAGCCAGAAGCCGTTGGCCACGTTCATGACGAGGGCAACATCGGTACCGCGCACGATCGCGTCCACCGACGAGGTGAAGCCGTACGTGAGCGTGCTCAAGGCCTTCGACTCGATCCCTCGAGTCTGCCGCACTGTGACACGAGGGTCTCGCGTCGGGTCGTCGTTCTGCGCGCCGTTCCTGCCGTAGACCGTCACGTCCCAACCTGCGTCCGCAAGGGAAGGGACCAGCCGTCTCACGGCGGTCTCGAACCCTCCGTAGTAACTCGGGTATCCGCGTGTGCCGATGACGGCGACCCTGGGTCGTCTCGGGTTCTTGCGGTTCAATATGCACCCTTGTTCGCAACGACAGCGCGGATCGTCTTCCAGAGGATCAGCAGGTCGCCGACCATCGACCAGTTCTCCACGTAGAACAGATCCAGCCGCACGGAATCCTCCCACGACAGATCGGATCGACCGCTCACCTGCCACAGCCCCGTCATCCCCGGCTTCACCAAGAAGCGACGGTGGACGTGGGTGTCGTAGCGGGCGACCTCCCGCGAGAGCGGCGGCCGGGGTCCGACGAGGGACATGCTGCCGGCCAGGACGTTGAACAGCTGCGGCACTTCGTCGAGGCTGTAGCGGCGCATGAACCCGCCGACCCGGGTGACCCGGGGGTCGTTCCGCATCTTGAACAGGACGTCGTTGCCCTCGGCCCGGTCGAGCGCACTGAGCTCCTGCAGGCGTTCCTCGGCGTCGACGACCATCGAGCGGAACTTGATCATCCGGAAGGTGCTGCCGTTCAGCCCGACGCGCTCCTGCCGGAAGAAGACCGGACCGGTCGAGGTGGTCTTCACCAGCACCGCCAGCACGAGGAGCAGCGGCGACAGGACGACGACGAGCAGCCCCGCGCCGAGCAGGTCGAAGGCGCGCTTCGTGTAGAGCTTGCGGCCCGAGTACGTCGGCGTCTCGACGTGGATGAGCGGCAGTCCCTGCACCGGTCGGGTGTGGATGCGCGGGCCACCGATGTCGGTCAGGCTCGGCGCGACCACCAGGTGCTGCCGACCCGGCTCGAGCGACCAGCTGAGTTCCCGGACGCGCTCCGGCGGCAGGTCGTCAGAGCTGGTGATCACGACGGTGTCGGCACCGGTCTCGCGCAGCGCGGACCCGACGTCGTCGAAGCCGCCGTGGCTCTGGATGGTCGACCCGGCCAGCAGGCCGCGGTGGTTCGTCGACACGACGGCGCCGACCACGCGGTAGCCGGCTTCGGGGGAACGCGCGAGTTCGCGGCCGATGTGCAGCACGCTGGTCGGGGATCCGACGAGCAGCACCGTCGCCGAGTAGGCGCCCTGCTGACGCTGGGCGACGAGCCACTGGCGCCAGATCCAGCGGGACAGCAGGAGGACGAGGATCCCGATCGGGAACGCGATGAGCACGTAGCCGCGGGCCAGGTCGACGTGCAGCAGGAACGCCGCGATCGCGAGCAGGCCGAACACGCGAACGCTGGAGTCCGCGACCAGGCGGTACTCGGTGCTGCCGACGCCGATCACCCGCGCGCCGCGGGTGTCGTACAGGGCGAGTGCGCTCATCCACACGACGATCACCACGATGGAGATCGCGGAGTAGCTCAGTCGCAGGTCGGCGGTGTTCGTGGCCAGGTTCGACTCGAGTCCGAGCCAGGCGATCTGCACGCCGAAGACGACCCAGATCAGGGCCAGCAGGTCGGTGAAGAGCACACGGCGTGAGTACGTGCGGCTCCACTCGTCGGTGGCTCCGAGGGCGCGTGGTGCGCGGAGCGCGTCCGCCGTCACGAGGACGACCCGGTCACCACGTCGCCCCACCGTCCGACGAGACCCGGACGGTCGTGCCGTTCCACAGCCACACGTCCTGGCCGGCACGGTCGATGGTGACGGTGTTGTCCGTGTCCGCGCCGTCAGCGCAACCGACCGGCGTGACGGGGGTGCTGGGCGTCACCCCGGCGGCGGGCATCGTCACGAGCTGCACGCCGTCGCACGACGCGACCCCCACGCGGGCCAGCGTGTAGTCGCTGCCGTCGACGGCGATCGAACGCACGCCGCCCATCGGCACGTCGACCCAGGCTTCCTCACCGGTGCGCCACTCGAGTTGGCCGTCGCAGATGACGACCGCGGTCTGCTGCCCCTGGAACGCCTCGATCGGGTCGGCGCACGGCGCCTGGACGGTCCCCCTCGAGAGCACCACGCCGTCGGTACTGATGCCGGCACCGGCTGCGCCGGGCGCCCCGGCTTCCCACGTCACGCCGGCGTCGGCGCTGGTCCGAGCGGTCGTGGTGCAGTCGTCGCCGACGCCTGCCAGGATCGAGAGCTCCGCACTGGAGGCCCGGATCGCCATGAGCGATCCGACATCCGTCCCGAGTCCCACCGGGACCCACGTCGCCCCGCCGTCCACGGAGTGTTCCAGCACCGGCCGCGGGCCGCCGCACGACCCACCGGACGCGCGCCACGCCTCCTGGCCGTCGACCGCTGCCAACAGGCGGCGACCCTGCTGCTTGGTCGACGCGGCGTCTGCGTCCGCAGACGCACTCGGCTTCGGTGTCTCGCTCGAATCCGGTGCCTGCGAGAAGGTCGGGATCGGACCTGCCGGTCCGTTCTGTTCGGGCGCGGTGCGGCCCAGGGCGAGCGCGACGAGCACCACGTCGACGACGATCAGCGCCACCACCACGACGGCCACCAGGATGAACGTGGTCCGGGGCAGTGCGCGGCCGAGGCTTCGGGTCCCCCGGCGATTCTTCATCTGATCGGCCCCGTTCAGCGTCCGGCGCGGCGGAGCACGCCCAGCTTCTTGCCGGCACGCTTCGGCGGGTGCGTCGACGTGGTCACGGTGTTGTCGTCCTCGTCGTGGCCGTAGCTGTAGCCGTAGCCGTAGCGGCCGTGGCCGTAGGCGCCCGGGCCCTTCAGCGGCATCTTCGTCAGGACGAAGCCGGAGACCGGGGCGCCGACGTTCTCGAGGGTGGCGACGGCCGCGGCGAGCTGGCCCTTCAGCGTCTGCCCCGAGGCGACCGCGACGATCGCGCCGGAGGCCTTCTTGGCCAGGATCGCCGCGTCGGTGACGGGCAGCAGCGGCGGGGCGTCGAACAGGACGTAGTCGAACTGCTGCTCGAGCAGGTCGATCAGGTCCTGCATCGCGCGCGAGCCGAGCAGCTCGGACGGGTTCGGCGGGATCTGACCGGCGGGCAGGACGACGAGCTTGCCGCGTCCCCACGGGTGGGCCACGTCCTCCAGGTCGGCGCGGCCGATCAGCACGTCGGTCAGACCGGCGTTGCTCTCGACGTCCATGTACTCGGCGACGCGGGGGCGGCGCAGGTCGGCGTCGATCAGGATGACGCGGAACCCGGCGCTGTCCAGGGCGATCGCCAGGTTCGCGACGGTGGTGCTCTTGCCCTCGGACTGCATCGACGACGTCATGACGAAGGTGCGGGCACCGGTGCCGATGTCCAGGAACTGCAGGTTGGTGCGGAGCGTGCGGAACGACTCGGCGCGGGGGCTGCGCGGGTCCACCTGCACGATGAGCGGGCGCTCGGCGGCCTTGGCGTCGAAGGCGATCCCGCCGACGACCGGCTTGTCGCTGATCTTCTCGACGTCGAGCTCGGTGCGGATCCGGTTGTCCAGGGTCTGGCGCAGGACGGCGATGCCGATGCCCAGGGCGAGCCCGACGAGCAGCCCGAGCGCGACGTTGACGGGGACGTTCGGGCTGACCGGCGTGCTCGGCACGTCGGCCTGCTTCACGCGGGTGAGCTTCACCGTGCTCTTGCCGCTCGCATCCGTGGCCTCGATGTCCTGCACGACGTTGGTCAGGCTCTGCGAGGTCGCGTTCGCGATGTTCGCGGCCTGCACCGGATCGGTGCCCTCGACCGAGATCGCGATGAGGGTGGTGCTCGTCGGCGCCGTCGCCGACACCATGGTCGCGAGCTGGTCCGCGTTCATGTCGAGCTTGAGCGACGAGATGACCGGCAGCAGCACGATCGGCGTCGACACCAGGTTCGAGTACGTCAGCACCCGCTGCTGGGTGAACGTGTTGCCCTGGGCCA
>Ga0308167_1002576_pt1 | contig 16441 bp, 19 predicted proteins | sample PhyCR1_2_FD_202138 | JGI IMG/M metagenome (GOLD analysis project Ga0308167, IMG submission 202138) | Phyllosphere microbial communities from UC Gill Tract Community Farm, Albany, California, United States - DLSLRC.R1 | ecosystem: Host-associated > Plants > Phyllosphere > Unclassified | place... | reverse complement strand
AGTTGGTATATTTACCGGTATAGAATCCAGTGCGAAAACTGCCCTACCCTCATTTGAGGGTGGGCAGTTTTGTACGTTAAATCGTGGTTTCCCTTCGAACTGCGTCGTTGTTGTTGAACCCACGAAGGATGTCGTGGGGTTCAGCCACCATTTCGCAAGTGTTTATAGCGTGGGCTATCGCACTGTACTTCCATCCTTCGACCCGGAACGTCCTTGCGAATGTTCGGTTGACGGTGCGGTAGAAGTCCAGGAGGGTTTATCGCGTCGGTTCGACCTGGACGAATTCAAGATTCTTGTTGGGTAGCGAAACATTAATGAAGAGGAGCTCGTTGGTAGTGGACTCAAGAAATGCGACCAACGCAGTGTCATTCTGGGTCACAACAAGACCCATAACTTCAGTGAGGAGTTCCTGAAGTTGAGAGATAACAATCGGCATTCCCTCTCCCCAGATGTGGCCTCGGAGGAGACTTCGTCCGCTTCGAGTTCCGATGAACTCTGAAACTCTGGCGGCTCTGGTTGATCGTGCGTAGCGTCCTGGCATTGTGTCCTACAATTCTTGCTCTGTGATTGGGCAATCTTTGTGAGTAGGTTTGAGGGTCACGTGTTGTTGGGCGTTCGCCTCGTTCGCGGGTGGCCAATGCTGCCCCTAGTGCCGTGAACTTCCACCATATGTATTCTGCGAGTGGTTTTCGATAGCTTTTCGTCTTCTCTTCTAAGCGAATGAATATCTAGCGTCGTCGGTAGAATTGATTCGTGAAATTCACACCTGACCTGCGGCTCGTGCGAGCTTATAACCCGTAGGAACCTCCTTTTCTGGAAGTGCAGATGGAAGGTGGCACTGTGGCTGGCACGGCGGTTGCGTGGCGTGGCGATATGGTTCAGGTGAAGTCCCCTCTGGTCGTTTACAAGAGCGGTCCGTCTCAGCACTGGTTTATTTCGTGGGTGCCGAAATGGCGATGCCGAAAAATCCGAAGCGGAGACGCACCCTACCACCTGGAATTCGTTGCGCCAGATGGGCAGCGAGGGCAGGATCAGGCGAACGAGTACAGGCCAGTGGACCCCGCATGGACGTTGCAAACCACGGGTGTTCTATATGACCGAGTACGTCTGATGAAGAAGCCTCGACGCTTCGAGGACAGGGACGGCCTCGGCTAAGATTCGCCTAGAGGCCAGCGCATTCCAAGCGAACCACACTGCGCCGGAAGTCACCACCGCGAGGCAGGGGAAACCCTAGCAATGATCACCACCCTGTTTGGCCCGCAGGAAGCGCTCGCCGTGGACCCGCTCCCGGACCAGACGTAGCGTGGCCGTGGTGTCTTCACCATGGACCGGCCCGGTTAGTCACGGCCCGGGAGTGCAGGCAGCGTGATGCGCTGCCAGGCTCGGTGGGGACATACCATCGAGCGGGCCGCCTTGCAGCAGATCCGGCCGGCGCTTTTCTTGAGTAGGGCCCTGGTCTCGGTCGCCGGTGGTAGGTGCGCTGGTTTCTTCAGTTGCTGATTTCGACAACCGGGGCCTGAACGAGTCTTGTTTGGCCTATTGAGGTACGTCCCTTGGCCGCAGGCGCTGGTTCTTAGACCTTTCGCGTTCGCCGAACGGCTGGCCCCTCGTGCGAGGGGAGGGTAAGCCAATGAATAGTGGCTTAGGTTGGAACATATCAATTGCGAGGCAGGGGGACAGGCACTGATTATGGGTGGTCAAGCAGGCGGCGCAGCGAGAAAGAAGTCGAAAGACAGGCCGGAAGAAGAGCATGCGAGGATATTGCTTGAAGACCAGCTCGGCCTACCTTTCCGGCATCACGATGATGGCTCTAAAAACAGCATGCCTGATCTTCTTTCAGAGGATAGTAGTCATGTGGCTGAGGTAGTCACTACGGTCCCTCCTTTGATCAGGGAAACAGAAAACAGTCTGAAGCCAATGCCCATCCTGGCATTGCCTCATTGTGTGTGGGTCGCTGTTCCCTACACGCTTCTAGGCGAAGCCAGCAAAGGGGCCCGCAACAGCATCAAGTCAGAAATCCTGCGGTGGACAGATAACGACCGATGCAAGAGCCGCTGGCCATCGCATAGCTTGCAAAACCTGACCGCAGGCATAGACACCATGCCTTTTCTTCCGTTGGTCCCTCCGGGCAATGGCTTTGAAGCCTTCTGCGTGCAGGTTTGCCAGCATTCTGAGAACGAACCTCATCAAATTAAATGGACGATCGTGCACGAGCCTGCTGCTGTTGATCCGTGGCAGCTGATCGACCAGGCACTGCATCATGTCGACACTCACCAGCACGGCGGTGTTCTGGCCTTGGCTAAGAAGCTTGACAGGTATCCGAACAAGCATCTGGTGATGTACCCGTTCGGTCCTCCCGGGAACGTGACAGCAGCCATGAGCAGCTACATGCCACCCGCAGATCTGAACAGGCTCCTCCCTCCGCAGCTGGCTCCGCCTTTGGAAGACATCCATTTGTGGCTCCCCTACCGATACGAGCCTCAGGGGCCGGTGGAAGGCCTGCATATCTGTTCTGGGCGGTGGGAAAGATTCGCGACGGGACTCCCCAAAACAGATGACCTGCTTTCCACGCGGAGGAGCTTGCATTACCGAAACTAATCATGCGCATCATGATGAGGGAACGACCGCCTTGGATCTGCAGGACCTTGCGGCATGCCATCACGTGGTCGTCCCGCAGTGGAGCTGCCGGCACCCGGCGCACCTTCTTGACCAGGCCCACGGCAGTGACCGCCGCCGGTACGTCCTGCTGAATCACGATTCAACACTTGGTTTAGGGTTCTCGATTGCAGTGACTAGCTCGTAAACGTTGGAAGAAGGGTTGTCATGAGGCATACGGTTACCATCTTTTTCATGACGACTGGTGAGGGACTGAGCCCGCGCAGATGCCACCGACCGAAAATTAAGATATAAATTTGGATCTAGATTTTTGTTGCCGGCACCGTCGATCTTTTTCCGTTCTTGAATTGCTTGGTTTGTGTCTAGATACGAACGGTGATCTTTATGATGAAGCACTAGCCATAACTCGAAGGAAGGATTCGACACCGCCACGGGAATCCCTTCTTTGCCTGCAAGTTGGATGGCATCAGCTAGATTCGGATGTTGTTTCGGCCATTCGACGTCGAAGATACACCAATATGCGTCGGCAGTATCGTTATTCTTCGCGCTCACAGCTTGCTGAACCAATGTCAGAGGCACAGCTCCTGTCAAGTCGATCCTTAAGTCTAAGTTCGTTTTCTCACGTATTTCTGGAAGCTTAGCCAAGGCTTGAAAATATTGTGGTTCTGTTGCGGCTCCTTCGCAGAAAAGAGCAATAACGTATTTTTCATCTTTGACGGGCCCTCGCCTTTTTAATGGTCGAGGTTCTTTTCGCGGCATTATTACCCCATCAACCCTAGCGCTCGGTAGACAGAAACTAGGTCCACTTCGGGGATTCCACCGAAGCGCCCTTCCAAATACGCTTTCTCTAGGTTTTGTGAACGTCTTACACGTTCTCCCCCAAAGTCTGTAAGAGGGACAAGTTGGGTTGACCCAAGATCATTCTTCTCAGTGAGCCACACCTGATCCCTGTTTAGCCGAGCCAAGAGGCTTGCGTCGTGTGAGGTAAATATGAGCTGAGCGTTCTTTGGATTTGTTTTTGGGTTTGCGAATAGACCGAGTAACTCTGCTGATAAGCGAGGATGTAAGCTCGCGTCAATTTCATCAAAAATGAGCAAGCTTCCAAGTTTCAGGGATTGTAAGACTGGTCCGACTAAACCAAACCACGTTCGCGTTCCAGCGGATTCCTGATGCAAGTCGAGAGCAAACTTCTGGTCGCCCGAAGAATGTACTAGCTGAGTGCGCCTCGAAGAGTACGAAGGGTTGCCTTGAGCTAGAGCTTCTTCATCATAGAGTTCCTGGACATCGACAATACCAAGGTCCGCCATTTGCATCAGGGCAAGCCCTTGGGACCGCATCTGTCCTGCCAATTTATAGTTTTCTAGTCCAGCTTGGCGATCTTCATCAGAGTCGTTCTCATCAATGAAATTCTCTATATCGGGTTCGAGATACCAACGCCCATTGGGTCCATGAAACCGACGCATTGGCGGATAAATACCAACTGCACCGTTGCGGGGCCGGCGGGTTAGTCCAAGCGCACTGATTCCTCTTATTTTGCTTAGGAACGAAGAGGTCAAGCTTTCATCGAATCTGTTTGAAATCGAAAGCATTAGAGATCTAGGAGTTAGTAACTTCCTAGCCCCGGACAATTTCCCTAGCCCATCTTGAAGGATCAGACGCAGTCCTTCACGTTCAAAGATTCGTTTTCTTCTCCCTAGTGGGTAGTGAAAAAGCCCCTCGTAAATAATCTCTTCTTCAGAAACCTCTAGCTGGTACTCGAATCGAACATTATCGATAATGTATTCAACTTCGAAGGAAGTTACCCCGTTTGAGCTAGCTTCAAGGACAAAAGGATCAACAGGAATACCTTCATCCCAACTCCGAAGAGAGTTCAAAACTGCATGACGTAACCATTGGATAGCTTCTAGCAGATTAGATTTTCCCGAAGCATTGGGTCCAAAAATCCCAACGGTCGTCATGAGGTTTTCGCCTAGACCGTCAGCATTGCGGCTGGCTGGATAGTTTTTATCCATAGCGACAAGAGAAAGCTCAGATCGATTGTAGATGGAACGGAAATTTTCGACAGAGAACCGTATTAGCATGAGAACCTACTTGACTTCATATCACCTAGCATAGGCTCTCATCCGTAGAATATTTACATAAACAACCACTAAAAGGCATCAAGCAAACATATTTACCGGCATGCTCCACTGCCACCCTTGCCGTACCAAACCGGCAGAAACCAGGGCGCAGCAGCCCTGATTCGCAGGCCACACCCGCCCACCTCTGGTGAGGCAAAAGAAACGCAGCCACGAGCACCGCCACTGCTCGGCCCACCGAGAGCGCTCCCCGTGTACCCGCTACCAGGAACAAACACAGCGAGACCGTGGTGTCTTGATCGCGGACCGGCCGACGGCCGGACATAGTTCTGGAGTGCAGTAGGCATGATGCGCTGCAGTCCGCCGGGGGACATGCCATCACGCGGCACCGGAAGAGTGGGTCCCCTCGTCGGGCGCCATCAACGAACCAGGTCGTCGCTCGACCAGGTCCGATTACTCGTTGTGTTTCGTCAAGTTTTAGTAGGCCATTAAAGCGCTTAAAAGTAGGCCACTTCGGCTCAAAAGTAAGCCATTTCAGCACGGACTGACCCCTGCACCGAACTGAATACTCAAATACACAGGTCAATGCAGGATTCAACACTGAACGTTTCAGGACGACGACTGAAATTCAGCACTGAGCAAGTCTGCCTGCTGGACTTCAGGACACCTGCTGGGGCGACGCCATGGCGCCACCGCACTCATCTCATCAACGCGTTCTTCACTCGGTAGGACTGGCCCCGGAACTGCAGCAAACGCCCGTGGTGCACCAGCCGGTCGATGACCGCCGCCGCCATGTTCTCGTCACCGAACACCATGCCCCAACGTTTGAACTCGAGATTCGTCGTCACCACCAAACTGCGCTTCTCATACCCATCGGCAATCACCTGGAACAGCAGCCGGGCACCCTCATCATCAATCGGCAGGTACCCGAATTCGTCAATGATCAGCAACTCGTTCTTGGCAACCGATGCCAGTTCCTTGTCCAGGCGACCTTCGGCTTTGGCGCGGCGCAGCTGCATCACCAACCCCGCTGTGGTGAAGAACCGGGCCGAGATGCCCCGACGGCAGGCTGCGACGGCCAGTGCCGTGGCCAAATGTGTTTTGCCGGTCCCGACGTCACCGAACAGAATCAAGTCCTGGGCATGTTCGAGGAAATCCAAATCAGTGAGCTGCTCCCGCCCGTAATCTGCCGGGAAAGTAATCGCTGTGAAGTCGTACCCATCCAACGTCTTCAATGCTGGAAGCTTGGCTGCACGCAGCAACCGTGCCCGCCGTGCGTCAGTACGCGAGCGCTGCTCGGCGATCAACAGATCGTAAAGGAACTCCCGCTGCTTCGGGGTGCCCTTACGCGCGTATTCCTCCATCACCGTGCCCGTCAACGACGCCGCGCGGCCGGCCTGAAGCAAGTCCTCGATCTTGATCTCGCTCATGCGGCCGGGCTGCCTTCCACCGTGGTCTGCTGTTGCCCGGGAACTGTGAACAGCCGGTCATAAACTTCTAAGTCCACGATGCCCGATTCGAACTGGCTACCTTGGGAAATCCGGCGGGCCAGCATGCTTAGCGACGGGTTGGACGGATCAGCACCGTCCACGACCAGCTGCTCGGCAGCATCCAGTGCAGTAAGGAACCCGGCTGCCTGCGATGCCTCGTCCAACGCGGTGAAGAACTGCCGCCGGTCCGCCGTATCGGCAGTATCGATCCAATCCTTGAGCGGGTCAGCGAACTGGGCGCGGATCGGCGAATTCGACCACGCGCCAGGCTTGCGCGCCAACGCCCCCAGCACCACGGACGGTTCGCTGATCGTCTCCGGGTGGTATCCGAAGACCCGCGGGAAACACCGGATTATCTTGCCCTGTTCATCAAGCAATTCAATCGTTTCGTGCCGCAATCCAACACTCACCTGGCGGGTCGCGAATGATGGGCCGGCTGCGTAAGTGTTCTGGGCGACTTGCACGTGCCCATACTTATTGGCTTTGCGCACCTCATACTGCACCGGGTCGAACTGGACCGACGGCAACGCCAGCAGCGCTTCCTGATCCTGGGCAAACAACACCTGGCTGGATTCCCGCTTTTTCCAATGAGGCTTCGAAGCGAACTTCGCAGCGCGAACCGCCAAGAGCTCATTGAGCTGCTCCACAGAGGTCGCTGCAGGGATGGGCACCATGATGTTGCGGCGCAAGAACCCCACCGCGTTCTCCACGTTGCCTTTCTCATGGCCCGACTCAGGATTGCAAAACCTGGACTGGGAACGGTAGTGGTTCTTGAACGCCTCGAACAGCTTCGTCTCGGTGATTTTCTTGCGTACCCGCCGCCCCACGCCAGTGGCGTTATCGAAGATCATCAGCGTCGGCGCGCCACCAACTTCATCGAAGATGCTGCGCAGGCCATGGCATACGCATTCAGCGGTTTCCCCGCGGTAAGCGCGTACGAAACGCATGTTCGAAAACGGGAAGGTCACCACCAGCATGTGCAGTGTCTGCCGGTGTCCTGCAATCAGTGCATCAGCTTGGCCGAAGTCAACCTGAACGCTGCCAGGGGGCCATTGGAGCTCCAGGAACCCGTCGCTGGCGCTTTGCTGGTCAGCACGGTATTTCTTCACGAATCGCTGCACCGGCGAATACGTGCCCTCATAGCCTTCCTCCTCGGTGAGTCGGTCGAAGATCCGCTGGGCGGTATGGCGCTGCTTGCGCGGTGCGTTGCGGTCTTCATCGAGCCACGCGATGATGATCGATTCGAATCCGTGGATCACCGAGCCTGTCCGCGAAGTTGCTGAGGGCGGCTTGGGCGAATAGTCATCAATTTTCAAGTACTTGGCCACGGTGCTGCGTGAAAGCCCGACTTGCCGGGCGATTTCCCGGCCGGAAACTCCCTGGGAGTCTAATTTCCTGATACGTTCTTGAACGGACATGGGTACCGTCACTTCTCTTTCGTTTCCTTTCCAGCACCCGTTGATTGTCTGCAAACATCATGTGGTGGGTGTTGGAAGGAATTTATCGTGAAGCAAGACGGGCCCATGTCTCTTTTGCGTTCAGCAAAGTGAAGTGCCGTCTTCGTCCAGGCTCTGGCCTGCTGCTGGCTGTGGAGGTTGGGGTCACGTCTTGGCTTCAGGTGGTGATCATCAGCGGCCTGGAACCATTGGGGCTCACTGGCCTGTTTTTCATGCTGACGTGGCCTGAATCAGGCCGCTGAAATGGCCTACTTCTTGTGCTGAAGTGGCCTACTTTTATCTGATCACACACAACTCGTAGACGGTAGGCCCCTTTATAGAGTCTGACCCCGGGGCCGGTCTCAGGCATCCATCCCAGAACTCAGCAAGCTAACCCGCGGCTAGGATCGGTGGGGGCATGCCATCGTGCGGGCTGCAGGCAGCGAGGGCCGGCCGGCGCATTTCATGAGTGAGGTCCTAGCCCCCCGGCTGTGCGTTCTTTGGTTTCCCTCAACAGCAGACCCTCGACGACCACGGAATAACCCCTGCACCCTGGGACCCGTCCCGAGGGCGGTACGTCCGGCCACCGCAACCGCTGACTCATGTACCTCGGGCGCTCGCCGACGATAGGCCCCAGACCCGCAGCTCCAAGAAGTCAAACCCAACACGAAGCCACCCGAAGATAGCACGACCTGCACTCAAACCGTCTCGTCCCATCTGCGCTCGCCGTAGGCTGGGTCTGTAGCTCCAGAACACTGGAAGGGGAGTGTCTGCTGGGAAAGCTTGTATACACGGTTGAAGCTGAGCCAGATGGCCGCTGGTGGTCCTTGCCGTGCTTGCAGGTCCTGGCGGCGATCAGCCAGGTCGCAGAGCTGAACCAGGCAGCCGAAACGATTCGGGAGCCCATCTACTGGGTCGAAGGGATCGATCCGGGGTCCTTCGATGTCGAGCTCATCGAGAAAGACGCCGGCGGCAGCTAGCTGTGGTGGTATGTCTCCTGAAGGAAGCCAGGCACATCGTCCTTCAGTGGATCACAGTCTCAGAGAGCCCAAGAGAGGCAGGGCTTTAGTGGGTTGTAACCACGCCCCGGATGGAAGGGATTGCTGTGATGAGCGAAGTTCTTGAGGATGTGCACTTGATCGCGTTGCGTCGTGAGGCTGAGGAGGCTTTTGAGGAGGAGATGGAGGGGCGTTCTGAGTTGCGGCGTTGGCTTACTGGCATATGGCGCAAACGTGCCAGCGGTTCATTTCCCTGCCGCATCAGCCCTAGCCGTCAAGGTGGACATGAGAGCTCGCCGTGTTCCCCTGTGGGGGTGCGGTGAGCGCTTTGTTGTGTGCCTGGCTTGAGTGCTTGTTGTGTTCCCTGGTGGGGTCAGTGGGCGTCTTTGGTTTCTCCGCAGGTGGTGCATTTTCCGGGGGAGAGTGGGGATCCCCAGTATTGGTGGTGGAATGCGCCTGGTCCGTTGTAGTTGTTCATGGCGTGTTGGTGGCAGGCACGGCCGTGGGTGCATCGCCCGCAGCAGTCGTGGTCGGTGATGGATTGGTCGATTTTTTTGCTGCAGCCGGTGTGGCTGCAGACGTAGTATCCGCCTGCGTGGTTGGTGTATTGGCGGGTGCGGTTTTCGGGAGTGCTGTCTTGGGTGGGTGGTGTCCCTGGTGCCGTGCGTTCGATCTGGGGGATCGGGGTGTTGTTTTTGGTCTTTTGCGTTGTTGCTTCTTGCGGGTGGTGAGGGTGGTTTCGCTCGCCGGTGGGGATGGTGAGCGCTGTGTTGCGTGCTGGGTGGAGTAGTTCATGTGAAAAGTTCCTTACGCACGTGACGCCATTCCGAGGTCGTGAGCAGCCCCTCGGCGCGGGCTTGGTTTGCAGCGTTTTGCAGCCGTGATACAGGTATTTTCCCGCGGCATTCCAGAAGCGCCTCGGCCACCCGCTGGGATCGTATCCCGTGGTAGCTGCTGACTCTTGCATCTGCAGGGGAACGGACAAGGTTGATGTAGCTGGGCAGAGCCCTGCGGATCCTCTGGGAGGTCCCTACGGTAATTTTGCGGGGGTTCGCATCTGCTAGCCCGAGAAGGGCGAGGACGGATTCCCCGCGTAAATGAGACCCTCCACCAGCACGCAACGTGGCTTCAGCGAATTGATCATGTACAGCGGGAGGGATGCCAGAGACCCGGTAGAGCCGATAGCCAGAATGCTCCAAACCACCCCTTGCGGCAAGCTTCGGCAACTCCACAGCAGGAACCCCAGCATCTACTGCATCGGCTACTGTGACATAGCCATGATTGTCATAGGCGATCTCTCGCAAGACGTCTCGATAGCGTTGCTTCATGCCAATATTATACCGTTAACGGTATAAAAATGACACCCAAATAAAGCTTCCAACAAGGTCGACAACCCGCGCAGGAACACCAATATCAACGGACCCGACTCTAAGGTCTACGAAGCTGGTGTCTAGACAGTGCAACGACCGCTAAAACCCGTCATCGGATGATGACCAATACCACCTCGGCGCACTCGCGCGACGCGCCAGACAAAGACACCTCGGCATCCCGCCTACCTTGAACCCACCATGAGCCCAGAGCTCGGCGAGCGCGCGCCGAGCCTTTGAAGGGAAATGCTGGAGTAAAGGCCGAGGTAGGGTGCGTGCGGAAGGCAGAGAGCGTTACCGGTGTTCGTGTGTGGCTGTGTTAGTTGGAGGTGTCTTCTTCGAGATTTTCTTCGATTTGGTCGCGTTGGCTGCGGACGAACCCTTCCATGTCGGGGTAAATGGTTCTGGCGGATCTGTTGAAAGTTTTCTCCAGCACGGGAAGCAGTTGTTTCTTCATCTCAGGTGAGATCTCCAGCCCTAGCACCCCGTATTGTTCCCAGCCGGTACCGTACTCTACGAAGCCAAGGTTATCCATCAGTTTTCGGAGGGACAGCAGTAACTGGCCTCCTTGGGGTGCTGGAAGCGAGGGAAACGGTGTGCCTTCGTATTCGGCGGGAACGCTTGATGCAATGAAGAGGCCTTCCTGGGCGTTCATTCGTGCGTCACGAACAGTAGGCCTTACGAGAAATGGCACTTTTAGTTCTTGAGAAAGGTGCAACTGAGCAATGTACTTTGCGCCCAGGGGATTCTCTACGTCATCCCAAGTAGGCGCTGTCACTATGGTCGGTGAGGTCTCTACTTCTGCGATATTTGGCACGGAAATAGCCACCAGGCGACCGGGCTCATCCGGGTTCTGCTCGCAGGCAAACCACAAGGCTGTCATCGGGTTCACCGTAACGTCGATGAGGCGTGTGGGAAACCCGTGGTGCTGCAGCTCGGCGAGTAATTGGAGGTCGGTTGACTGCCCATACTGGGTGTGCCCTAGCCCCCAGTCGCGGGCTTTTTGGAGCATCTTGGTTTCGTTGACTTGATGGTTGGCCTCGGTGGGGGCGATGCCGTGAGTTTGCAGTGCTCGATACAGCGTAGAGGTAATCAAATGATCAGTTGAGCTCATGCCGCGCCAGACAAACCTGGACTCGGAGCCGAAGGAAAAAGCTAACTGACCGATAACGTTCCAAAGCTCTTCAACGGTTTCAGGTGTTTCTGACCAAACATGGTTCCACGCATGGAGTTCTTCGTTAGAGGGTTCGGTGAGGTTCATCAAGGTTCTGCGATTCAATAGTTTTCAGGTGAGTAGAGAAGGCGATGCGGTGCTACTTCTTTGCGAGGGCTTGCCAGTTCACTTCTATTCCGGCGTCTGAAATCTCTTGGATGAGCGCTATTTTCCAGGCTCCTCTAGGATCAAGCGGAGTGTAGACCAGTCCAGTCACATCCCCTGGTTCCTCGACGCCAGGCTCCATGAGTACCGCCACATTTTCCCGTCCTAGAGCAGCGATGAAGAAACCCAGCTCAAAGACAACATTCTGTCGTGCCCTGGGCTTGTACTCTTCCTCGCTGTTAGCCTTCCCGGTGTCATCAGCACTCATAAGAACAACAGCGAACCCTGTGGTTTCAGCGTTGGCTTCCAACTTTTCAATGAGCACAGCGCCACGGTTGGACTGCTCATGAAGGATCACCGGCTCATTCCCAGTTACCGACTGAAGGAACCGGGCAAGCTCATGCTTATGCTCCCCATCGTGACCATGCACGATGAAGATCCGCTTACCGGGCGCCTCGCCTTTGTCCTTGACCTCAATGATCTCTTCAACTTCTTGGGCAGCCTTGCCTTGCTGCAGTTCAGCAGAAATCTCAATCTCAGTTTTCGCTGATTTGAGAATCGAGATCCCTTCCTGGACCCCTCGTGCTCGGTATGGAGCATAGTCAGTGCCGGATGTAATGATGCCAGGCAGATACTTGATACGCCGAAACTTTGAAGATAGAGCTCCTGCCTCCCCAAACAAATTCCTCAACACAACTTCTGTTGTGTTTTTCCAGTCCAAAAAATTCTCAGGGTGCCCATTGTTTGCAGCTTCTATTTGCTGGTCAAGAAGCTCAATTTTTCTCTTAATTTCCATGAGAACAGAATATAGGTGAAAAGCTCTTTCTCTTTTCCCGACAGACGATCCCTCAGCCAAGGAATCCTAAGTATCCGGCTCCCAAAAATAGCGCTCGCCGTAGATCTTGGCGAGGAGCCTACAGCGAGCGCCGGAAGGAGAGCGTTGGGTACGGGTGCGGCGTGATGTCTGTTGCTTCCTGGAGGCTGATGGTGAGGCCAACGCCACGGCGTGGGTGGAATTGGCGCAGTGGTCTTAGTTTGTTGGTTATGGGGTGTTGAGGCCTGCTTGGACTTTGAGGCGGTGGGCAGTTTTTTCGATGGCTGAGACTTTCTCCAGGAAGTCGTACATGAGGGGGATGAGGGTTCGGACGAATGTGTAGAACGAGTCCCATCGCTGGCTGGTGGTGTCGCCATTCCAGCCTCCGTCGGGCGGGGCCATGACTTTTAGATCCCAGTTGCTTCCTTGGATTTCGTCGGGGGCATCGAGGAGGGGCTCTAGTTCGAGCCAGTATGCTCTGTAGGCTGTTTTGGCCTCGGCGACGGCCTTGATGAGCTCGGGGGTGAAGAGTTCTTTGGAGGTGTCGTTGAAGTCTTTTCCGAGTTGGTAGAACGGCTTGGAAAGCTCGTACGAGAAGTATTTTGGATCAGGTAGCCATTCAAGTCGTTCGCGGATCTTGCCTTTGCTCATGAAGGGCTTGAACCATTCTTCAATGGTGGCTAGGTCTGCGATGAGCTCATTGCGTTTCAGCTCGGCCTTGGCAATAGCGGAGGGATCTGCTGAAGATTCTGAGGCCGCCTTGTGCCGGCTTCTTGCCCCGACGAAGAGTACTGCGCTGAAGAGGAAGAAGGCGAGCGCTAGCGCCCAGCCGAGGATCCACCAATCTCTGAGGATGTTGCTGAAGCCTTGGGAAAACAAGGGCGATATTCCGAGTGCTAGACCGGCGAATCCCAGGATTCCCTTGAAGGTTGTTGAGGTGGCCGTCCACCATGAAATTGGCGTTGGCGCCACTGCTGAACTCCCTAGGAACTAATACGTTGAGGTATGACTCATGACCCCATAACGAAAGGATATCCCTCGCCGTGGCCTGCAGGGGTTGCTTGTTGCGCTGGCCGTGTTAGCTGCAGTTGGTAATAAAGTGGCGTAGCGGTGGTGATTTAGGGGCTTAGTAGTTGAGCCTGTTGCTTGTAGCGATGTATTCGGTGATGAAGAGGACATCGAAGTAGACGATGACAGGGGAGATGTACCCGATGAAGATGAAGAATCCGCTGCTGCTGCTTACTGTGAAGAGTTTGGCGACCCAGGAGAGGAAGAAGTTCTCTTTTTCTCGGTGTTCGGCAGGTTGGAGGTTGAGTTTTTGGAGGGTTTTGTAGAGTGCCTGTTGCCGATTTTCTGGGGTTGCTCGGTAGAAGTCCCATCCGAGGCGTACGCCGATGAAGACTGACCCGATGATCAGGGTGAGGCTGATGATTGGCCAGATGAATTGCCCCGCGGTTTCGACTGCCAGTGCGTCTTTTTCGGGCATTTTGCTCATGGCGGTGCTGACGTAGACGCCGTACACTGCTGCGGCCCCGAAGAGCGCGGCTCCGGTGATGAGTTTGGACAGTTCGGAGACTCTCGCTCCAAGTGCTGATGTTTCGCGCCAGGGTTTAGCTGGGGGTAGGAATGTGGCAACGATCAGCATGAGGATGAGCAACAACGTGGCGACTGTGAGATAGAAGGCGTTACCTGCGGTTGAGTTTGCGCTGGAGATGAAGATTCCTATGGCAAGCCAGGTAATAAGTAGCCCTAAGCCAGGGGTGACCAGCCACGCCAAAAAGCTTAACGGTGCCGTTGCGATCCAGTGTTTCAAAGGGATGCTGCCTTTCGTTGGTTTTCCGTGTGATTGTCATCGTGGACTCTCCAGAGCCGTTAGCGATCATTGTGTGAGGATCGATCTCATCGAACCTTTTGGAGCACGTTACGGGCGGAGACTGATTGGCGTTTGCCTGAGCGAAAGCTGGCGGCTGATGCCTGTAAGCGGCGTCAAGTATCTAACTTGGTTCATCCTGAAACCTGTCAAAGGAGCGCAGCACGATAAGAGTTAAGTGTGGGGCGCTCGCCGTTGCCTCGAAGTGCCTGCGGAGTGGTGCATGGAGCGTGCGGCATGGGCGTGGTGTGGGCGTGCGGAGAGGTAGCGGGGCAGTTTTTGGTCTTTTTCCGGGTTGCGGCTGCTGCTGGTGCGCGGGGTGTTGGGTCTGGGTGCTTCTTGGCGTAGCTGCGGAAGAATAGGAGGAGCGCGAGGGTGATGAGCAGGAGCAGCAGGCCGAAGATTCCGATGGTGAGATCCTGGTCTGCCCGCAAGGTGATGAACAAGCTGAAGGCTGAGATCGCGAGCAGGTAACTTGAAAGCACGCTGATGGCTGAGAGCGCTCGTCGGGCCTTGGCGCTGTTTTTGATTGAATCGGCGGCTGTGATGACTGCGATGGCTGATTTGAGAGCGGCCGTGCCAAGCGTTGCGTAGAGAGCCCAGACGGGTGCAACATTGATGGCTTTAAGTAGTTCTTCCATATTCCAATCTTGCTGGTTTACAGGGGGCTGACCGCAACTTGTCGGTGGAACCCGGGGCGCCGTTGTGGTTTCTGCCAATTGCTGGAAATCGACATTTGGCTGTTTCTGTGGAGCTGTGCCGCTCCGTCGTCCGGTCCTCTTGGCATTACTCTGATGTGGCGGACGGCGGCCGTGTTCGATTGCCTGTGGCATTGGGCTGAAGCGGTAGCCGGCCCGCAGTGCTTACGGGGTGCTGCGCTCGCCGTGAGACGGGTGTTTGGCGGGACACTGGTATCCCTCGGTGGTTGTAAATGCCCTAGTCATTACCAATTCATGTACTTAAATGCATGTAGAACGGAGGGGTAAGGTGGTAGGCATCAAGGCCGAGACTGCACCCCTATGAAGGGACATATCATGAGGCACTTTAGCGTGTTGGTGATCGCGGATAATGTGAGCCGGCAGCTTGTGCCCTATGGCGAGAATCTAGAGTCGATCCCGTACAAGGATGAGGCGTGGAACCATGCCGACGAGTTCCAGTCGGCACGGGAGTACTTCCTGGTCTCTGTGCCCGAGGTTGAGCCGTTGGTTGATCGCACCAGCGACATTGCCGTGCTGTTGGCCGTCCGCCGCGGGGAGGAAATCCGTAGGGTGCACAGTCCTAGGGACGTTACGACGCGCTGGGCAACCTACAACCCCAGTGGGGAGTGGGACTGGTGGATCACTGGAGGGCGGTTTAAGGGCTGTCTCAAGCTCAAGAATCAGACGGCGGCCAGCGATTTCGAGCCAGTGGAAATCAGCAGCTGGAGCCCGAGGCAGGAGTCGGCCTCGGATTATCTGGGCCGCGCGGATTGCGCCCGGGTCAGGGCGATTGATTGGGAAGGGATGCGCACAGGGAGCAGGCAGAGCAGGCGCGAGAGTCGCTAGTGCAGGCCACAGAGGGCATTGCGCCACCCTTGATGGGTTATGCCCATGCCGAAACCCAGGCACAGGCCCAAGGGCTGGCAGACGCGGGGGCATCGGCCGACCACCCGTGGCACCGAGACGCGCTGAAGGCGGGGCTTCGGAACTCATAAGACATTTCCTGCCAAGCCTGCCGCAAGGCAAGGACAGCTACCTGTGTCGCTGTGAGCAGTTACGGTCACCAAACGTCTACGCCGTGGTGCGCGACGGGGAATGGCGCGCTCGTGGTGAAGTGGGCTGGTTCGGACCTCGGCCGATGACCTCGAGGCCTCGCAGCTGGCGCCGTGCACGGAAAAATCGGTGCTTTGGTGCTTCTTGAACGCCCCGAATATAAGAGCCTGAATCAGCGGGCAATCTTGGAGCCGCCGATTCGCCATTGGCCGCCCAAGCTCATCTTCACGAACTTCGGCGTCCCCAGCACTCAGGCGTAGGGCTCCAAGAACTTGATCATGCGCTCCATGACCAAGGCGCGAGCTTCGGGGTCGTGGGATCGCAACGAGCTATCGGTAAACAGGTGCTTGTTTCCGGGGTAGGTGAACAGCTGGGCCACCTCCCGGCCCTCGCCTTGCGCAAAGTCCTGCGCCGCTTCCAGATCGCCTTCCTTGGCGAAGAATGGATCCTCGTCCATGCCATGGATCTGCACCGGAACATTTTCCGGCCATGGGCCGAAGCTCCATTCAGCGTCGAGGCCCACAAAGGATTCGAGCAGGACGGCGGCTACCGCCCCGGGACGCTGTTGCGCGCACTGCTGGGCCAGCGCTGCGCCCCACGAAGTGCCGATGTAGACCAGTTCTTCGGGTAATTTGCTGAACAGCTTGTCAACGCGTTCCTGGATCTTGTCTTCGCTGAGCTTGTTGGCCATGCGGATGCCGGC
>Ga0308167_1002574_pt1 | contig 16454 bp, 9 predicted proteins | sample PhyCR1_2_FD_202138 | JGI IMG/M metagenome (GOLD analysis project Ga0308167, IMG submission 202138) | Phyllosphere microbial communities from UC Gill Tract Community Farm, Albany, California, United States - DLSLRC.R1 | ecosystem: Host-associated > Plants > Phyllosphere > Unclassified | place... | reverse complement strand
TGCTCAGCTGACGGCGAATGAGTTGTGCGATGCACCGGATCGAAGCTTGCTGGGCGTGACCTTGCATTGCATCGAGCATGCGCAGGCGGTGGTGGCTTCGTTGCGGATGCCGCGGGGTTGACTCAAGGTCCTTTGGGAAATCTGTCTGGAATGTGTGTGGCAGGGCCGGCCTATTCGCGGGCAGAGCCCGCTCCCACATGGGCGCATAGTCTGGTTGGCTGCGGCTCGACGCCGTCGCAGTGTGCTACTTGCGCCCGGTGTTGGGCAGTGGCCAATTACGCTATCGACGGCAAACTGATTGCCGCCGCCGAAGAAGAGCGCTTCGTGCGCGACAAACCCCCATAGTTCACTCACACCCCCTGTAGGAGCGGCTAGCAGCCGCGAAGGCGCCGGTATAGTCACCGTTTGATCCGAACTGTATAGAGGGTGTGCCGGCCTCTTCGCGTCCACTGGCCGCTCCTACAGGGGGCGTGGTGGGTGCATGAATATTATTGTACTTCGGTACTCACTTTGGTCTTGAATTTTCACGTACGTACTGTGCCAAAATTTACTAATTAAAGGTTCTGTATCAGCTTTTTCATAGGGATCTTAAAGCCAAGTAATTTCCGTAGGTTACAGGGCACTGCTGTCCTCGTTCCAAACTTACCGCACATTTGCAGTTATTATTCTCCCAACTATGTTTGCTATCTCGACCTCGCTTCCACGCACTCCACAGTCGGATATCAAACACTCATGAAAAATCCACCGCGCGCCTTGTTGGCCAAGTTATTCAAACCCAGAACCGGTGCTGCCTTCGGCACCTCCGGCATCCGCCACCTGGGCATCACCCCAACCCTGCAAACCCCGGACGTCCCTGCCAACCACACCGGCGGCATCAACCAGGGCCATATCGACTCCGGCGAAGCCCCGGTCGTGATCCCCGTCTACTACGGCATCGAAACCGGCCAGGACGTGGTGCTCTATTTCAATGACAACCCGGTGTACACCGGCACCGTGATCGATGAAACGCAAGCACTGCTGACCTACGTTCCGGCCCGCGAGCTGCCCTCTGGCGATTCGACCAACACCGTCCATTACCACGCTTTCACTGGCTTTGGCGGCACCAACGAGGAGTCGTCGTACCCGACCAGCGTGCGGGTCAAGACCACCGTACCGGGCAACCCTCCCGGCGATCCGAGCGTGCCGGGGGTGAACCCACCCTGGCCCCGCCCGTGGATGTCCCACCGAGCATCCCCGACCCGGCGGCGGTGACCACCGTGCCGGTGGGCGTGCCGGCTTACGCCAACATGGCCGAAGGCGACGTGATCACCGTGTTCTGGGGCGGTGCCGGCGTCGTCGCCCCGGCCTTGACGGCAGCCCAGGTGGGGCGCGTGGTGTACGTCGAGGTGCCGCAGTCGATCATCGCCGCACGGCCAGGCAACACTATCGTCGTCCGCTATCACGTGTACGACGCGGTGCGGAACTACTCGCTGTACAGCCAGAATGTGTTGTGCAATGTGACGCCGGTGGCGAAGTTGCCGGCGCCGCTGATAGTCGCCGCTCCGACAGGCACTCTGGACATGGACCGACTGGCAGGTTCGGATGTGGAGATCATGGTGCTCAAGGGCGCTATCGACCCCGCCGCCGATATCACCCTGCACTTCACTGGCCAGCCGGACAGTTGGCCGTATCTGGATTACGTGCTGGGCCCGATCAAGATGGGCGCCGCGCCGTTCCACACCTTCACCGTGCCCAATGTATTGGGACGAAGCCTGGTGAACAGCGAAGTGTTCGTGTTCTACGAAGCCGTCACAGGCGGCACGATCGAACGTTCCACCAACGCCCAGGCGCAGGTCGTCGGCACGGCATTCGACCTGCCGGCCCTTCAGGCGCCGGATGCGCCCGGCGGGTTGCTGGACCCGGACAAGATTACGGGTGCGACCTTCGACCTGATCGCTCGGGCCAATACCGCGTTCATCCACGACACGCAGGTGCAGTTGGTGTGGGAAGGGTTCAATGGTGCCGGTGATACGTTTGATCATGAACTGACGACAACCATCGCTGCGAGCGCAGTGATCCAGGCCGTGACCTTCAAGGTCCAGAAAGGGTGGGCCGAAGAAATCGCCGGCGGCAGTCTGGAGCTGCACTACAACCTGATCGTGCCCGGCGCGGTACCGGTTACGTACTTCTCTGAACGGTTGCTATTGAACGTGGCGGGCGAGGCCACGCTGCTGCCGCTTCCGCAATTCGAACCGGCGCTGACGGCGAACGACGAGCTGGACGTGGACACGTTGAGCGGTCCGTTCAACGTGAAGGTCAATGTTACCAACGCGGCTTTCGTCGGCGGCACGCTGCGGGTGCACTGGGAGGGGCAGGCGGCCGACCAGATCCTGGAATCACCCGTGTCCGCCACGGGCGTGATCCGCGTACCGGTGGATCGCACCTCGTTGATCGATCCCAACCTGGATCAAAGCGTGGACGTCTGGTACGAAATCGTCCGCGCCGACGGCCGCATTGGCCGGTCGGGGCATGTGCTGGTGTCAGTGATCAGTGCGGCCAGCCAGGCATGGCCAGTCCCCGAAATCTGGGACTACACCGGCGCCAATGTCAACCCATACAACCCGGTGAAAACCGGCACCAACGACACCAACACCGCCACCGTGGTGCTGCGCGATGCTCGGCTCAAGGTGGGGGATGTTCTGGCGGTGATATGGCGCGTTGAAGGGCGGGACTTGCCGTTCGCTTGGGCGGACGCAACGAATGGCGAAGCTCGCGCCCCGGTGCCCGACAGCGTGATTGCCGCCAGTCTGGGCAAGACGGTGGAGGTGACGAATGTGATCCTGCTGGGCGGGACCAGTGGTGTGGCTACGCCCACGTTGAGTTTGCGGGTACTGGATTTGCCTGCCGACTCGTTGAGCGAGTTGATCATCGTAGAGGCTGCTAACGGTGGAGCCGGACCGGAGTTCGACGTGTCGACTCAATCGGCCGCGACAATACGAGTGGGCACGTGGCCGCTGATCGCCACGGGGCAGCCGGTGTGGCTAACGCTGGAAGGGACCAACGCCGATAATTCGGCCTATGTTAAGCACATCTGGCAAGGAGGCGGCAACAGTGTAAACCCCACCTGGATCAGTCAGGGCTACTATACAGCAGTGGTAACGCCCTTCGCGGAACTGCAGGGGTTGAAGGATGGCAGTGATCTGCGGATCACGTTGAAGGCTGGGTTGGCGGGGAGTGACAGCGCTGAAGCTGAGGCGGTGGTGTTTGCGCCGCGGACTTACACCGTTAAATCCGTAGCGGATACCAGACCGGTGATTAGTAACGTCACCGATTCCAACGGCACAGTCGTCGCTGACGGCGGCACCACATACGACACGTCTGTAACGATCACTGGCAACGCTTCGCCCAATCAACGGGTTGAGATTTTCGACAATTCCTCCGTCTCCAAAGGTATAGCCAGCGTGGACGGAAATGGAGGTTGGGCACGAGTCATTACCGGGCTGAGCAATGGGCGACACTCGGTTTCAGCAAAAGCATTGTACGGCACACAACAAACCTCGCTTTCCAGGGCATTCATCAAGTCGGAAAGACCGATAACGGAGGATTTCTATGATGTGAATCCTTCTAATAATTTTGCCACATTAGCGCGCCCGGCAATGACGATACAACGCGTCCGAGGTCAACTGGGCGCCTATCAATCTTACAACCATTCCGGTTATCCATACATAACATCCGGGTGGGTCGGAATTGCTGGGCCCAGTTCAAATGAGGCGTCATTTGAACTAAGAAGTGTCGCAAGATCCGTCAGGTTTGGCTGCGAATGGTTTCGATGCCAAGCTACGATAACCTATTACAACAGTTCAGGCAGTGAGATAGGTCGAGTCAATTTGCGGAATACCTCAAATAGCTTGTATCAATGGGTTGATTCACCTTCTTCTGCGCAGGCAATCAGCAGGTTCACCGTTTCAAACAGCGGCTCATCCGGCGCAACCACCTACCCCGTCAAATATATAGATAATATACTGCTAACTTCATAGACTTTACTCCTTCATATGGCCTGAGTACTATGTTGGGGATGGGGTTGGATAGTTTTCCGGCCGCTGCTAAGTCAGCGGCTGGGTTTAATTGCCTGAAGAGATTGCCATTTGCCAAGGCGCCATAGCTTTTCAGCAGACGGTTTTTTTGAGTCTGCTGGGGCATGTTTTGGCGGCTGTGCGCAGGGCACCTCGTGTGCGCTGGGTTCCTGGAATCCCGGTCTACTTACCTGTGTCACAGCCGCCACCTGTTCATCGTCGATGCCAGCAAGTACGATTTCTCGCGTCTGGCTTCGTTCGAGAACGGCGAGTTGGTGATCAACACCGACTACGCCAACGTCATCGGCCTGCGCCGCTATAAAGAGAAGGGCAAGGGTTTCTATTTCTCGCCCAAGCTGATCGAATGGCTGGGCCCGAAACGCGAAGGCGACATTGCCGACGAGCCGTACATCCACTATGCGGCGAGCATGCAGGCGCTGTTCGAGAAGCTCGCGTTGCAGATGATCGACCACTACCTGGGCGATGTGCTCAAGCAAACCGACAAGCTGGCCTTCGCCGGCGGCTGTGCGCTGAACGTCAAGCTGAACCAGAAAATCATCGCCCGCCCGGACGTGAAAGAGCTGTTCGTGCAGCTGCGTCCGGCTACGCCGGTACGGCGGTGGGCGCGACGGCCTATGTGTCCCATGCCCGCGGTGTGCCCGTGGAGAAGATGGAGCACGGGTACCTGGGCCCGTCCTACACCAACGAGGACGTGATCGCTGCCTGCGCGCGCCATCCGAACAAGCCCAAGGGCCGCATGCTGGGCAACATGCCCGAGCAGATCGCCCAGATCATGGTCGATGGCAACCCGGTGGCTCCAGGGGCGTATGGAGTTCGGCCCGCGGGCGCTGGGTAGTCGTTCGATCATCGGTTGCCCGAGCGTGCCGGGCGTGGCCGACCGCATCAACCATCAGATCAAATTCCGCGAGCGCTGGAGGCCTTTCCGCCCCTCGATGCTCGACACCTTTGCGCCGTAATCACTTTGCTCCAACCACGCCCCCTGTAGAAGCGGCTAGCAGCCGCGAAGGTGGCGATTAGTCGAATTATTTATATATTGATGAGATCGTTTGCTCGGTCTCGTTAAGGGCTATGGCCGATCCCTGTTAATGCGATCAGGTCAGCCAGCAATAGCACGGCTCGCGCTTCCCCGCCCGTCTCGCGCTCTTGGTGAATTGTTATTTTCTCAGTACGTTTTTTTGAGCAAAAATATACATAACGGTTATTACACCTCGCTCAGTGTGGCGCCGACATTAAATGTGATTCGATACATAGGGTTATACACACCTGTTCGTCTATTTACTTAACGCTGGCGATATTTGTATTTCTCAATTACCCAAACTAACCTCCTTCATCAGACGATGCACATTCATCGCACTGCTCGTCACACTTTCGATACGCCCTCGACTTCAGACTGACACAGGTTTTAAACATGGAATTCCTAGATCATGTACCCGTCGACCATTTCGGTGCCGACGCACGCCAAGTCACTCTCAACCAAGGCGACTTGCTGAACTTGTATGCCACCCCGGTGGACTACCTCATGGTGTCCAGTCGACCGCATGATTACGATCCGTCGCAAGGCGGCTGGATCGAGCAGTTGTACGGTGCGGGCATTGTGGTGGCCGATGTGGAGCGGTCGCCGGCCATGGATTTTCGTCCGCACCTGCCCTGCTGGATTTCTGCCGTTTCGCCGGCTTCGGCAGGCTGGCCATTCACGCGGCTGCTGGTATTCGAGCCTCAGGATGCCGCCGAAACGGCGGGGCGTGATGTCTGGATGGCGTTTCAGGCGCTGCGCCTGTTCACCGGGGCCGACGGTTGTGCGCGAGTGGCCGCCACGGTACTGAGTGCAGCTCCAGGGCAGGCCGATCATGACGTAATGCTGCGCATGATGTTCTTCGCCAGCGTCAGCCTGGCGGCCCGTGGGCCATGGCCGGATATCGCGCTGTGTGTGGACGCGCAGCATCAGGACAGTGCCCAGGCCCTGTTCGCGCAACTCAAGGGTCAGTACCAATCACCGCCGACACAGGGTATCGGCAACCCGGCGACACGGGCTCAGGCGTCGTTACCGCAGGATGACCCGTTGCGCTGGACGCCCGCCGAGGCAGGGCTCACTCAGCGTCAGTACGACTTGGTGCAGGCCTATACGGGCAACCTGTTCTGGTACGTGAACAGGGCGCTGCGGGCCGGATCGGTGACTGATCCGTTGTTTGTCCAGTACCACGCCAGTATCGAAGGACTGAGTACGGCGCTGGGGCAGCTACGCAATGCTGCGGGCGTCCCGGTCAAGCGCTATCTGGATATCTTCGAAGGTATCGAAGACATCTACGCCACAACCCTGACGGTGGTCGAGGCGGCGTACTCCAGCACGACCATGAACATTGGCGCAGGCCCAGTCGGCGACTATAACCTGCTGCTTAAACACTGGCTGGGTAAAGACGTAAGCGGTATATCGATCGTGCCCAACGAGCGGGAAGTGTTGTTCGACTCCGGCATGCACCATCTCATCAGTGCTATCGAGGAGACGGTGGAAAATGGCCGTATTCGGCTGTATCTGACCACCGATGAAGTATTGCCCAACACCGCTAATAAACTGTTCAACCATTTGTGAGGCACGCCATGTTCACACTTCCTTCGCCATCACCGGCCAGCGTCGATGAAATTCTCACGGCCTGGCCGGACACGCCTGCACTGGGTACCCTGACCTTGGACAGTGACACTGTGTTCTTCGCCATCGGCCGGTTCATCGATGCGGTTTACAGTTCGGGGTTCTTCTTCCCCATGGATTGGCAACGGGCATTCACCATCGAACAACTGAACGATGCGTCGGAACTGCAGGTTGCCGACGCTGGAACGCTTCGTGCGCTGCTGGTGGCGCACGTACGAGTAGACAGGTTTTGCCGGGGACATCTATTGCGATTGTTCGATGAGGGGTATTTCGAGACGGCGTTCGAGCGCCTTGTGGAGTTGCGCAAGGCAATGTAGTGCGGCGCATGTGTGGGGTTGTGGTCCGGGTCGAACGTTGTAATGTTGTGCTGTATCCGAGGTGGCAGCGGCGCGAGTCGCGTCCGCTGCCTGGATCAGCGGGTCGACGTCCAGGAATGCAGGTTGCCCACTTCCACCTCTACCCTGCCTGCGAACGGAAAGTAATGCTCCACGCAGGCGGTCAGCTGGCGCTCATAAGCCTGCGAGCTGATGCCCAGTGACTGCTTGAGGTCGGCGCGCAGCAGCAGGTCGTAGTAGTCGGGTCGGGTTTCGCGCAGGACATCGTCGAGCAGTTGCGGGCCGGTCATTTCGAAGGTGTCTTTGACGTAGCGCCAGAAGGTACGGGTCTCGCTGGTACTGGCGCCCTTTCTCAAAATGGGCCGGGGCTCGGCGTAGAAATCGGGCCTGGCCTTGAACCGGGCCTGCATGGCGCGGGTAACGGCCTTGAGCACCGGGTTGCGGGCGTGGCTGGCAAACACATGGCCGTTGTAACCACTGTAGGGCACGTCGGCCAGCACCATGGCGTCGTCAAGCAGCACATCCTCGGGGCCGGCGTTCAGCTGCAGGTCGGCATGGACAGAGGTGAAGGTGTTGTCTACGTCCATGTACAGCCCACCGTGGGCATCGATCAACGGGTAGCGCAGCACGTCGCTGGCGGCGGCATAGTTCCTGGCCTGGCCGTTGCGGCAGGCGCGGTACTGAGGGCCACTGTCGCCCGTCAGCAGGGTCTGGAAGAAGTCCTGATCGGCCAGAGGCGTGATCGCCACGCCTGGCTTGTCGGCAAAGATGCCTTTGAGCTGCGTCAGCAGTGTTTCGCTTTCCAGGTCCACGTGCAGGACCGTGCGCCAGCCTTGCATCGCTGCGGCGTTGCCCACCACGTTGTCCAACAGGGCCTGGCTGGGCAGCTCGTGGCCTACCCAGATGTAATGCACCACTCGCGGGATCGCCGACGCGCCGGCAGGCAGTATGGGCAGAGGCGGCAGAACGATACTCTTGGTGGCGCGGGCCGCCGGTGCATCCTTCGCAGCGGCCTGCCATTGCAGGCGGTCGCCGCTGCGCCAGTCGCCTTCGGCGCTCAGCCACAGGTAGTCGGTGTTGCCCAGATGGTTGAGCCGCCAGGTCTGTTCGTCGGCGTCGTACAGGGCCAGCAACGAGCCTCGGCTGGGGATGCGGACCATGTAGCGATCGAGGATTTTTTCCACACCGTCCAATGGCATGGTCACGCGAATCTCGGTGGCCAACGGCGGTACGCTGACGTCGCGGGCGAGGTCGGTGCGCGGTACATCCCAGGCTGTCACCCCCTGAGTGTCAGCCACCGACGCCGAGGCGATGCGCCCACCTGGATGCCAGGCGCCCTTGGCGTCCAGGGTCAGCGGGATGCACTCCTCAGCGGCATAGGGGTTGAGCGGGTCGACCACCACCCATTGCTTGAGCGCGACCCGGTAGCGCACGCGATACAGCACGTTGTGTACCTGTGCATAGACCTGATTGCCCTGACGCACGTATAGCCCAGCCATGGGACCGCGGGTCTGGACATGCAGGTCGCGGCTGCGGACCACGGCCGGTCGCCATTGGAGCAAGCGGTTGGTGACGGTCTCATGGCTGGGCGACGGCGAGTCGCTGGAAGTGGCGGTGCCGGAACGGTCGGCATCGCTACCCAGATACAGCGGATCGAAACCCTCGCCACTGCTGCCGCTGCTGCTGGACGTTTCACCGGCGTCCTCGACCACGCTGCCCCAGGCGCTTTCGCCATCGGTCTCCAGGTCCAGTTGCATGCCGGCCTCTTCATAGTCGCCGATGGCCGTGAGGTCGCCCAGCAAGGGCAGCGTGAGGAATACATTCAAGGCTTGCAGCACCGCACCGCGAATGGCTTCGGAACGCTCTCGTTCGTTCACTGCGTTGATGGCCTTGTCGGCGTACAGCCCAACCGCGCCCAGGCCGGCGGCGATGGACAAGGCCGCAATTGGCCAGCCCATCATGCTGAAAATGCTGTACAGCTTGAATGAGGCCTCCAGATAACCCAGCCACATTTCCTTGCTGAGTCGGTTGTTGGAAATCAACAGGTAACTGGCATCGTTCTCCATGTCGGTTTTCAGGCAATCCGTCAAAAAGGTGAAGGCATAGCCGTCCAGCGTTTGTTCCTCTGCGTTGAGCCGGATCTTGCGCAGGTTCCAGGGCGTGCTGGCGATGTCGCGCAGATGACCCTGCAGGGTATTCCACAGGCCGTGTCTGTCGTGTTCGGGCCGTACGAACTGCAAGCCGAAACGGCGCCGGCCCTCTTCGGTCATCAGGTAGCTTCGTACCCACTCATACATTTGCCGGGCGTTGGCAAAGACCACGAAGGCTGGGTCCTGCATGGCGCAGTAGATGATCTCGCGGCCCGACGCCGTGCGAAAGCGCAACATGGTGTGGCTGACGATGCCTTCGATATCGAGGCTGTGCACCGTAGTGCTGGATGACATCGCCACATCGCCCATGAGCTTTTCCGGCCGGAAAGGCGTGCTGGAATCATTCACCACGGCGGCATACACCTCGATGAAATCCTCGATGCGCAACAGGCCTTTCTGGCAGTTAAGGGTGGCGTTGCACAGCATGCTGAGCTTGGACACCATGCAGTACAGGCCATGGTTGTTGATCCAGAAGCCGCGTACCTTGGAGGCGTAGTAGGCGGCGAAGTCGATGCGCCAGAAATACGCATGCACCTGGCGCGGGTCCAGGCGAATTTCGTTGTGTTCATTGAAGGCATGTGCCGACTGATCGACACGATAGAAACCGCCCATCTGCGCCAGCAGATCGCTGTTGCGTTGCTGGTCCAGGTCAAAGCGGCGCATCACCAGCTCGACCAGGGTCATCGATTGCTTGGGTGCGCCGTAGTGCTCCCAGCCGGTGTAAGTGCGCGAGCTGGAGTTGGCCGAGTCGAACCAGTGCCAATGCACCTGGTAGGGGTCCAGATCGAACAGCCCTGCCCTGGCCAGCACCTGTCGGGCGATCTGCAGCGCGGCACGTTCGATGTCAGGGTACTGTTGCATCAGCTCGGCGATCTTGCGTTCCCAAAAGAGAATGTTGGAGACGATGGGGTCAGGCAGAACGGTATTGTTGTCGGTAACGGTCGCTGGGGTGGTGGAGGTGGATTCCGGTTCGCTCATGGTCTTGCCTCACAGGTTCGGGAGGCCTAGCTTAAGCAGCCGCGCAAGCAGGGCTGCCTAAATGGTTGGCACCCGCAGCGGGGACGAGGCTGAAGCATGAGCAGACGCGCCGGACTGTCGCAGACGTGAGCCGCAGCGATGCTCACGCCGGCCTGCGCCCCAAGCGTGCTGGTCGGCGGCGAGAATCACGCTGAGCAGCGCCTTGCCCGTCACGACGCCTTCGGGATAGCGCTTGTAAAGTTCTACGCCGATGTTGATCGCCAGGCGATCGGCGGGGGTGCGCCAGTGGCGCAAGGTGCGGCGCTGCTCCAGGGAGGTGTACTCATCGATGCCGTCGACCAGCACGCCGGGACGAAATCCCGCTGCCACGCCCAGGTAGCCGTAGTGGATGCCCGCCCAAAGACCGACGTGATAGAGATAGCGGCCTTGCTTGTGCCAAGTGGAGCCTTGCAACTGCGCAACCTTGGCGCGGTAATTCCACTCGCGGTTGTCGTCCATCTGCTCGACCCACAGGGCCACGGCTTCGTCCCCGCAAGCCTTGGCCACTACCTGAGGGTCGCGCGCCCACAAGCGTGCGTGCCAGGGCAGCGCCTTGTAGGTGCGCGTGTCCCGGGTGGCATCGTAGCGATTGAGCTGGCCGATCTTGACGATGGTTGGGTGGCGGACGTTGCTGTTGATTTCGCTCGCCAGGTAGGTGGTGATCGACAGCAATTGGTCTGGATGGCCACAGTTCAACGCCGTGTCTGGCCGCGGCAAGGCGGCCGGCCGGTGTTTGACCTTGCGTACGGACTCGTACTGGGTGCTGAACGACGACGGGATCAGCAGCGCATTGCACTGGCAACTGCTGGTGCTGTCGAGACTGCCAGCGACGCGCCGACCGTTGCTCTTGAGCTGGTCGACCCCGCCAACGATGTGAAATTCGCCAGTGCTCTTTCCGCACGACACGCGATCACCTTCGCGCGAGCGTGGGACACCGAGCAAGGTGACTTTTCGCTCGCCGCCAAGGACGGTGCCGCCGCACGATGTCTTGTCACCCAGCCGGATGAAGTATCCCAGTCTCATGTCCCACTCCCCTGCTCTGCCGCTGGCCCGCGAGGGACCTCCAAGCGACAGAAGTCTCCGGGAGTACGGGAAGTACGTCTGTAGGATCGGTCCCACGGAAGTGAAGGACATGTCCTGATCTGCCATCGCCAAGTGGCCGGTAACGTGCCAGCTGTTTCGCGGCTGCTAGCTGCTCCTACACGAGCGCGCGCAGAGTCCGACGCTTGCGCGTGGTTTTCCAGGAGTGCAGGCTGCCGACCTTTATCTCGGCCTTGTTGGCGAATGGAAAGTAGTGCTGCACCCGCGCCAGCAGGCGCAGTTCATATTCCTGACTGCTGATACCCATCGACTGGCGCAGGTCCGGGCGCAGGGCCAGGTCGTAGTAGTCGGGTCGGGTTTCACGCAGGACGTCATCCAGCACCTGGGGGCCGGTCATGTCGAAGGTGGTACGCATATAACGCCAGAACTCAGTGACTTGAGCAGGTGTCGTGGCCTGGTCCAGAAAGGGTCGCGGCTGGGTGTAGAAGTGAGCACGGGCCTTGTAGCGTTGCGCCATGGAACGCATCACCGCCTTGAGCACCGGGTTGTTCGGGTGGCTGCCCAGCACATGGCTGTTGTAGCCCCGATATTGCACATCGCTGTGCATGACCGCGTCGTCCAGCAACAGGTCACTGGGACCGGCAGGCAGGTCGACCTTGTCCAGCACCGCCACGAAGGTGTTGTCCACGTCGGTGTAGATGCCGCCATAGGTGTCGAGCAGAGGGTAGCGCAACAAGTCGCTGGCGGCAGCGTAATTCTTCGCCACGCCTGAACGCAGCGCGTCGTACTGCGCGCCGCTGGAGCCTGCACGCAAGGCCTGGAAAAAGGCTTCGTCTGCCAGCGACTTGACTTCGAAATTGGCCTTGCCAGCGAACTGCCACGTCAGGCGGTGGAGCAACTGCGGCGTGTCCATGTCGGCATGGATGATGGTGCGGTAGCCTTTCATGCGTACATCGTTGATCAGCAGATTATCGAGCAGCGCCTGGCTGGGCAGCTCGTGGCCGATCCACAGGTAGTGCAGGACCTTGGGAATGGATTTGGCCGAAGTCGATAGTGCGGGCAGTGGCGGCAGTGTGATCGTCTTGAGCGTCTGTGGTGCAGGAGACGTCGTGCTGCCTTGCAGCCACTGGGCACGATCGCCGCTGCGCCACTCGCCCTCAGGCGTGCGCCACAGGTAGGCGGTATTGCCCAGATGGTTGGCGCGCCAGGTGCGTTCTTCGACGTCATACATGGCCAGCAAATGCCCGCGCTCGGGGATACGCACCATGTAGCGATCCATGATTTTTTCCACATCGTCCAGCGGCACCCGGATGCTGATGGTGTTGGCAGGCGGTTGCAAACTTACCGCCGGGTCGCTGACAGCCAGACTCCAGACATGGGAGGTCTCGATGTCGACGGCAGCACTCAACTTGATGCGGCTCGTCGCTCGCCAGGAGGTGCCGTGCAAGGTGATCGGAATATAGCTGTGCAGACCGTAAGGGTTGAGCGGGTCCACCACGGCCCATTGCTTGAGCGCATGCACATAGCGCACGCGATACAGAGTCGAATGCAGGTTCGCATAGGTTTCAAATCCCTGGCGGACATACAAGCCCGCCAGGGGACCGTGCCGGTGCAGGTTGAATTCGCTGTCGCGGATGATCGCCGGGCGCCAGGCGGATAGATCTCTGGCGTCACGCCGTGCCTGGGCGTGAGCGGTGCCAGTGTGCGCGGAATCACGGTCGGGCACGCCAGAGGCGCTGTCTGAATCACTGTCCTCATCCGAGTCTGACGACAGGGTCGTATCGTCGATGTCATCGATGTCGTCACCCGACTCCAGATCCTCTTCGTCCGGTAGCAACACCTCGCCATCGACGTCCAGTTGGGCACGGGTATCGATGTCGAATTCGTCATACTCGCTCAGCAGGCTGGCGTCACTGAGCAACGGCAGGGTCAAAATCAGGTTCAGTGCATGAATGATGGCGCCGCGAATCGCCTCGGTCCGCTCTTTCTCGTCGAGCGCATTGATGGCCTTGTCGGCATACAGGCCGACTTCCACCAGGCCTGCGGCAATGGACAGCGCGGCGACCGGCCAGCCGATCAGGCTCAAGCCACCATAGAGTTTGAGAAAGCTTTCCAGATAGCCGATCCACAGGCCTCTCTCCAGCCGGCTGTTGGACATCAGCAAGTACTTGGCATCCTGCTCCATGTCAGCCTTGAGGCTGTCGACCAGGAAATTGAACGTATAGCCATCGAGCTTTGTGTTCAGCACGTTCAGACGCGACTCGCGTGCGGCCCACGGGGTTTTGGCTATGTGGCTCAGATGCCATTGCAGCGTCGCCCATTCGGCCTGCTTGTTGTGCTCCGCTCTGACGAACTGCACACCGAACCGCTGCCGGCTGCCTGCCGTTGCCAAGTGGCTTTGCACCCATTGGTAGAGTGCTTCGGCATTTTTGACGGTAACGAATGAAGGATGCTGCATTGCGCAGTACAGAATCTCACGCCCTTGTGCGGTGCAGAAGCGCAGAACGTCGTGGCTGACCATCCCTTCGACATCCAGTGCGCGGACCACGGTGGTCGAGCTCGAAACGTTGTCGCCGTAGAGCTTCTCCGGGCTGAAGGGGCTGCTGGGGTCGTTCGCCACTGCCGCGTAGACCTCGAGGAAATCTTCGACCGCCATGTCGCCTCGCTGGCATTGCAAGGTGGCGCTGCACAGCATGCTGATCTTCGATACGGTGCGATACGCGCTTTCCTGGTTGATCCAGAACCCGCGCAGGCGCGACAGGTATTGATTGGCGAAGTCGACATCCCAGAAGTGCTGCAGCACCTTGCGCGGGTCCAGGCGCACCTCGTTGTGCTCGTTGTAGTGAGCGGCGTGGGCATCGCCCGTATAGAAACCACCCATTTGTGCCAGCAGATCGGGATTGCGCTGCTGTTCGAGGTTGAAGCGGCGCATCACCAGTTCCACCAGCGTCATGGATTGCAGCGGCCTGCCGTGGTGTTCCCAGCCCGTGTAGGTACGCGGGCTGGTGTTGGCCGAGTCGAACCAGTGCCAATACACTTCATAGGGGTCATGGTCGAACTCACCCAGTTGCACCAGCAGATATTGGGCCGCAGTAAAGGCAGCGCCTTCCAGGTCCGGGTATTGCTCGATCAGTTGGCCAAGGCGCGTTTGCCAATAGCGGGCGCTGGCGCTGAGCACGTCGGCTGTGCCGTCGGTTACGTCATCTACGGTGTCAGGTTCAGGCTTGAGAGGGGTCGCGATGGTGCTCATGGGGGTCGCCTCGTGGGTTCAGAGAACACGAGGTTAGGGCCGTGTGAGCGTTGTCAGGGCATGCATGGATAGCACCGCCGTCGAGCGTCGGTGCTGCTTGAAGGCTCAGCCCAAGCGTTGTTCCAGCCGTGTGCGCAAGGCACTGTTCACCGGCCAGTTGCGCAGCAGCCGCTCGCGGTCGCGGGCATGGGCGGCGGCAAAGCCTGCATCGCTGCCGTGCTGCTGCATGGCATCCAGGTCGATCAGGGCCCAGCGGCCGTTGTCCCAGAACAGGTTGTGGCCCTTGAGGTCGCCATGGCTGATGCGCTCGCGGGTCAAGTCGGCGAACAGCCGGTCCAGGGCCTGCAACTGCGCTTCAGGCACATCGCCGGTATCAACATGAGGGGCGAAGGCTTCGATCAGGTCCGGGCCGCTCAGGTGCTCAGTGACCAGATAGGCCTCGCGGCGCAACCACAGCGTGCGCTTCTCCAGCACGCCCAGCGGCTTGGGCGTGGCGATGCCGAGGAACAGCAAGCGGTTGCCCTCGACCCAGGAATGCCAGGCGCGGCTCGGGCGCCAGAAGCGCTTGCCCCAGTGCAGCAGGTTCTTGATGTTGTAGCGCTTGACCAGCAGGTCGCGGCCCTGGCTGTGGACGCGGCCGACCGTGGCGGCGCCGCCGGTCTTGTAGATATGCCCCTGTTCGAGCAAAGCATCGGCGTGCTCCAGCACGGGCAACATGGCGGCCTCTTCTTCGCGGCGCGCGGCACGCAAGCCGGAGGCGCTGTCCTGGACACTGAACAGGCTGCAGTCGCGACCGACTTTGCCCAGATAATCTTTCAGGCGCCAGGCGCGGACCTTGTCGATCTGCTTCTGCAGCGCTTCCATGGGCAGGCCGTGTTCGCCGTTGGCCAGCAGGTAATACACCAGCAGTTCTTCGGTGAAGGGCTCCAGGTTGCGGGGCAGTTGGGCGAAGAACACGCCGAGGTTTTCCAAGACCTTTTGTCGCGACAAAGGCTTGCCAGCCTGTTCGACCTGGATGCCGGCGCCGTCGATCAGGAACACTTGATTGTTATAGCGCAGCAGGTTGTCCAGGTGCAGATCTGCCTGCCACAGGCCTTTGCCGTGCATCTGGCCGATGACGCCGAGGGCTTCGCCGAGCACGGCGCTTTGTTCATCGGCCAGGGGCGGCAGGGTTTCGACGCGCGCCCATTCCTCGGCCAGACTGTGGGCGTCTTGCAGGTACTCGAACAGCAGCCAGCCGCCCTCGCCTTCCTGCAGGCCGTCGGCGAGCAACTGAGGGGTGGTCAGGTGCTGTTCGGCCAGCAGGCGCACGCCGGCCCGTTCGCGCTGGAAATGCCGGGCGGCCTTGCTGCCGACCAGAAGTTTGGCGAGCACGGTGCGGCCCCGCCAGATGCCGGCGCCGACGTAGCGCTGACCGGGCAGAACGCGCAGCAAGGTCAGCAGTTGCAGCTCGGCAGGGCCGGCGGCATCCGCCAAGGTGATGCTCAATGGCAGGGCTGGGGTGCGGCCGGCTTGGGTCAGTTCAGACAGGCGCATCGGCGGGCCTCTTGTTGTAGGTAAGGTGGGGCGCTGGATGGGTGGCTGGCAGGGAGGGCCTCTTCGCGGGCAGAGCCCGCTCCCACAAAGAGCACATGCCGTGCATTCTTCTGTGGGAGCGGGCTCTGCCCGCGAAGAGGCCAACTGCAGCAACACACATCTACCGCCCTTCCTTGTGACTGCGACGGCGGCTCAAGCGTTGAAGCCAGGCGTCGACCAAAGGGCTGGCTTCAGGCTGCGCCAGATACGCGGCCAGCAGTACACGAATATCCGCCGCCTGCCAGCGCGGTGCCCGGCGCAGCAGCGGTTCCAGGTCCTTGGCGCGGTCGCGCTGGCCGAACAGCAATGGCCGGGTTTTTTCCAGGTCGATCAACTGCGCCTGGTACCCGCTCGCCGTGGCGCGCAGGA
>Ga0308167_1002566_pt1 | contig 16506 bp, 13 predicted proteins | sample PhyCR1_2_FD_202138 | JGI IMG/M metagenome (GOLD analysis project Ga0308167, IMG submission 202138) | Phyllosphere microbial communities from UC Gill Tract Community Farm, Albany, California, United States - DLSLRC.R1 | ecosystem: Host-associated > Plants > Phyllosphere > Unclassified | place... | reverse complement strand
TCGTGCCGAGGATCAGGAAGAACGAGCCGGTCTCGGCGGCGAAGAGCTTCTTGACGGCCACCACGGCCGCGGCCTGCCTGCCGTCGTGCGGCGTGGCACGGGTGCCGTCGTCGTCCCGCGGGCGGGTCGACTCAGTCGGCCGGCGACGCGGGAGGCTGGTGGGCTTCGTGGCCATCAGCGTCACCTCCCAGGTGGTGTGCGACCGCGGCGGCGAATGCCCTGCCGCGCGCGGTGTAGTCGGTGAACTGGTCGAAGGACGCCGCCGCGGGGGCGAGGAGGACGGTGTCGCCCGGCCTCGCAGCGGCCGCCGCCAGGCGGACCGCCGTCGGCATCACCCGCTCAGTGTCGGTCTCGTCGACCTCGAAGACGGGCACCTCGGGGGCGTGTCGCCGGAAGGCCTCACGCAGCCCCTCCCGGTCGACGCCGATCAGCACGGCGGCCGCGAGGCCCCCGGACGCGTCGCGGACGAGGGGCTCGGGATCGACGCCCTTGAACGTGCCGCCCACGATCCACACGACGGAGGAGAACGAGCCGAGGGACGCGTGTGCCGCGTGGGGGTTCGTGGCCTTCGAGTCGTCGACCCAGACGACGCCGCCCGACTCGGCCACCACCTCCGTCCGGTGGTGGTCGACCCGGAACGCGAGGAGGGCCGCGCGGACGGCGGCCGGGTCGACGTCGACGGCCCGGACGAGCGCGGCGGCGGCCAGCACGTCCTCGACGAGGTGGTCGGCCGCGAGGCCGGCCGTCTCGAGCTCGGCCGTCGTCGCCAGCTCGAGGGCGCGGTGGCGCCGCTCGGCGAGGAAGGCGCGGTCGACGAGCACGCCGCCGTCCTCGCCGCTGACGATCCCGAAGTCGCTGGGGCCGGGGGCGGAGAGCCCGAAGCCGACGGCGCGGCAGCCCTCGGCCACGTCGGCCTGCTCGACCATGTGGACGGTGGCCGCGTCGGCCTTGTTGTACACGCACGCGGTGATCGTGTTCTCGTACACGCGGGCCTTGGCGTCACGGTAGGCCTCGGCCGACCCGTGCCACTCGAGGTGGTCGGACTCCAGGTTGAGGCAGACGGACGCCCGGGGCCGGAGGGCGCCGGGGCCCTCGACGGGCAGCCAGTGCAGCTGGTGGCTGGACAGCTCGACCACGAGCACGTCCAGCCCTTCGGGGTCGCGGACCGCGTCGAGGACGGGCACGCCGATGTTGCCGACCGCCGCGGCACGCCGACCGCCGGCCAGGGCCATGGCCGTCGCGAGCTGCGTCGTCGTCGTCTTGCCGTTCGTTCCCGTGACGAGCAACCACTCGGCGATCGTCGGCGTCTTGTCGCGGAGGCGCCAGGCCAGCTCGACGTCGCCCCAGACGGCGGCGGTCGACTCGACCGCGCGCACGGCCAGGGGGTGGTGGGGCGCGAAGCCCGGCGACAGGACGACGAGCTCGGGATCGAAGTCGACGACGCTCGCCGGGAGGTCGGCCATCCCCGGGTCGAGGACGAGCTCGGCGCCGATCAGGCCCAGCAGCTCGGCTCGGTCGTCGTCGACGCTCGGGGCGAGCACGACGACCCGGGCGCCCAGCTCGGTCAGGGTGTCGGCGACGGAGAACCCCGTGACGCCGAGGCCGAGGACGAGCACACGGAGGCCCGACCAGTCGGCGTGCCAGCTCGTCAGGCCGTCGAGCCTCGCCGCCAGGACGGGGTCGGAGGCGGAGTTCGTCATGAGGTGCGCGAGATCCACTCGAGGTAGAACACGCCCACGCCCGCGGCCACGAAGAGCCCCGCGATGATCCAGAACCGGACGACGACCGTCACCTCGGCCCAGCCCTTGAGCTCGAAGTGGTGGTGCAGCGGGCTCATCAGGAATATCCGCTTGCCGTGGGTGATCTTGAAGTACGCCCGTTGCAGGATGACCGAGCCGGTGACGACGATGAACAGGCCGCCGATGAGGACGAGGAGCAGCTCGGTGCGGCTGAGGATCGCCAGTGCCGCGAGTGCGCCGCCGAGGCCGAGCGAGCCCGTGTCGCCGAGGAAGATCTGCGCCGGCGACGTGTTCCACCAGAGGAACCCGATCAGGCCGCCGCAGATGGCCGCGGCCACCACGGCCAGGTCGAGGGGGTTGGCGACGGTGTAGCAGGCCGACCGGGTCGACTCGTCCAGCCGCGTGCTGAAGCACGACTGGTTGAACTGCCAGAACCCGATGAAGATGTAGGAGGCGATGGCCAGGATCGACGCCCCGGTCGCGAGGCCGTCCAGTCCGTCGGCCACGTTCACGCCGTTCGACGTGCTGACCGTGATCAGCACGACCCAGATCAGGAAGAGCCCGCCGCCCGCGATCGTGCCGAAGAACATGAAGTCGAGCCACGAGATGTCGCGCACGCCGCTGATCATGGTCGAGGCGGGCGTGAGGCCGTTCTCGTTGGGGAACGAGAGCGCGAGCACGGCGAACACCGCCCCGACCACCACCTGCCCCGCGATCTTCGCCCAGCCGCCGAGGCCGAGGCTCCGCTGGTTGCGCACCTTGAGGAAGTCGTCGAGGAACCCGACGGCGCCGAGCCCGACCATCATGAAGAGGACGAGCAGGCCGCTGTTGGTGATCGCGTCGGGAGCGACCAGGTGTCCGACGAAGTAGCCCAGCACGGTGCCGATGATCAGCACGATGCCGCCCATGGTCGCCGTGCCGCGCTTGGTGTGGTGCGACTGCGGACCGTCGTCGCGGATGAACTGCCCCCAGCCGAGGCGGTGGAACAGCCGGATGAAGAGCGGCGTCATCAGGAGCGTGAAGACGAGCGAGACGGCGCCCGCGATGAGGAGCGCGATCACGAGGTCACCCCCGCGAGGCGGTCGCCGAGGTGGCGGAGACCGGCCGACTTCGACGACTTCACGAGCACGACGTCACCGTCGCGCAGCGTCCGACGGAGCAGGTCGTAGGCCTCGTCGACGGTGTCGACGAGGACGGACTCGCCGTCCCACGAGCCCTCGAGCCCGGCGGCGACGTGGATGTGCCGCGCCTCGTGGCCGACGACCACCAGCTGGCCGACGTTGAGCCGGACGACGAGGCGTCCCACGCGGTCGTGCTCCTCGCGGGCGAGGTCGCCGAGCTCGGCCATCTCGCCGAGGACGGCGATCGAGCGACCACCGGGGGGCACGATCTGCGCCAGGGTCTTGAGGGCCGCGGCGACGGAGTCGGGGCTCGCGTTGTAGGCGTCGTTGACGACGGTCACGCCGTCGCCTCCGTCGAGCACCTCCATGCGCCAGCGCTCGGCGCGGGCCACGCCTTCGAGCACGGTGACGGCGCGGTCGAGGTCGAGGCCCCACTCCCCCGCCACCGTCAGGGCGGCGAGGGCGTTCATGACGTGGTGCTCGCCCAGGATGCGCAGCCGGACGGGCCGTGAGACGCCGTCGTTCTCGAGCACGAAGGAGGTGCCCTCCCGGGTGACCTCGAGGTCGGACGCCCGGTAGGCGGCCGAGCCGGTCAGGCCGAAGCCGACGACGCGGGCGGCCGTGTCGGCCGCCATGCCGGCGACGCGGTCGTCGTCGACGTTGAGCACGGCGGTCGCCGTCGGGGGCAGGTCGGTCACCATCTCGGCCTTGGCCGCGCGGGTGCCCTCGATGCCGCCGAACCCGCCGGCGTGCGCGAGGCCCACCTTGAGGACGACGCCGGTGTCGGGTCGGGCGATCGCGACCAGGCGGGCGATCTCGCCCGGGCCGGAGGCGCCCATCTCGACGACGAGGAACTCGGTGTCGAGATCGACGCGCAGCATCGAGATCGGCGCCCCGACGTGGTTGTTGAACGAGCCCTCGGGCGCGACGGTCGGTCCGACGTCGGACAGCACCGCTCGGAGCATGTTCTTCGTGCTCGTCTTGCCGTTCGAGCCGGTCACGCCGACGACGCGCAGCCGTCCGCCGCGACGGACGCGCTCGACGACCCCCGCCGCGAGGCGGGACAGGGCGGCCACGCCGTCGTCGACGACGACCACGGGGACGGTCAGGTCGAGAGGACGCTCGGCGACGACGACCGCGGCACCGGAGGCGACGGCCCCGTCGGCGAAGAGGTGCCCGTCGGTCTCGTCGCCGCGCAGGGCGAAGAAGACGGAGCCGGGGGTCACGAGCCGGGAGTCGGTCTCGACCGACCCGTCGACGACCTGGTCGGCGTCGGGACCGACCTCGGGGAGGTGCAGGGCGCCTCCGGCGATCTCGGCCAGCTCGGCCAGCGTGAGGGCGATCACTCGGCCCACCCGGCCTCTCGCAGCGCGGCACGCGCCTCGTCGCGGGCGGAGTACGGGGTCCGCTCGCCGCGGATGTCGCGGTAGTCCTGGTGGCCGGGGCCGGCCCAGAGGATGGAGTCGCCCTCGCCGGCCAGGCCGACGGCGGTGCGGATGGCCGCCTCGGGCGGGCTGACCTCGTGGATCTCGTGCTCGGGGTACGCCTCGCGGGCCGCGCCGACGAGGGTCGCGCGGATCTCGGCAGGGTCCTCGAAGCGGGGGTGGTGGTCGGTGACGACGAGGATGTCGGAGCCCTCGGCGGCCACGCGGGCCATGTCGCCGCGCTTGGTCTTGTCGCGGTCGCCGTCGGCGCCGAACAGCATGATGACCTTGCCGGGGGTGAAGCGACGGACGGCCGCGAGGGTCGTGAGGAAGGCGTCCGGGCTGTGCCCGAAGTCGACGTAGACGCTCGGGCCGCGGTCGCCCGAGACACGCTCGGTGCGGCCGGGCAGGTAGGCGACGATGCCGCCCTCGGCCTCGAGGGCCTGCGAGATCGCGCCGAGCTCGAAGCCGGCCTCGACCAGCATGACGATCGCCAGGGCGGCGTTCGCGACCATGTGCCACCCGATGAGCGGCACCCGGGTGACGAGCTCGCGGTTCTCCGGGCCGGTGAGCCGGAACTCGGTCCAGGCAGCCTGCTCGTCGAGGATCTCGACGCGCCAGTCGGCCTCGACGTCGGGGAGGATCGTGATCGTCGTCAGGGGCACGCGGGCGTTGTCGACGACGCGGTGCCCGTACGGCGAGTCGAGCGAGATGACCGCGCGCTTCGCCCGGTCGGGCTGGAACAGCGGCAGCTTCGCCTGGAAGTACTCCTCCATGTCGGCGTAGTCGTCGAGGTGGTCGTGGCTGAGGTTGGTGAACGCCGCGACGTCGAAGACGAGGCCGTCGACGCGGTTGCGGCTGAGCGCCTGTGCGCTGACCTCGACGGCCACCGCTCGCACCTCGCTCTCGCGCATTCGGGCCAGCAGGGCGTGCATCTCGCTCGCCTCGGGCGTGGTCAAGCGGCTGACGACGGTGAGGTCGCCGATGTGGCGCTCGGCCGTGCTGCTGAGGCCGGTCACGAGCCCGAGCTGGCGGAGGACGCCCTCGAGCAGGTAGGAGGTGCTGGTCTTGCCGTTCGTGCCGGTGACGGCGAACAGGAGGGGCGAGTCGTCGCCGCCGGTGCGGTAGATCCACGCCGAGACGTCGCCGAGGGCCGCGCGGGGCGAGTCGACGAGCACCACGGGCAGTCCGCTCTCGCGGGCGATCTCGAGGCCCGCGGCGTCGGTGAGCAGCGCGACGGCGCCGCCCTCCCGTGCCTGCGCGGCGAACTCGGCACCGTGCCGGTGCTCGCCGGGGACGCCGACGTACAGGTCACCGGGGTGGAGGTCCGCCGTGCTCAGCGTGACTCCGGTGACCTCGACGCCGTCGAGGGAACCCTCGTGCTCGAGACCGAACTCGCTGACCAGCTGGGCGAGTGACCTCGCCGACGGATGTTCCGGTCGAAGGACCGGGGGGATCCGGGCGCTCAATGAATCCTCTTCTCTCACCAGGTCTGGGGGATGGCCGGTGCGGGCTCCGTCGACGGAGGGACGCGGTACATCTCGAGGACCTGGGACATGATCTTGTTGAAGGTCGGCGCCGCGGCGGCCGACGTCTTCATGGTACTGGGCTTGGTGAAGCTCACGACGACGACGTACTTCGGGTCCTCGGCCGGGGCGATGCCCGCGACGGACACCACGCGGTCGGAACCGTAGCCGGTGCCGTCGGCGCGGGCCATCTCGGCGGTGCCGGTCTTGGCGGCGACCCGGTAGCCCGGGATGGTCAGCGCGTCCTTCTGCTCTCCGGCCGAGACGACGCTCTCGAGCATGTTCACCGTCGTGTCGGCGGCCCACGGCGACACCACGGTCGTGCCCGCGACGGCGGGTGCCGGCGTGACCGTCCCGTCGGCGGCCGTGCAGCCCTCGACGAGCTGGGACGGGAGCCTGACGCCGTGGTTGCCGAGGGTCTGGAAGATGCTCGCCACGTGCAGGGCCGTCGTCGAGACGCCCTGTCCGAACATCGTGTTGATGCTGGTCTGCTGGTCCCACGAGCTCGCGGCACGGACGCCCTGCGTCGGCTCGCCGAGGAACCCGACGGCCGTGGGCTCGTTCAGGCCGAACTTGACCATGTAGTCGTACCGCGCCTGCGCGCTGAGGTCCTGGCCGAGCAGCGAGATGCCGACGTTGGAGGAGTCGCGCAGGATGCCGGTCAGCGTGAGCCGCTCGGTCGGGTGGAAGCTCGCGTCGTGGATCTCGCCGCCCCAGGGGAACGAGCGGGAGTAGGGCACGGTCGCCTGGCTCGTCGGCGTGGCCTTGCCGGAGTCGAGGAGCATGGCCGCGGTCATCGCCTTGAAGGTCGAGCCCGGCTCGTAGGAGGCGGTGAAGGCCTTGGAGCCGAGGTCGCCGACGTCCTTCGTCAGGTTCACGTCGTTGGGGTCGACCGTGGGCCAGTCCGCCACGGCGAGCAGCTTGCCGGTCGCCACCTCCTGGACCACGGCGGTGGCGGACTCGGCCCCGATGGCCTGCCCCTGCTCGGCGATCGCCTGCTGCGTCATGTACTGGAGGTCTTTGTCGACGGTGAGCTGCAGGGTGCCGCCGGCCACCGCCTCCTTCGTGGTCACGGTGCTGCCGGGGAGCTGCACGCCGTCGGCGCCGCGCTCGTAGGTCTCGCTGCCGTTCGTCCCCGCGAGGCAGGAGTCGGCCGTGCGCTCGAGCCCCGCCTGCGGCCCGTCCGTGCCGACGAAGCCGGTCAGGTTGCCGGCCACGGAGCCGTTGGGGTAGGTGCGGGCCGACTGGCGCTCGAAGTACAGCCAGGACACGCCGCTGTTCTTGAGGTCGCGGACGGCGCGGAAGGCGTCGACGTCGACGCCCTTCACGAGGAACGCGAAGTTGGCCTCGGGGTCCCGGGTGAGCGCCTCTTCCATCGTCGCCGCGGAGCCGCCGGTGATGGTCGCCACCTCGGCCAGCACCTGGTCCACGGTCATGGCGACCTTGGTCTTCTCGCCGTCTGCGTCCGTCTTGGTCACGGTGACGTCGGCGGCGAAGGCCGGTGCGGCGGTGATGTTGTACCGCGTGACGCTGCCGGCGAGGACCGTGCCGTCGTTCGCGGTGATGTCGCCCCGGTCGCCGTACGTCACCTGCTGGATCTCGCGCTTGTTCTGCGACTGCGCGTTGAGCTCGGCGGCCTGGACGAGCTGGATGTCGGCCAGGCGGACGACGAACACGCCGACCAGGGCGATCACGACGGCCATGGCCAACGTCGCCCGGAGCCGGCGGCTGCGAGGGGCTGTGTTCACGAAGGTGTCCTCACCGCGGCAGGTCGTGTGGCACCGGCCGCTGTCGTCGTCAGGTGCGCCACGGAGGGCGCACCGCTAGCGGGTCCGGGGAGCCGCGAGCTGGTCAGGATCAGACGCTACCGACGGGGTGCCGGATCCCGCGGTCGCCGCGCCCGTCGTGGCGGAGTCGGTCGGAGGCGTGCCCTGAGCAGCCGCGTCGCTCGACGCCGCCGGGGCCGCCGTGTCGGTGGTCGCCGCGTCGGGTGCGACCGTCGCGAGGGGGACGCCGTCGAGCAGGGTGTTCGGGATCAGGTTGTCCGTGCCGTCCGCCGTGCCGTCGGCCGGGGCCGGGTCGCCGTGCACGGCGCCGGTCGTCGGGTCGAGGTATACCGGGTTCGAGTTGCGGACCATGCCGAGCTGCTCGGCGTTGTTCGCCAGGTTCTGGGGCGACGAGAGGACGTCGAGCTGCTCGGAGTACTTCTGCTGGTCGCGCGTCAGCTCCGTCTTCTCGGCCTGCAGGTCGGAGATCGTGTACGCGCCGTCGCTGAGGGCGATGCTGATCGCCAGCTGCGTCAGGAGGAGCACGAACAAGGAGGCGGTGGCCACGAGCGCGTACGCGATCCGCGGCCGCGCGCGACGCTGTGCGCGGCTCGTGACGATCTCGACCGGTGCCCGGCGAGGCTCGTGCGAGGGGCGGCGCTGCGGGATCGGGTCGATCGCGGCGTTGCTCATGCTGTTCTCCGGATTCGTTCGGCTGCGCGCAGTCGCACGGGCTTGGCACGGGGGTTCAGGTCGATCTCGTCGGCGGAGGCGAGCTCGGCGCCGCGGACGAGGAGGCGGTAGCCGGGCCGGTGCTCGGGCAGCTCGACCGGGAGGCCGTGGGGCGCCGTCGAGGTGGTCCGGGCCGCGAGCTCGCGCTTGACGAAGCGGTCCTCGAGCGACTGGTACGCGAGCACGACGACGCGGCCCTCGACGGCGATGCGGTCGAGCGCGGCGGGGACGGCCGCCTCGAGCGACGCCAGCTCGCCGTTCACCTCGATGCGGAGCGCCTGGAAGACGCGCTTGGCCGGGTGGCCCGCGCGCTGCAGGGCCATCGGGGTGGCGGCGATGAGGAGTTCGACGAGCTCGCCGCTGCGACGGAGCGGCGCCTCGGCACGGTGCTCCACGATGCGGCGGGCGTAGCGGGGGCTGAGCTTCTCCTCGCCGTACTGGTAGAAGATGCGCCGCAGTTCGGACTCGGGGTACTCGGCGAGGATCGTCTCGGCCGTGACCGGCGAGGTCGGGTCCATCCGCATGTCGAGCGGCGCGTCCTTGGAGTACGAGAAGCCCCGCTCGACCCGGTCGAGCTGCAGGGACGAGACGCCGAGGTCGAAGAGCACCCCCTGCACCTCGTCGATGCCCAGCTCGTCGAGGGCGTCGGCCACGCCGTCGTAGCGCGTGTGCACCAGGCGGGCACGCTCGCCGAACGGTCGCAGACGCTCGCCGGCGATCGCGAGCGCCTCGGTGTCGCGGTCGAGGCCGACCACGGTGAGGTCGGGGAACCGCTCGAGCATCGCGGCAGCGTGGCCGCCCATGCCGAGCGTCGCGTCGACCGCGACGGCGCCGGGGCGCGAGATCGCCGGGGCGAGGAGCTCGAGGGTGCGCTCGAGGAGGACGGGGGTGTGGATCTGATCTGCCATGGCTGACCTGGGCCTGGATCCCGGGCCCTGATCCCCATCCATCTCGACCTGGCACCGGGGAAGGTGCGCCAGGGCGGACGGCTGGGAGTCAGGGCCGAGGAGCTAGAAGAGCCCGGGGATCACCTCCTCCGTGGTGTTCGCGAACGCGGCCTCCTGGGCCTCGTAGTAGGTGTTCCACGCGTCCGTGGCCCAGATCTCGGCACGGTTGCCCGCGCCGATGACCGTGAGGTCGCGGCCCAGGCCTGCGTAGTCCCGCAACGTCGACGGGATCGTGACGCGGTTCTGCTTGTCGGGGACGTCGTCGCTGGCGCCGGAGAGGAACAGGCGCATGTAGTCGCGCCCCTCCTTGCTCGTGATCGGCGCCTGCCGGATGCGCGCGTGCATGTCCTCGAACTCGGCCTGGCTGAACACGTAGACGCAGCGCTCCTGACCGCGGGTCATGACGAGGCCGGAGGCCAGCTCGTCACGGAACTTCGCGGGGAGGATGATCCGGCCCTTCTCGTCGAGCTTGGGCGAGTAGGTGCCGAGGAACATGCGCCTCGCCCCCCTTCGCCCCGCACCCCGTTCGTGGCACGTGCCTCCACTTTACTCCACAATCCCCCACCCGGATAGGCGCCATGGGCTCGAAGTCGTGCCGGGACCTCGTTGATCCGCTCCAGTTCGGGGGCCACGGCGGTGGAGGAGAAGGGAGGAGAAAATCGACCGGGGACCACGAGACGGGTCCGAGACGCGCGCCGACACCGGGAAGGGACCCCTGCGGGGAGGCGCCAGGAGGCGCGGGCACACGAGAAAGGGGCCGGCCCGGAGGCCGACCCCTGAGGTCGTGGTGCGAAGTGGAGGACTAGGAGCGGTCGCCGTCCTGGCGGCGCTCCCAGCGGTCGTTGAGGCGGTCCATCATGCTGCCGCTGCGCGCAGGGCGCGACGCCGACGGACGAGCAGAGCCGGGAGCGGACGACGCAGCGGAGGGACGAGCCTGCGAGCCACGACGAGGAGGAGCCATCGCGAAGACGGCACCGGCCACGAGGAGCACGAAGCCGGCCACGCCGACGAGGGGACCCACGGGAGGCGTCCGGATGATGACGCCGGTCACGATGACCGCGATGCCGACGAGAGCCGCGAGCACGCCGATGACGACCATCGTGTAGTTCGGGCGCCCACGGCGCCCGCCGACCGTCGCCACGAAGTCGGAGTCGTTGCTGTAGAGGCTCCGCTCCATCTCTTCGAGGAGTCGTTGCTCCTGTTCGGAAAGTGGCATCTCTTTGTTCCCTTCGAGCACAGGCCCCGCGGCCTCGGGATCACCGCGTATGGATACGGGCGAGTGTATGCCCGGGCGCTGTGGCTAGGCTAGGCAGCGTGGCTGAGAGTACGCGGTTAGTGGACGTCGTTCAAGAGCGCATCGATCGGTTCCTCGACGACCGCCGACCGGCCCTCCGGGGCATCGCCGACGACCTTTCCCCCTTCGCCGGTTTCTCCAGCGACCTGCTCCGCGGCGGCAAGCGCTTCCGGGCCCTGTTCTGCTACTGGGGCTGGCAGTCCGTCGCCGGCCGTGACGCCGGGTTCGACCCGCTCGGCACGACCGTCGACCAGCGGTCCCTCGACGCCGTGATGACCGCCTCCGTCGGGCTCGAGTTCTTCCACGCGGCCGCGCTCGTGCACGACGACATCATGGACAACTCCGACACCCGTCGCGGACGCCCGGCCGCGCACCGCCGGTTCGAGGCGCTGCACCGCGAGGGCGGGTGGCTCGGTTCCGCCTCCGGCTTCGGCACGTCGGCGGCACTGCTCATGGGCGACCTCCTCCTCGCGTGGAGCGACGAGCAGATCAGCGAGGCCCTCGACTCCCTGGAGTCCCGGGGCGCAGCCCTGTCGGCTCGGCGCGAGTTCAACCGCATGCGCACGGAGGTCACGGTGGGCCAGTACCTCGACATCCTCGAGGAGAACGCCTGGCGCAGCGTCCCCGACGTCGACCTGCTGCCCCGGGCCCAGCGGGTCATCGTCTACAAGTCAGCGAAGTACAGCGTCGAGGCGCCGCTCACGATCGGGGCGGCCATGGGCGGCGGCTCCGAGTCGGAGCTCGAGTCGCTGAGGCGCTTCGGCCTCCCCCTCGGCATCGCCTACCAGCTCCGGGACGACCTGCTGGGCGTCTTCGGCGACCCCGAGGTGACCGGCAAGCCCGCCGGCGACGACCTCCGCGAGGGCAAGCGCACCGTCCTCGTGGCGACGGCCCGCCGGGCGCTGCCCCCGAGCTCCGTCCGCCTGCTCGACGAGCTGCTGGGCGATCCCGACCTCGACGACGACCAGATCGGCGTGCTGCAGGCGACGCTGAGGGAGTCGGGTGCCGTGGAGGCGGTGGAGCAGTCCATCACCGACCAGGTCGAGCGCGCCGTGGCGGCGCTCGACGGGGCGGATCTCGCACCCTCCGCACGGGCCCAGCTCACGCGGCTCGCCGACACGGTGACGAAGCGCACCTGGTAGCGCGGGGACGGCCGGCCTCCGGCTGCCCTCGACCGGCCGGGAGCGGGCTCAGAGGAGGCTCTGTGCCACCCGGCGGACCTCGGCCTTGCGGCCGGCGCGCAGCGCCTCGACCGGGGAGACGCCGAGGCTGTCCTCGACGGAGAGCATCCAGTCGAGCGCCTCGTCGTCCGTGAACCCGTTGTCCGCGAGGACGGTGGCGGTGCCCCGGAGCTCGTGCATGGGCTCGCCGTCGACGAGGAAGACCGCCGGCGTGACGACGACGCCGTCCACCCGCGTGGAGATCAGGACGTGGTCCTCGAAGAGCCGGTGGACGCGGCTGACGCTGAGGCCGAGCATCTCGACGAGGTCGGGCACCGCCAACCACTCGGTGTCGTCGAACCAGGGCTGCTGAGAGAGATCGGTCACGGGTCCACCTTGCCACGGTCGCCCACCGCTCCGTGTCGTGCCTCGTCGCTCGTGTCACTCTCGTCACACGAGCCACAGCAGTCGCACCAGCAACATCGACCCCACTCGTAGCACTGGCCACTGTGATTGACACGGGTCTCCACCTGTGCCAACTTGGCACCACGAGACACGCCGTCGCGGATCAGGTTGTCGACGTGTCGGACGCCACGACCCGAGGATCACCTCCATGAACGACAGCAGCTCGGACCGCGCCCTCGACCTCGACGGGACCCCGGACGCACCGCGCGCCACACGGCTGCCCGGTGCCGCCTTCGGCCGCGGGGCACTCGACGCCGACGGACGGGGGGCTCGTTCACGGGCCGCTCGCTCCATGCTCCAGACGGTGCCGATCATGCTCGTCGGCTCGATGGCGCTCAGCCTCGGCATGACCGGCCCCATCGCGTCGGTCGCCCACGACCAGCAGCCCACGAAGAAGCCGCACGCCGCGCCGCGCCCGATCGCGCTCCCGCCGACGGCAGCCGCTCCGGCCCCGGAGTCGCCGTCGGCGACGGTCGACGTCGCCGCGTCGTCGAGCACCGTCCTGGCGCCGTCGACCTACACCGTCGCCTCGGGCGACACCGTCGCCAGCATCGCCGCGTCCTTCGGGCTCAGCACCGCCTCCGTGCTCGCCCTCAACGGGCTCAGCTGGAAGTCGACCATCTTCCCCGGCCAGACGCTCAGCCTCGTCGCGTCCTCGCCGACGCCCGCTCCCGCGGCGCCGACCAGCGCGCCCCGGGCCGCCGCGGCCGGCAGCTACACCATCGCGCGCGGCGACACGCTCAGCTCGATCGCCGGCGCGCACGGGGTGAGCACCGCCTCGCTGCTCGGGGCGAACGGCCTGAGCTGGTCGAGCATCATCTACCCGGGCCAGGTGCTCTCCCTTCCCGGCGGGGCCTCGCAGGCCGCGCCGGCAGCCCAGAGGGCCGCTGCCCCTGCCCCCGCGGCGACCGGCGGCCACGTCATCACGAGCGGCGAGACCATCGCCTCGATCGCGAGGCAGACCGGCACGACGGTCCAGGCGCTCCTCGCGGCCAACGGGCTGAGCATGACGAGCACGATCTACGCGGGCCGCACCCTCGTCGTCCCCGGCGCCTCGTCGCCTGCCCCTGCCGCCGCGCCCACGACGGTCGCGGCCACCACCTCCGTGGCCCCGCTGACGACGAGCACCACGCTCACCGCCGAGCAGCAGGAGAACGCTCGCGTGATCATCCGCGTCGGGCGCGAGCTGGGCGTCGGAGACCAGGCCATCGTCGTGGCCCTCGCCGCCGCGGCACAGGAGTCGAGCCTCAGGAACATCCACCACGGCGACCGCGACTCGCTCGGCCTGTTCCAGCAGCGTCCGAGCACGGGCTGGGGCACCCCCGCGCAGCTCACGGACGCCGCGCACGCGACGAAGCTCTTCTTCGGCGGACGGACGAACCCGAACGTCGGCAAGACCCGCGGCCTGCTCGACGTCCGGGGCTGGTCCTCGATGTCGCTGACGGACGCCGCCCAGGCGGTCCAGCTCTCGGCCCACCCCACGGCCTACGCCAAGTGGGAGGCACCGGCACGCACGTGGCTCAGCACCCTGGGCTGAGCCGTCCGCGCCATCACCGCGGCGACGTCGGCGGCGCCCTCGTTCGACACTCGCCGGTGAGCCGCGTCGGCCACCGGCGCGCCGACTCGTAGGATCGCCTCGATGAGCGCGAACCAGACTGACCCGATGATCGGCCGGCTCATCGACGACCGGTACCAGGTCCGCTCGCGCATCGCCCGCGGCGGCATGGCCACCGTGTACCTGGCCACCGACCTCCGGCTCGAGCGTCGGGTCGCGATCAAGATCATGCACGGGCACCTGGCGGACGACGCCTCCTTCAAGGAGCGGTTCATCCAGGAGGCGCGCTCGGCAGCGAGGCTCGCCCACCCCAACGTCGTCAACGTCTTCGACCAGGGCCAGGACGACGACAGCGCCTACCTCGTCATGGAGTACCTGCCCGGCATCACGCTGCGCGAGCTGCTGCAGGACCACAAGGTCCTCACGAGCGAGCAGGCCATGGACATCCTGGAGGCGGTGCTCGCCGGCCTCGCCGCCGCCCACCGCGCCGGCATCGTCCACCGCGACCTCAAGCCCGAGAACGTCCTGCTCGCCGACGACGGCCGGATCAAGATCGGCGACTTCGGCCTCGCCCGCGCCGCGACCGCGAACACCGCGACCGGCGCAGCCCTGCTCGGCACGATCGCCTACCTCTCCCCCGAGCTCGTCACCCGCGGCGTGGCCGACACGCGGAGCGACATCTACGCGCTCGGCATCATGCTCTACGAGATGCTGACCGGCGAGCAGCCCTACAAGGGCGAGCAGCCGATGCAGATCGCGTACCAGCACGCGAACGACACGGTCCCGGCGCCCAGCTCGGCGAACCCGTCGGTCCCCGCCGAGCTCGACGAGCTCGTCCTGTGGGCCACGGCACGCGACCCGGAGCACCGCCCCCGTGACGCCCGGGCGATGCTCGACCAGCTGATCGACGTCCAGCGCGTCCTCGCCGACCCGTCCGGCGCTCCCCTCGGCCGCACCATGGTGCTGCCCCCGGCCTCCGCGACGATGGTCCTGCCGCGCGGCGGCACCGGCGAGACGCAAGCGCTCCCCAAGGCACGCCACCGCACGGGACCGGTGGGACCGGCGGCCGTCGACACGGTCGCCGAGCTCAGCGACGTGGCCCGGAGGAGGCGTCGACGGGGCTTCGTGTGGGTCGCTCTCGTCCTCGTGCTGGCCGTGGTCGGCGGCGGCGCGGGCTGGTGGTTCGGCGCGGGCCCGGGCAGCCAGGTCGCCGTCCCCGACGTGGCCGGCCAGGACCCCGCCGCCGCCGCGTCCGCCCTCGAGGCGGCCGAGTTCGTCGTGGCGGAGCAGAACGCGGCCGACTTCTCGGTCGAGGTGCCGACCGGGCAGGTGATCGGGACGGACCCCGGTGCGTCCTCGCGCCTCCAGAAGGGCTCGACCGTCACGCTGGTCGTCTCGCAGGGCCCGCAGCCGCTCGACCTGCCCGCCGTGGTGGGACAGACCGAGGACTCGGCCCGCGCCTCCTTGTCGTCCTTCGCCGTGCAGGACAGCACGACCCAGTTCGACGCCGCCGAGCCCGGCACCGTGCTCGCCGTCTCGGGGGTCGACTCCGCGGGAACGGCCGTCGACCTGGCCGGCGCGGCCCAGTACGGCGAGCAGCAGCCCGTCACGCTGACCGTCTCGCTCGGCCCCGTCCCGGACGTCGTCGGCCAGTCGGTCGAGGACGCCCAGGCGACGCTCCAGGACGTGGGCCTCACGGGCGTCGAGGCCGGCACGGAGTTCAGCGACGACGTCGACGAGGGCGCCGTGATCCGTGCCGACCAGCAGCAGGACGGCCCGATCCGGCCCGGCGCCTCCCTCGACCTCGTCGTCTCGGACGGGCCTCCGCCCGTCACCGTCCCCGACGTCACCGGCAAGACCATCGACCAGGCCACGGCCCAGCTGCAGGCACTCGGCCTGCGGGTCAGCTACGACCGGTGCACGAACTTCACCTGCGCCTTCTTCGACTGGGAGGCGAGCCTCACCGTCGTCTCGACGGACCCCGTCCCGGGAGCCACCGCGTCCCGGGGATCGACGGTCAGGCTCTCCTACCGCGTCGAGTGACCGCCGCGCGCTCGCCCTGGGCCGCGCCCCGTCACGACGAAGGGCCCGCCTCCTGGGGGAGGCGGGCCCTTCGACGTGGCCGTTCGGCGAACGGAGGAGGCACGGCCTAGTTCGCCGCCAGCTCCTCCGCGACGAGGAACGCGAGCTCGAGCGACTGCATGTGGTTCAGCCGCGGGTCGCAGAGCGACTCGTACCGCGTCGCGAGCGTGGCCTCGTCGATGTGCTCGGAGCCGCCCAGGCACTCGGTCACGTCGTCGCCGGTCAGCTCGATGTGGATGCCGCCGGGGTGGGTGCCCGCAGCGCGGTGCGCCTCGAAGAACCCCTTGACCTCGTCCATGATCTCCTCGAAGCGGCGGGTCTTGTAGCCCGTCGGCGTCGTGAGGCCGTTGCCGTGCATCGGGTCGCTGACCCAGAGCGGCGTCGCGTCCGCGCCCTTGATCGCCTCGAGCAGCGGCGGCAGCGACTCGCGGATCTTGCCGGCGCCCATGCGCGTGATGAACGTCAGGCGCCCGGGCTCGCGGTCGGGGTCGAGCACGTCGATGAGGCGGAGCATGTCGTCCGGCGTGGTCGACGGGCCGAGCTTGACGCCGATGGGGTTGCGGACCCTGGAGAGGAAGTCGACGTGGGCGCCGTCGAGGTCACGGGTGCGCTCGCCGATCCAGACGAAGTGCGACGACAGGACGTAGGGGTCGCCCGTGCGCGAGTCGATCCGCGTCATCGGCCGCTCGTAGTCC
>Ga0308167_1002562_pt1 | contig 16536 bp, 17 predicted proteins | sample PhyCR1_2_FD_202138 | JGI IMG/M metagenome (GOLD analysis project Ga0308167, IMG submission 202138) | Phyllosphere microbial communities from UC Gill Tract Community Farm, Albany, California, United States - DLSLRC.R1 | ecosystem: Host-associated > Plants > Phyllosphere > Unclassified | place... | reverse complement strand
TATTCCACCCCATGTTTGAAAAATCATTTTATCTTTATAGTCTGTTGAATTATTAAAATAATCAGGCCACCATACGGTTAAATACTTATCTTTTGACATAAGCTTAAGTTCATAATCACCTGAATTATCACCACCCATACCTATCATATCGCCAGGATTATTCTTTGCCCACACCCAGCTTCCTGAAAAAATCTCTCTTCCTGCGGTTATATTTCCTGAAGAGTAAATATAGCCGTCTTTATCCATATAAGTGCTTACTACACTATTGTCACCTGTTGTTCCAGGTTTTAATGTCATTATTCTTCCATTTGACATAACATCATTTGCTCTTATACCAGAAAAACCTGTTGGAACATCTGTCCCATCTAAACCATTTGCCAGAATGTTTTTATTGACGATCTGATTTCCTGCAACATTGACCTGACCTTGAACATTCAATATCGTTGTCGTTGCTCTGTCTGCAGCAGATAAACCAACAGAATATACAGTAAGAGGTTTAACTGCACTCATTCTTAGTTCATAATCATTACTTAAAGCGTCACCCCCCAGTGATATAGTATCGCCATAGCCATTTCTTGCAGTTACTGTTGCGCCAAAATTACCAGCTCCTGATGCATTGACCGTTTTTGCATTGATTATGTCATTATTACCCATATTGAGTGTGCCTGTCATAGGTAGAGAGCCGTCTCTTCTTAAAAAAACTGAATAAGAGTTAGAGCCGTAGCCCAAAGAATAGCCGAGTAGCCCTTGTCTGTTTATAAGAGAGTATTCAGTGGCTGTTGCATTCCATGATCCCTTAAAACCTTCTAATACTGTGGGTGAAAAACGCGTCATACCACTATCTATACCCGCTTCCTGCATAGCTTTACCTAAGAGGTCATATCGTATTGTTGTTGCATTACTCACGGTAGATAATGATTGATCTGTTAATAACAAACCACTTATATTATAATAAGGAGACGTTCCACTTCTTTTAAGTGTAATCGTATAACCTGCACCGAAAACATTTTTACCCGTATAACTTTGTGGGAGAAAATTTTCATTAATCAGAGTCTGCACGGTTATTGTACAAGTTTGATTTGTGACAGTACAGGTTCTCGGCCCTGGATCCAGAGATGAGCCATCTGCATTGCTTAAGGTTGATAATTTATCAAAATGATTTACAATGTAGTTATTTGCTGCTTCGGCAACCTGTTTTATTTGTTGCCCTGCCATTTTACTTTGCCCAGATTCATGATCTATCAGCATTTTTTGAAAACTTAAAAAACTCATTGCCATACCTGTTGCTATTACTAATGTTAATTCTATTAAAGAAAAACCCCTTCTTCCTGAAAGCATAGCAGAATCTCCGCCTAAATTTGTTAACGAATGGTTAAACACTGTTTTTTAATAGTTAATCTATTCATCGTTTTATTTAGTACTTTTGTCAATCTTATTAAAATAGCAATACAAGTAATTAAATTTTATAAAAAACTCCTTAGAATTAAAATTCTTGTTAAGATTTATCTTAAAAAAATACTTTATCTCAATTTTTAAGTTTAATGTACTTAACTTTTATGAATAATCAGTTTTTTGTACTGTCATGTATAATTTTAATAAATTATACAATGGTACTGATTTTAGGAAAATTCCTTATTTTCTCCATATTTACTACATAATTTATCTTTTGTAATTAAAAAAACCTGTACAGACTTTATTTTTTATATGCGAAAATTAGACAAAAAACATTATTTCCATAAACTAAGGCATTTTTAATGATTAAAATTATGTTTACATCCCGTATGCGACTATAGTATAATTATTAAAATTTAAGGAGACTCATAAATGCTGACAATTAATAATGATTTTTTCAATGACATGTTAAAGCTTTTACAGGAAAATAAGATTGAAGAATTCAAAAAAGTGCAAAGAGAGCGCAACCTTGATATTAATAGCATTAATAAAAAAGGCCAAACCTTCCTCTTTTCAGCATTGCTGAAAAAACCTGTTGCTGAATTCTTGGTTAAAGAAGGTATTAATATTCATCACGTGGATATTAATGGCAGAAATGCGCTTTTTTACTCCAGTATTCCTGTTATGAAAATTCTGTTGAATAAAGGTATTAATGTAAATCAGGTGGATAATGATGGTAATAATTATCTTTTAGCACGACCACGTCTGCTTACTAAAGAAAACACACGCATGCTTCATAAACATGGCATTGACATGAACCATGTCAATAATCGTGGTGAGAATGTTTTATTCTTTTTATTGACTAATCCTTATATTTTTGAGTTATGTGCTAAACTCGGCACTGAACATAAGGTGACTAATAAAAATGGGGTATTGCTCTCTGATTTAATTTTTGAAAATTCACAGCTCATGGAAAAATATAATGGTCTTGATGAATTTAAAGCCATTCGTGATAAAAATATTCTTTTACGGAATTTTGCGAAAGAAGAGTTTGTTGAGAGAGCTAAAAATCGTATTTAACAGTGGTCCTGATTGACAGATAAGAATTTTCTTATTATGATAATTATGACCTCCTTTAAATGAGAGATTTATTCTCTCTTGATTTTTATAAATCCGATCCTTAATAATCTTTATTAAGGATTTTTTTATTGCACAATTCTTATTTTTGATTATCATTACTGATAAAAATAAGAATCAGGAGGATATGTGTTTGGGAAAAACAATGATATTACAGAGGTTATTCATTCATGGCGTCTTGAGAATGGATTTTATGATTACTTCTCTTTAAACACAACAGCATTAATCCCAAGGATAAGAAAAAAATTTGATATTCCTGCCATATCAATATCAGATAATGACCTGCATGCTATTTGCACACATTATATTACCGAAGATATTAATCGGGACAGAAGCAATCTCATTAGTAATATTGACAGCGTTAATGAATATAGACGTTCAATTCCTCCATTTTCTGCTGAATATAATATGGAACTATTACGTATTACACAAGGTCTTAAACTTTTTAATTCAATCTATTCTTTTCAGATTTCATTTTTATTTGACGTCCATCGGACTCATACTATAAGTCATTTCATTAACAGACAAATAGACACACAGCGATATGACATAGCACATGCCGCTATTTATAATTTATTTAGAGATAAGTTAATTACCGCTGATAAAATGCAAAATATGCTCTATCCTTTTTTATATGCAAGTCTTATAAAGCATTACAATATAGAGACAATAGAACTTATCGAAAGTTTACCTTATTTTGATATTTCACATTTTCTTAACTACCATATTGATAATAAAAATTCACTTTTTCATTTACTCAGTTATAAAAAACACCTCACCCAGGATTATATGACACTGGCTGGATATCTTTTGAAGCATTCTGTAAATATTAACGCGAAAAACAGTGATGGCAGAACCCCATTATTTGAAGCTATCAGTCAGAATAATGCTGAATACTTTTCTGTGTTATTATCACTAGGAGCTTCTGATAAAGTTAAAGGTGCTTCTGGATTACGTATAGAAGAATATATTCAGATACTCCTTTCTTCTTTGGGTTTTACTGAACAAAATAAAGTGGATAATCTTAATAAAATAAAGCACTATTATACCATTCATAAGGAAAAATCACTGCTAAAAGATAAAATATCGACCAATCAAAACAGTGATCAAAAACGTAAAAGACTTTAAGAGAGGATATGATGTTAACACAAGATATGATTTTTATGGATTTTGGCATTATTTCAAAAGAAAAGAATAAATCTCTTTTTTCAGGCAGACAAAATGGCTGTGAGTATGCTCAGGATTATAACCTTACATCATTCGATAATAAACCGTTGTTGCATTTCATTGTTCCTGAGAATATCGTTATTGCGGGATCCTTTTATTTAGGTTTACTTGAAAAATATTTTCAACTTTTTACAAATAAAGAAGAATGTTATAAATATATTACCTATAATGGTGAATATTATGAAAAAAACAAAGTGCCAGAACTTGAAAAAGGTATGGAGCGAGCATTTCGTTTAAATGCTCCTTACTATTATTTAAAATAAAGGTGATTTATGAGCAAAATACCAACGATTAACATAAAAGCCACTGATTTAATTGGTGCGTTGATTAATGAATATGATAGCAGTACACATGAAGATATTCTTAATTTCTTAAATAATGTTAAAATACTTAATTGTTCTAATCATAAAAATCCAGTTATGAACTGGGAAAATTTCAAAAAAATAAAAATTATTAATAATAAAGGTGAACATAAAAAACAACAGGTTTATCAACAAAAAATAGATTTTTCAGTAGTTAAATAACTATTAAAACTATTCAGACGGGACTATTTATATATAAAACAAGTTTGAATAGTTTTGCCAACCAAATCTATAAAGCCTCCTCCTTCATGGAGATATATATCACATTCTGGGTTTCGCTAATTTATTTTCTTTGACGCTTATCATTTGACTGATTTTTTGCTTTTCTTCTCTTATTTTATGTTCTTTATATTCTTCAATAATTTTTTTATATTGAGGGAATAAAAAGGTATCCTCACTAAATAAATTTGCTATATCATATTGATATAGCAAATGGGAAAATAACTCTAAGTCTTTTTTTTCATAAGCTGCTGTCAGGATATTGATAAGGTGATAACCAGATTTTTCTACAACCACATGAATATCAATGCCGTTATCTACGAGTTTTTTCAATACTTCTGGATTATTTTGGTCAAATATGGAATATGATGTCCCACTATTACTATACGAAAAACTACTATCTCTATCTTTTTTTTCTTTGCTTTTAGGTAAGTTAAAATCATAATTTTCATTAAGTAAAAAATCAACTTCATTGAGGGTTAAATCTTTAAACGATATATTTTGAGGTATTCGAACCCCCATACTTTTTAAAAATTCCCAACGCTTAACATTGTCAGGATTTTCTTCACTTTTAGTAGTGCCAATATAGTAAGGGCTTACAAAATTCTCCGCAATAAAACCAGCATTATTTACAATATCAAAGGCTTCTTTGGTTAAAAGAAAAGCATTTAACCCAAAGCCAAAATCTTCTTTAATAGTCAGATCAATAATATTAATATAACTTTTTAATAAAGTAAGCTGGGTCTCAGCACTTGTATAATCATTAAATAAAAAAGTGCACCCTTCTGCGTCTGTTTGATTGATATCGACACCTGCTTTAACCAGTAGTTCAACATTTTCAGGTGTATCGCTATGATAAAGAATGGCATTTTGATTTGCACTATCCACATGATGTATATTTATTTCAGGCCATGATAGCATAATCTTTAGTATTTCTGGTGTTTTTGCATAGAATAACGGAGATAACTCACTTTCTTCACTAATGAAAGCACGATCAATGCCTTTTTCGATAGCAAGTTCTATTGCCTTTATCTCTTCGAGGAAAAAGAGTAATGACAAACCCGTGCTTTCATCAATATCATTAATATCACCACCACTATCGAGAAAACTTGTTAAATCCTGATAAGTTTTTACTTCACTAATTCTTGTCATGTTTACTCCTTAATTATAGATTAATTTTAACAGCCCTGAAATTTTTAATCAATAAAACTTGCATTATTTTTTTATTTGCGCTAATATGTTTTCTCCAACACGCAAGATACTGTTTGTTTTCCGAAAGCAAATTGAATCATTGCGTTTTTTCAACTAATACGGGGATGATCTGGATTCGACAGGATGCCTAAGTTAGAGATGCATGTAGTGGGAAATTGCCACTTAAAAAGTTAAACTTAAAATAATCGCAAACGACGATACTTTCGCAATCGCTGCTTAATAACCAGCTGGTAGCTCACCTCTAATGCATTGACCGTATGCAGAAGACTCAGGTGATCAAATAATACGGAATCGCCAGGAAACGAGCTTGTAGTGGAATGGTTAAAAAATTTACAAGATCGTCAGTTGTATCTGTGTTTGTTCAGGAGCAACCGACTAAATATAAAAACAAACTAAACATGTAGCATCAACAATGGACACATTCTGGACGCGGGGTTCGATACCCGCCATCTCCACCAATAAAAAAAAGCTCATTCAGCAATGTTTGAGCTTTTTTATTTCCTTCGCCAGACAACAAAAAAGAGACCGGACAGTCTCTTTTTATATGCATTTTATATATTAGTTATTTCTCTTGACCATATTCTTTTGTTTTTGCAACAAAATCAAGACTAATCTCTCTTGCCAAATTTTTGTTCAGCATTATCTGATCATAAAAGTATTCAAGTGATTCACGTTTTTGAGGATTTATTGTTTTCACTATTTTAAAAATTAAATCTGACAACATGATTTTATTACTATGAGTTCTAAGTGAGTCGATCACAATACAGTTATAGGATTTCATTTCGAGCCACGATAACTCAAAATAGGGTGAACTATATAAATAATTTTTAAATTTATAATCGTTCGGGTCTTTCACAGACAACCATTCTATGTGAAATATTTCAAAATCATATTTCTGTATATAGTAAAGATTCTGATATACACTTTCAAAATGTTTTTTCATTGCTGGTGAAACCATTCTTTGATCACCTATGTCTCGGACAATGTCTTTAAAATAAGGCATAGTTTCAAAAAAACTGGCAGGAGTTTTGCTTATAATATTTTCAATATTTTTTTGCATAGTAAATACAAATAAATCAGATATGTTACTTGAAATATTTTCATAGGTTAAAGAGAAATCCTGCTTATAAAATTCCTCATCTGGTAAACTTTCAGGACTTTCTTTTTGTAAAAATGAAAGGAGATACAAGCATGCTACAATTTTGTTAAATCCTGATAGATAATCATGATCAAAATCATTATTAAGAGATAAAATCTTTAACATTCGCACTGTTTCAGAATAGTTCAGATTCTGGAGAATATATTTATCAGTATTTCTTTTATTTTCCGCAAAAGTAGGATAGTCTGATTTTTTTGAAAAATGTTCATTTAATTCAAAAAGATTGCGATAGCCAAGTGACTGAGCTAACATTTCCTGTACATTATTTAGTTTAAAAGTAGTATTTTCTTCTGCTTTAATTTTTGAAAGCAATTTTTTTGCGGCTTTTTTAAATTTTACTTCGTCAATAGCGATATGGTTAGTATGAATAGTCATATTAATTTTCCTTTTATTATTTTGTTTTATTTTGGAGTCGGTATGCAATCAAACAAAAATAGAAAAATTAATAGTTAATTGATTTTTTGTTTTGTTTATCTTCTTGTACTTAAACTTCGCTTTTTTCAACCGACAGCGTGCCCAGAAGTAGGCTTTTTAAAGATAATTAATAAAAAAGGCTTTGTCAATTTTATATTGAAATGATTTTCCTTTTATGATTTTTTTAAAGAAAACTGTTTTGCAATCAATGATTAGCACAACGTCATCAATAAAGGAAATCAGACGAATATAATGATTGAAAATAAGCAGCAGACAGTGTATTATCTTTCACTGTTAACTTAATTAAATGAGGTAAATATGAAAAAGGTCATGTTAGCTACTTTACTTTCTATGGGAATGTTAGTTTCTGCAAGTGCTTCTGCAGTTATTTCAGATGTGAAATTTGAAGTCTATAAAACCAGTGATACAAAAGAACCTGTTCTGGTTAACTCAATTGACACTGTTTTGTATACCACAGGGATTGGCGGATATTTAAATTTTGTAAACAGTTCTCATCAATTTGAGATTGATAAAAAGCCGTATACTTCTGATTATTCTCTAAAAAGCAAATTAAGTTACATCCCTAACTCAGTAGACGATAGCTTTATTTATTCATTTTCTTATGAACAAAATACGGTTAATACTGAGGAGTTAAAAGATATCAAGGTTGAATCTTTTTCTACTGAACAGAATATCCGCTTTACCATGAATGAAGTAAATGAAATAAGTATTCCTCCTTATTTACTTAAAATTAAGGCTACTCCAATTACACAAAATACCGAAAAGGTTGTAGACAGCGATAACCTTGAAAAAGATACTGTTACAACTGATAAAAAATAATCATTAATCTAAAAAAGAGACCGCCAGGTCTCTTTTTTTATCTACATTTAATGAAGAGTAATTAAATTCTTATATTTATATTTTTTACGGCTATGCTTTCAGTCTTTTTAAATTCAGTATTTAACAGATATCTTTCAGCATATGAAAGAGTTGAATTAAATTCTTCATTTTTATATAAATCTGTTTCAGATACTTTCTTCGCATTTTTAATAATTACTTCGGCAAAATATTTTTTATCATCTTCACTTAAAATGGAATTATTGATATTTACCATGAATAACTTCATCTGTACCTTTATTCTCATTTCTTCAAATCGGGTTCCTGCCCATTCATCATAATCATTTTTAATAAAACTGTTATATAATGTTTTATCTTTAAATAATAATTTATCTTCAAATTCTTTATTTTTATCTGCATGTTTTCTGAATTTGTTTAATACACTATATCTCATTTCCTGAATTCTTTTTTTATGTTGCTCATTATTTTTTTCTTTAATTTCTGTATCATAATCATCTACAAGTTCAGAGAGATTTATCTCATACGCAGTCTCTGGGTCTTTTTTTAACAATTCTGAGATAATACCTGGTAATAAAAAAACATTAATTTCTTTCAATAGCCCACTTTTAATTAAGATACTATCTTCTTTTTTGTAAAAATCGCTTACCAGCTTTTTCGTCTGTTCTGATAAATCGTTTCTAATATAAGCATATTTAACGCCATGTTTCTCAATATCGGTTCCCCAGCTATCCTTAATAATCTGAGGTTCTATTGATTCCAGATAAATGCTAAATAAACTCTTTTCTTCCCACAATACGGTAGATAATGAATAAATATTATTTTGCCTGTAATTAATCCTCTCTAATGTGAACAGGTTATTGCCAATGCTTTTGTCTGCATCTGCCTTTTTTATTAAATTAGCCATTATTTTACGTGTTCCAACACTGTCTGTTATTTGTATATCTGTTTCTATCAGTGCCGGAATTAATGTTTTACGTAAATATATATCGTCCATATCATAATAATTTTCTAAATTTTCATTTTTAAAATGATAAGAATTACTCCTGAAAAAATAAGGCAATACATTATTTTTATTTTGATAAAAGGGTGTGTTTTTTAAAATATATGATATAACCTCATCTTTATTTTCCTTGGTAAGTAGTTGTTTTTTAACCAAATTGTTGAACATATAAAGTTTATCAGCTTTGCTTAATATAGAACACCATATTTTATTATCGTGAGGATTATGGGTTAAATAGTTATCCAGGATTTCAGGTAAATAGTGGGCAATAGTAGCAGATTCATTTTCTTTCTTCACTGATAGCATAGCTACAACTGCAGCACGTGTAATTTCAGAATTTCTGTTGTCAATCTCATTCATAAATTGTGGCATAAAATGTTTTATAAATGCCGTATGTTTCCTGTAGAAATCGGAACTTACAATATTTTCAAATGAAACTGGCAAAACAGGTAAAGATATCATTTCATCTGCAATAGCTTGAAAAATCTCAGTATAGACGGATTTTTTATAGGTTTCATGGTTTTTAAATACTTGTCTTATCGATGACACTGAAGATTCAAAATGTTGATAAGTTCCTTTAACTGGGATATAACCGCTTTCTTTTGCAAATTCTTCGGAGAACTTAAAACCTTTATCTCTAAGATAAACTAGTTTTTCTTTAAGAATTTCTATTCCATTTTTTTTATTTTCAAGAGTACCAAAATATTTTAATATTGCGTCAATCGTATAATAATCTTTTGTTCTGAAAGTTTGCATAATTTCAGATAATGGATATTCCTCAAATATTGCGAAATTACCTTTTTCTAACTGAGTATGAAATACAAATTTCTTGTTGTCCGTCGAATTTTTTCTTAATATCATTTTTATGCTCATTATTTTGTGTTTATTTAATTATAACACCTATGAAAAAAAGAGAAATAGCTTAATTTTTCTTTTGATTTTAATTGGCTTTTATTCTATACTGACTCTAATTTAAATTAATGAAGGAATACCTTATGATTCTTGATGATGTGCATAATTATGATCTTACTCATGGTATGGGCATTGATCTTTCTTCTTTTAGTCGGGACATGACCTATTTTTTGTGTTCCTTTATTATATTAGGGGGATTATTTATTTATTCCTTGATTCGTGCAGAAAAGACCCGAGTCTATAATAAAAACCAGGAAAAAAAACAAATTGCAAAAGAAGAAAATGACAAATATAAGTTGAAAGCAAAAGAAAAATTTAACTCACTTAATCAAAGAGACGCTCAGTTATCTTCCTTATTTGAAAATATCCCTCATATTATAGAAACGGTTAATCATTTTATTTATATTAACAAAAACAATCCTATTTATATCAATTTTATCAGTCAATCTGAAAAAACAGTTATGCAACAAATTTACACTCATAATCAGCTATTGGATAACTTAAACGGAGGTTATGATATTGAGCATGATAACCCTGTTTTTGTTAATTACAAAATTGCAACGCTTGCACTTATGGAAACATATCAAAATATGTTGAAATTAGGCATTAAAAATCAACCTGTTTCAGATAATTATATCGTTAACATTAACGATATTTAAGGAGCCATTATGTTACTTAAAGATAATAAAAAGATTTATTATAAGACTGAAACTTTTAATGTTGCGTTCTTTGCCATAAAATCCTTTATAGGGCTTATCGCATTAGCACTGGTGCTTAGTTATATTTTCTTTAATCCTTTTGTAAAAGTTAACCAGAATGCTATTTCTTTGGCTAATGACTCACAATTTGTTAAACAACGCGTTGATTTCATTGATTCTAAAAAAGATAAAATCAACAAAGGTGATAATTTTCTGACATATGATTCTCAGTTTTTCTGGCATAAAAATAGTAGTATGGTTGAGTATACTAATGGTTATCAGAAAAAATTTTCAAATATTCTCATGCAGCAGAACCGCAATACTGCAAACGTGCTGGTCTCTATAAAAAATGTACCAGATGTCTCTTGTGCTGCTTTTGCAAATTATATTAAGCAAAAACATGGTAATGTTATTATTGAACATATTTCTGGAAAGAAAGACACCTGCCCTTCTGTTATTTCTTCTATTTTCGGCAATAATAAATACACTCTGACATATATGATTAAATAGTTTACTTATAAAAAAGGCCTCTTGCGAGGCTTTTTTTTATATAAAGTTAGAGGTTTTCTTCTCTTTATTATAAATTTGTATATAAGAAACATCATCTTTCATTTTTTCTTTATATTTTTCCTGAAACAGTTGTAGATACTTTTTTCTGTCTTCTTCCGGTAATAATTGAAGAACGTCTTCAAGTGTTTTCTTATAAATTTCATTTTTAATATGATAAGGATAGGCTGTATTAGAAAAACCCATAGCCTTTGTCATGTGTTCGCTTAATGCTTTTTCCTTTAAGTTTTGTTCGCTTTCAATGACACGCATTGTCGTTTGAATAGTGTTGTTTATTGACGTATTTGTTGTTTGATTCATATTCAGGATATTATTTGCTTCATGCAATGCATACTCACTTTTTAGTTGTTCACCCTGCCTGACAGTTTGTTCATTAATTCTTTGTTGGTTGCGTAAAAATTCTTCATTATTCATAAATTACTCCTGATTTAATGCGCGGCTAAGCATTATGTCAATTTCTTGTTCGCGTTTCTGTATATTATTAATCAACAAACCATTTTCGTTCAACATATTTTTTATACTATCGTGCAGAGAGGGATTATCTGCACTTATTAATTTCAGAACTTCGATTGTTGCTTCAATCTCAGCTATAATTTTTTGAAAGTGGTTAAACAATTTTCGATTAATTTGCTGATCAAATTGTTCTATTTTTAATCTGTCCTCAATTTGTATATTTACTTTTTTATTTAATAAAGCTGAATGTGCCAGAAGTCTTTCATTTTCTGAATTCACAATATCATTTTCTGTTTTTACACCATCCACGCGAATATAATTATTTATTATATGACTATCTGTATTTGACAGATTTTGTCTGTGAAAATTTTCATTAGTTTTATCTATAGACATATTCACTTCCCATAGTTTAAGATTCTGCATAATTCTCGCACAAATTCATATATTTTTCAACATTTCTCTGATTTTTAATGCTATAATTAGTTCTACAATAAATAAGAGGATGAATTATGCATAAACGCCAGGATAAAATAAACTTAGATACTGAGTTTATCCATGTGGTTAGTCTTGTTCGGGACAAATGGAACACCACAGATTCGCTTGAACCAATATTAAAGCTTTTCTGGGATAAAGGTATTTTTGATAGTAAGGATGATCTGTTTATTTGCGATAATGATAATTCATTGTTATATGATATTCAGAAATTAGATTTTTTATCTAACCTGCCAGAAGATAATTTTTTTATTGCATTTAATCATCATTTACCTTTCTTACTGCAAAAACAATTTATAAAAAGAAATGCAGAACGGGCTGACAGTGCAGATAAAATTGTCAGAGTTAATATTGAAACTACTATTAAAAATTTGTATTTATTTATAAAAAATAACTTTCCTGAGTATAACAAAAATCGACCATTCAATTGGAGCTCTGCTGTAAGAAAATATGGTCATGATATTTCTCAATTTCCAGAAGATTATGAAATATATTTTGATAATTTTAAAGGTCATTCTGTATTAAATACGGGAGAATTTTTTCCTGAAACGGCTGCTGTCTCTGCTTTACTGTATCGCCGTGAACGCGAAAACCATTTTTCACCTATTCTTTTTCTTGGGCGAAGTGTTTATCAACATGCTTTTTTTTGCAATCGTTTTAATCATGCGTTGGAAATAAAAAATGCATTTATTGATATTCATCGCTATTTTAATCAGCCCGAACAAACAGGAAAAATTCAAGGCAAATTTGATTTTTCAAAAATCATTGGACACTCCTTTATTCTCGAAACGGCCAAGGATCTTCCTAAAACCTCTGTGTCAGAGATAGAGAAGTTAAAAGAAAGTTTTGCTAAAAGTAAGGTTGAATCTCAAAATATGAGTCCAGAAGAATTTAAGCTAAACCGGAATAATAACATAGATGCTATTTTAAATATTATAAACAAACATAGATTTTAAAATTTCATAAAATAATTGACTTTAATAAAAATATGGAATACGATTAGCTATCTAAAAAATCTCCCTTACTAATCGTATCTTTTTTTTCTTAAATTCCCCTCCCCTTTTCCTGAACTATTCTATTTATTTAAATCTTCTGGGAGAAAAATTATGATTAATTTAAAATTTAACAATGAACACTTTAAATCTGCATTTCAGTCGGCTTCTCAAAGTAATGTTTCACTTATTTTCAGTCTACCTGGTTCTGGAACGGCTGCATTTATTAATGCTTTAAACTTATTTTCATATCAGGAAAACAAAGAGAATATCTTTGTTGTTGATATTTTTAATACCCAACAAGGAACGACTCTAGAAATAAGTAATACTTCGTACAATAACCACAACTGCATTTCATTTCATAAAGATACTCGATATACCCTTAATCCTTTAGATCTTACTTTTGGGTTTGATAAACCAAATAATGAAGACGACATTTTCTTATCTTCATTTTTGTCTTCTATTTTTTATTATAATTCAGAAAGCTATTCTTCACTTTTTGAAAAAGATTTTCATACAGAATCTTTGATTAAAGAAATGATTAGTTTGCTCTATAAGAATAAAAAATATTACACTCGTGGTGAAAACAGACAAGTTGATTTTTATCTTGATAAAGCTGGCATTAAAAATACCACTCTTTCATGGTTTACCATAAGAAATATTTTTGTCAGTCAAGGCGCAATGGAATTGGCTGTTATGGCACACTATCAGGCTATGCCTGTACTTCATGATATTTCAGTATTGCTTTATTCAGAAAAAATACAAAGATCTTTTATGAAATTAGTTGATATAGACAGAATTAATACATCTCTTGAATATTATCAAAAAAATTTCCCATTCTTTTTTAAAAATACAAATATTCCTGGTTTTTTTGATACTACATTTGGTCATATTAGTATGGATAAACACATATCTTCTAATCAGTTTATCTGTTCAGCTCAAATTGTAATGGCTCATTATTTTTACAAAAAGTTATCATGGAAAAGTATAGCAAAAGAGAACAAAAGTTTCATTAAAGCACCTGAAATAATTGGTCTACTTGGTGAAGTTAACTTACTTGAAAACTCCACCACAATTCTTATTAATGAATTTCAGCGTATGCAGGGAATTAGCTTTTGTGATAGTTGGTATAACCATATTATTTCTCAAATAGTTAAAAATAAAAATATAAAAGTTGTATTTTGTACGCTCTCATTAAATGACATGCCTGTAAATATACTTCAATATACTGAAAAATTTTATCTTTTGGATTATTCAAAAAGAGTAGAACGGGAGTTTAATACACAAGGTATATATTTTGACAAAAATATTATTTGTGACTTTTTTGAAAATAAAGGTAAATTCATTAAAGAAAAGAATTCTGATAACCACTATGATCATACTATGAATTTTATGATAATTGAACGCAATCTATCAGAAAGCTATAATTATAATCAAGGTTCTGTTACTTTTAATTCACTTGATTATTGGTCTATCGCCTTATCAAAAGAAGATGCCCATATAGTCAAAAAATTAAACGTTTTGTTTCATCAACATAAAATAAAAGAAATACTTTCACAAGATTATCCTGACGGAAAAATTAAAAAACAGACAACGCCAATGAAAATAGGACATTCTATTATTAACAGATATCTTTAACTTTTAGATAATGATTATAAAGAGAAAAGCTTTAAAGCTTTTCTCTTTTTTTATAGTTGCATTTTTTGTGTTATTTTATAAGATAAAAAAAAAGAGGATAGATTATGTTATTTAAAAAAAATTATGCAGTATTAATTAATAACCACAAGGTAGCCATCATTTTATCTTTTGCTGACATTATCGATACATTTCCTGTTCCCCAAAACATTGATAAGGTTATTTTCGACGGACTCAATGTCATTGTTTCAGATGGTAAAAACACGCTCAGTGTACCTATCGCAAATGAAGAAGATCGGTTATTATTGAATAATAATCAAAAAATATTTTCTGTTATTGATAATAATGGAGAACTTATTAACATATTAAATATCGATTAAGGATAAGCTATGAATAATGCACACGATAATAATCCACTAAAAAAGCTTTGGGATTCCATGATTTCTTCTCCTGATTCTAAACTATCAGTTTCTTCCAGTGAAACAGGAAATAAAATGGAAATCAAAAAAGATGCTCATCAAAGATTTGACAATGTCGTCAAAGGACTCTGGATAGGCCTTACTTTCTCGACTGTAGTTGTCAGTGGTATAACCATTGCTGAATTTACCAGTCGTGTTGACACGATCAGAGATTTCGCTCAAAGCGGAAAAATGGACACGCATAACCGTATTGTTGATACCGAATTTTTAGTAAGTCATGGTGCAAATCTCAAGGATTCGTTCATAACAGCTTTAGATAAATTAAGTCATGCTTATACAAACAGTGAAGCTATTGATATCGATTTTGAAAATAATTTAATGAATAAACAATTTCATTTTATCAGCAAACAGGACATTCTTAATAAAATTCAATTAAAAGATGCTAAAAATGAATCAATGCCTGAAATGAATAAAAAGATATCTCAAAAAAACGGGCTGTAATTAACAAATAAAAAGAGGCTAACAACCTCTTTTTTTATGCACAAAATACTGTATTTACAGTGAATAAAGGCGTATACTACACCTATTATATAAGGAGATTTATATCATGCAGAACAACAATACTTATGTTTATATTGGTCGTTTTCAAATTCCTCATTTAGGTCATGAAGCTGTTATCGAACATGCTATGAAAAATTGCTCCACATTGATTGTGCTGATTGGTAGTGCAAATGTTGCACGAAATTCTAAAAATCCTTTTAATTATGAAGAACGAAAAGAAATGTTATTGGGTATTACTGAAAAAATGAACCAAAAGCTGAATACGCAGGTAAATATCATTATTTTACCACTGGACGATTTCAATTCTGATAAGTTATGGACAGCAGAAGTTACACGCCTTGTTTCTTCTTACGCTCTGAATAATGTGTTTATTACAGGTTGTCGTAAATCGGGTGATGAAAGTACCTTTTATTTAAACCTTTTCCCTCATTGGAAGGCAGATTTCATTGAAGAAGTAAATTTCACAGGCATTGATGTTATTAGCAGCACTAAAATCCGTGAATTATTTTTTAAAAACCTGCCTATTCCGGCCGTCATTTCAACTGAAACACAACGTTTTCTTGACAGTTTTAAAGCAAATAAAAATGATCTCTATCATCAGCTTTCAGCTGTCTGATATCGAAATAAAAAGAAGGTTAAAAAGCCTTCTTTTTCATTATTGTACTGCTTAATTTAAATATTGTGCTTTCATTTCTTCGTAATCACTATCTTCTGCGTAGTCTGTTACTTTGGCTAATAACAAACTTTCCCGTATTTTTATTTTTCGTTTATTGCCTTCCTCTTCGTAAGTTGCTCCACGGGTATCCAGAACATAAACAACATAAAGA
>Ga0308167_1002561_pt1 | contig 16540 bp, 12 predicted proteins | sample PhyCR1_2_FD_202138 | JGI IMG/M metagenome (GOLD analysis project Ga0308167, IMG submission 202138) | Phyllosphere microbial communities from UC Gill Tract Community Farm, Albany, California, United States - DLSLRC.R1 | ecosystem: Host-associated > Plants > Phyllosphere > Unclassified | place... | reverse complement strand
ATGATCAGGACCTTCGCGCCCTTGGTGATCATGTTGCTGACCTGCTGGGCCTGCTGCTGGACCTTGTTGTCGCCGTACTCGAGGTCGACCTTGTAGCCGGCCTTCTCGAGGTCGCTCTTGACGGCGTCCCCGTCCTTGATCCAGCGTTCCGACACCTTGGTCGGCATCGCGACGCCGACGAGGGCGCCCTTGTTGTCGCCGGAGCTGCCGCCGCCGTCGGTGGACGCACGGCCGCCGGCCGAACAGCCGGCCAGGGCGATGGCGATGCCGAGGGCTGCGACGCCCGCGACGATCTTGCGCTTCATCATCGAAGTACCTCTGTTCCTGCGCGTCGTCGTCGACGCGCTCGGGTGCCGGGGCTGCTGTGCCCCGCGGGATGCGCTCGTGTGAGCGCTCACATACTGGGGGTTCCGTGACGGGGTGTCAACTCATCGTGACCGTTTCGCGATCTTGTCGCGTCGGCCGGACTGCGCGGTACGGTTGGCCACGTGACGACCACGACCGCGCTCGGGGACGCCGGCGGCAAACGTCGCAAGGCCCCCACGATCTTCGACGTCGCCGAGCGCGCGGGCGTCTCCCACCAGACCGTCTCCCGGGTGATCAACGGCGACCCGACGGTCCGTGAGCAGTACCGCGCGCAGGTGTCCGACGCCGTCACCGAGCTCGGGTACCGCCCTCGTGCCGCCGCGCGGGCGCTCGCCGGTGGACGCAGCCGCGCGCTCGGCATCATCACGGCGGGCGACGCGCTGTACGGGCCGTCGAGCACCGCGATCGGGTTCGAACGCGCCGCCCGGTCCGCCGGGTACCACGTGCTGCTCTCGACCCTGCCCGACGACCCCCGCCCGGTCGACCTGTCGAACGCCCTGGTCACGCTCCTCGCCCAGGACGTCGCCGCGATCGTCCTCGTCGCCGCCGACAACCGGGTGCTCGACGCCCTCGCCTCGCTGACCGTCCCGGTCTCGGTGCCCGTGGTCGTGGCGAACGCCGTGCAGCGCGACGCCGCCCGCGCACCGGTCGCACCGAGCGTCGCAGCGGTCGCGATCGACCAGGCAGCCGGCGCGGAACTCGTCATGCGGCACCTGTTCGACCGCGGGCACCGACGGATCGTGCACATCGCCGGACCGGCCGTCTCGCAGGAGTCCGAGGTCCGCCGGGTCACCTACGAGCGGATCATGCGGGACGCCGGGCTCGAACCCGTCGTGCTCGACGGCGACTGGACCCCGGCCAGTGGCTTCGCGGCCGCCCGGACCATCGACGTCCACACGGTCGACGCGGTGTTCGCCGGGAACGACCAGATGGCACTCGGGGTGCTGCACGCCTTCGCCGACGAGGGGCTCCGGGTTCCGGACGACATCGCGGTCGTCGGGTTCGACGACGTCCCCGAGGCGGCGCACTTCACGCCGCCGCTCACCACCGTGCGGCAGGACTTCCGGGCGATGGGGGAGCGCGTGCTCGACACCGTCCGGGCGCTCGTCGAGGGGGAGCCGCGGGACGAGACCCTGCTCCTGCCGGAGCTGGTCGTGCGCCGCAGCGCCTAGGACCCCCGCGTCAGACCAGGTAGCGGGCCTCGGCCGAAGCAGCGTCCATCGCCGCCCAGGTCCGACGGAGCCCCTCCTCGAGCGACACCCGCGGCGTCCAGCCGGTCAGGGAGCGCACCGCCGCGTTGTCCGACAGCAGCCGGTCGACCTCGCTCGCCCGGGGCCGCAGGCGGTCCTGGTCGACCACGACCGCGGCGCGCCGGCCGCTCACCCGCACGAGCATCGCCGCGAGGTCCCCGATCGCGATCTCGCTCCCGGTCCCGAGGTTGAGCGCCCGGCCCACCGCGGCGTCGGCGGCCCCGATCGCAAGGAACCCCTCGACGGTGTCGGTCACGTAGGTGAAGTCCCTGGTCGGGGTGGTCGACCCGAGCCGGACCTCGGTCGCCCCGGCCGCGAGCTGCCCGAGGATCGCCGGGATCACGGCGCGGGCGCTCTGCCTCGGCCCGTACGTGTTGAACGGCCGGCAGACGGCGACCTCGGTGCCGAACGCCGCGTGGTACGAGAGCACCATCGCGTCCGCGGCGATCTTCGACGCCGAGTACGGCGACTGCGGCTGCGCCGGGTGCGTCTCGTCCATCGGCACCCGGCGCGCACTGCCGTACGTCTCCGAGGTCGAGGTGTGCACCATCCGGACGCCGTAGCGTCGGCACGCGGCGACCACGTTGTGCGAGCCGACGACGTTCGTCTGGACGTACGACTCCGGCGCGACGTACGAGTACGGGATGCCGATGAGCGCCGCGAGGTGGAACACGGTGTCGACGCCCTCGACCGCGGAGTCGACGAGGAACGGGTCGCGGACGTCGCCGGCGAGCATCGTGACGCGGTCGTCGTCGGCGTACCGGGCGAGCCACCCCGCCGCGCCGTAGGGCTTGTAGTGGCAGAGCGCCCGGACGTGGGCACCCCGCTCGACGAGGGCGTCGACGAGCGTCGAGCCGATGAAGCCCTCCGCTCCGGTGACGAGGACGGTGCGTCCGGTCCAGTGCTGGTCGGTCATCGTGGGGTCCTTTCCGAGGTGGTGTGGGCGAGTTCGATCGCCCAGGCCGCGACGGCGTCCGCCGCGGCCGCGTGGGGTGAGGTCGCGTCCGGCGCGTGGTGCGCAGGAACGTTCGGGAGGCGCGGCTCGCCGCCGTCACGGACGGCGGGTGCCGAGACGGCCGCGTCGAGCGACCGGGCGTCGAGGTCGTCGTCGCGCAGGACCACGACCCGGGCACCGGACGCCACGAGGGCCTCGGCGTTCGCGGTCTGGTGGTCGTCGGTCGCGTACGGGGAGGGCACGAGGACGGCGGGCACGCCGAGGTGCTCGACCTCGGCGACGGTGCACGCGCCGGCCCGGACCACGACGACGTCGGCGGCGGCGTACGCGGCGGCCATGTCGTCGATGTGCGGCACGATGGTCGCGACGCTGTCACCGCCTCCCGCGCGCAGGCGGTCGGTCAGGCCGTCGACGTGCGATTCCGACGCCTTGACGAGCATCCGGAACCCGGCGTCCCACGACCGTGCGCACGCCAGGTCGACGGCGGCGCGGTCGAGCGAGGCGGCCCCGAGGCTCCCGCCGGACACCACCACGAACCGCTCGCCCGGTGCGACGCCGAAGCGCTCCCGGGCCGCGGTGCGGAGCGAGGCCCGGTCGCAGGACGCCAGCGACGGCAGGATCGGGATGCCGACCCGGCGGACCTCGGCGAACCGGGTGAACCCGGTGCGGGCGGGGTCGAAGGCGCAGGCGACGTGTCGGGCGAGCCGGGCGGCGAGGACGTTCGCGAGCCCTGGTGTCGCGTTCGACTCGTGCACGACGACCGGGATCCGCAGGGTCCACGCGGCGACCACGGCGGGCACGCTCGGGTAGCCGCCGACCCCGACGACGACGTCGGCCCCGCGGGCGCGGAGCTGTCGGCGGGCCCGGAGCACGCAGCGCGCGAAGCGCAGCGGGAAGCCGAACGCGCGTCGACCCGCGCGGCGCGGGAAGGACTGCATCGGTGTGGTGTCGAGACGGTACCCGGCGGCGGGGACGAGCCGTGCCTCCAGGCGGTCTGGCGTCCCGGAGAACGTGACGGCACTGCCGGGGGCGAGGCGTTCGATCGCCGCGGCGACGGCGAGGCCGGGGAACACGTGTCCGCCGGTGCCGCCCGCGGCGACGACCACGCGGAGGGGCGTCGAGCCGGAAGGGGTCCGTCCGGTGCGGTGGGAGTGCAGCATGACCATGCGGCCATGGTGCGGAGGGCACGTGAGGTGGAGATGAGGTCAGTGCGCGGGGAGCGTCACCGTGACCGTCGTGCCGGTGGCGTCGGGGCCGTCGTCGACGCGGATCGTGCCGCGGCCGGCGCTGACGATCTGCGCGGCGATCGCCAGTCCGAGGCCGGAGCCGGGCAGCCCGCGCGCCGAGGCCGACCGGTGGAAGCGGTCGAAGACGCGTTCGCGGTCCTCCGCGGGGATGCCGATGCCACGGTCCGTGACGGTCACGACCACGCGATCCCTGCCCACGCTGACGGCGATCGTGACGGGCCGTCCGGCGCCGTACTTGCCCGCGTTGTCGAGCAGCACGTCGAGCAGGCGGGGGAGCCGACCCTCCGGCACCGTCGCGGTCGCGGTCTCCGGGGCGTCGACGGTGAACCGGACGCCCCAGCGGCGTCCGGCCGTCGCCGCTGCCGTCCGGACCGCGTCGACGACGTCCGTCGGGGCGAGCCGGAGCGGGGAGCGGTCACCGCGCGCGAGCTCCGCGAGGTCCTCGACGGTCGCCTGCATCGCGGTGAGTTCCTGGGCGACCGCGGCTCGGAGCGCGTCCCGCGTGGCGTCGTCGATCGGACGGTCTCCGCCGAGCAGCTGGAGGTTCGTCCGGAGGGTCGTCAGCGGCGTCCGCAGCTCGTGCGAGGCGTCGGCGGCGAAGTCGCGCTGGGCGTCGCTCGCCGCGGCCAGTTCGGCGAGCATCTCGTCGAAGGCACCGGCCAGGCGGCCGAGCTCGTCGTTCCGGTGGATGTCGACGCGAGCGTGCGGATCGGCCGTGTCCCGCACCCGCCGCACGGCGCGGTCGAGGGTCCGCACCGGCCGGAGTCCGACCGTCGCGACGACGTACCCGGCGACCGCGGCGAGCACGATGCCGAGCGCTCCCGCGACGCCGAGCGAGATCCAGGTGCGGGCGACGGCGGTGTCGGTCTGACGAGTCGGCAGCCCGACCATCACCGCCCCGCTCGGACGGGTCGGCAGGACGGTCACCCGCACGCCGCCTGCCGTGTACGTGGTGCTCGTCCGCTCACCGGTCGCGACCGCGTGGGCCTCGGCGGTGAGCGCCAGGGGACCGTCGCCGGAGCCGACGGCGTCGTCGTTCGTCACGAGTCGGGCGCAGGCGGGTTCGACGACGTACCGGCAGTCACCACTGAGGTCGGCGACGGTGTCGGCATTCGTCTGGGCGAGCCGCTGGACCCGGGTGGCTTCGCGGGAGAGCGCCGTGTCGAGGCCGTTGCGGAGCTGCACGGTGACGACGAAGCCGGTCAGGACCGCGACGAGGACCACGGCGAGGGCGACCACACCCGCGACGACGGCGGCGAGTCGGCGACGGAGCGAGCCGGGTGCGGTGGTCACGGCTCGAGCCGGTAGCCGAGACCGCGGACCGCGGTGATCGCCGGGGCGCCGGCAGCGGCGGCGACCTTGCGGCGGAGCCCGCCCACGGCGACGTCGAGGGCGTTCGACGCCGGAGCGGGTCCGTCGGGCCACACGGCGTCGACGAGTTCGTCGCGGGTCCGGACCCGGTGCGGGTCGCGGAACAGCAGTTCGGCGAGGACGGTCTCGGTGCGGGTGAGATCGGTGCGGGCCGTTCCGTCCGGACCGTGGTGCAGCTGCTGCTGGTCGGCCTCGAGGGTCACGCCGTGCCACGTCGGCCGGGTGCCGTTCGCCGGTGCTCCGCCACCGCTGCGCCGGACGAGCGCTCGGACCCGGGCCCGCAGTTCGTCGACGTCGAAGGGCTTGCCGAGGTAGTCGTCCGCCCCGGCGTCGAGCCCGGTCACGCGTTCGGCCGGCAGGTCGTGCGCCGTCAGCATCATCACCGGCACGGCGTCCCCGGCGGCCCGGAGCGCGCGACACACGCCGACCCCGTCGAGGAACGGCATCGCGAGGTCGAGGACGACGGCGTCGGGGTCGTCGCGCACGACGGCGGCCAGAGCGGCGCGGCCGTCCTCCGCCGTGACGACCCGGTGCCCGTCGGTCTCGAGCGCCACCCGGATGCCGAGCAGCACGTGCACGTCGTCGTCCACCACGAGCACGGTCGTCCTGTCCGTCCTGCCCGTCCTGTCCGTCCTGTCCATCCGGTCCGTCATGGGCGGCATGCTCGCACGTGCCGCTGGGAGTCGCGGTGAACATTTCGCATGAAGAGTTCCGCCGTTCACGGTTTCTGTGTACGGTGGCACCGAGCACCGAGAGGAGGTACCGCCATGCCTGACGGCGACAGTCGATCTTCCCGATCCACCCGATCCCCACACTCATCCCGCGCGGTCCTCCTGCCGGTGCCGGACGCCCCCAGCCCCTCGTCGTAGGGGTTCGTCGGCGTGCGCTCCGCCGGGTGGCGGGCCGCGTCCGACCGGAGAGGCGCTCCCGTGCGCAAGCCGATCACTGCGGGGCTGACCATGCCCCGCGCCACCGTCCCCACGAACTCCACCGAGCCGACGACGAACACGTCGTACGCCGATCTCGCCGCCCTGCCGACGGACGCGGTCCACGACCGTCTCGGCGTCGGGCCAGCAGGACTCGAACCGCACGAGGTCGAGGACCGCCGCCGGCGGCACGGCCGCAACGAGGTCGGCCACGACCGACCGGACCCCGCCGTCCTGCAGTTCCTCCGGACGTTCCGGAACCCGTTCGTCCTCATCCTGCTGTTCCTCGTCGCGGTCATGCTGTGCACCGACGTGGTCTTCGCCGACCCGGCGGACGGCCCAGACCCCACCGGGCCGATCACTGTCGGTGTGATGGTGCTGGCGAGCGTCATCGTGCGCTTCTGGCAGGAGTACCGCTCCGGCCGCGCCGCCGAGGCACTCCGCGCGATGGTGCGGTCGACGGCGACGGTCACCCGCACCGTCGGCGGCACCGCGATCACCCGGGAGCTCCCGGTCGACGAACTCGTCCCCGGGGACGTCGTCGAACTCGCCGCCGGTGACATGGTGCCGGCCGACCTGCGGCTCGTCCGGACGAAGGACCTCCAGGTCAACGAGTCGATGCTGACCGGCGAGGCGATGCCGGCCGAGAAGGACGCCGGCGCCGTGCCGACCGGCCGGACCGAGGGCACGCCGAACATCGCGTTCATGGGCACCACCGTCGTCGCCGGGTCCGCCACCGGTGTCGTCGCCGCCACCGGCCGTCGCACGGCCTTCGGCAGCGTGTCCGCCGCGGTGCTCGGCGCCCGGCCGGAGACCGCGTTCGACGCCGGCATCCGGAAGGTCAGCCACACGCTCATCCGCTTCATGCTCGTGATGGTGCCGGTGGTCTTCGTGCTGAACGGGTTGACGAAGGACTGGACGAGCGCGTTCCTGTTCGCCGTCACCACGGCGGTCGGACTCACGCCGGAGATGCTCCCGCTCGTGGTGAGCGCCAACCTCGCCAAGGGTGCCCGCGTGATGGCGCAGCACAAGGTCATCGTCAAGCGGATGAACGCCATCCAGGACCTCGGCGCGGTCGACGTGGTGTGCACGGACAAGACCGGCACGCTCACCGAGGACCGGATCGTCCTCGCCCGGCACCTCGACGTCCACGGCGGGACGAGCGAGCGCACGCTCGGGTACGCGGTCGCGAACTCCCGGTTCCAGACCGGACTGCGCAACCTGCTCGACCGCGCCGTCCTGGACGCCGCCGGGGACGAGGTCGACCGGGTGGAACGCTCGTACGAGTTCGTCGACGAGATGCCGTTCGACTTCGCGCGTCGGCGGATGTCGGTCGTGCTCGATGACGGCCGCGCGCACGTGATCGTCACGAAGGGGGCGCCGGAGCAGCTGCTCGAGGTGTGCGCCGACGAGCTGACCAAGGGCGGGCGTCGGACCCTCGACGCGGTCCGTCGGGCCGAACTGGACGGGCTGGTCCGCGAGCAGAACGAACTCGGCATGCGCGTGCTCGCGGTGGCGGTCCGGATCATCGACGAGATCGCGACGCACGAGTACACGACGGCGGAGGAGCGGGACCTCACGCTCGTCGGGTTCCTGACGTTCCTCGACCCACCGAAGGACACCGCGAAGCCCGCGATCCGGCAGCTGCGTCGACGCGGCGTCGCCGTGAAGGTCGTCACCGGCGACAACCCCGTCGTCACCGCGACGGTGTGCGAGCAGGTCGGCATCGACGCGTCGCGCGTGGTCCTCGGTGAGGAGACGGACGACCTCGACCTCGCCGCCCTCACCGCGCTCGCGGACAAGACCGACGTGTTCGCACGCTGCAGCCCGTCACAGAAGGCGCGCATCGTCGAGGCACTCCGGTCCGGCGGGCACACCGTCGGGTTCCTCGGCGACGGTGTGAACGACGCGCCGGCGCTGCGGACCGCGGACGTGGGGGTCTCGGTGGACTCCGGGACCGACGTCGCGAAGGAGTCGGCGGACGTGATCCTGCTCGACAAGGACCTCACCGTGCTCGACCGCGGCGTGCTCGAGGGTCGCCGCACCTACGTCAACACGATGAAGTACCTCAAGATGACCGCATCGTCGAACTTCGGGAACATGTTCTCGGTGCTCGTCGCCAGCGCGATGCTGCCGTTCCTGCCGATGATCCCGGCGGTGGTGCTCGTGCAGAACCTGGCCTACGACCTGTCGATGCTCACCCTGCCCTGGGACCGCGTCGACGACCAGGACGTCCGGAAGCCGCGGGCGTGGCGGTCGACCGGCCTCGCGCGGTTCATGCTCCGCATCGGCCCGATCTCGTCGGTCTTCGACATCACCACCTACGCACTCATGTGGTTCGTCTTCGCCGCGAACACACCGGCGCACGCCGCGCTGTTCCAGTCCGGCTGGTTCATCGAGTCGATCATCTCCCAGACGCTCATCGTGCACATGCTGCGCACCGGGCGGATCCCGTTCGTGCAGTCCCGCGCGTCACTGCCGATCCTCCTCGCGACGGGGACGGTGTGCCTGTTCGGACTGGTGCTGCCGTTCACCGGGTTCGGCGCCGTGCTCGGACTCGTCCCGCTGCCGTGGGAGTACTTCCCGTGGCTCGTCCTCACCCTGGTGACGTACTGCGTGCTGACCCAGGTCGCGAAGGGCGCCTACGTCCGGAAGTACGGCGCGTGGATCTGATCGGCAGCGCACCCGAGTACGGCGGCGTCGCGCTCGCTGCCGTGCTCGGGGCCGTCGTCGGGGCCGAACGACAGCTCCGTTCGCGGAACGCCGGGGTGCGCACGAACGCACTCGTCGCGCTCGGTGCCGCACTGTTCGTCGTCATGGGCGCGCACGCGTTCGCCGGTCCGGAGGCCGATCCGACCCGGGTCGCCGCGCAGGTCGCCTCGGGGGTCGGGTTCCTCGGCGCCGGCGTGATCATGAAGCAGGGCGCGTCGATCTCCGGACTGAACTCGGCCGCGACGCTCTGGGCCGCCGCGGCGGTCGGTGCGCTCGCCGGTGGCGGGCTGTGGGCGCTCGCCGCGACCGGGGCCGGGCTCGTGGTGCTCGTGAACGTGTGCATGCGGCCGCTCGGCCGGGTCCTCGACCGGACGCCGGAGACCGCTCGGGAACAGCCGCGCACGGACTACCGGCTCGACGTCACGTGCGAGGTGGCCGACGAGGCGGACGTCCGGCGCCTCGTCTTCGACGCGGTGCACCACTCGCCGCTCTCGTTGCGGTCGATCGCGGCGGTGGACGACGAGCTGGGCGACCGGGTGCGGATCGTGGTCGTCGCCACGGCGGAGGCTCGCGACGACGTCGGGATGGAGGAAGCGGTGTCCCGAATCGTGACCGCGCCGCCGGTGCTCGCCATCCGCTGGACGGCGGACCCGGTCGGGGACTGACGGACGGGAGGCGCGGGTCGACCCCGCCACGCGCCTCCAGTCCGCCGCCGGGCCGGTCAGCCCTTCAGCGCGCCCGATGACAGGCCCGCGACGTAGAACCGCTGCAACCCGACGTAGAGCGCGATGCACGGAATCATCGCCACCACCGACCCGGCGACGAGGTTCCCGTACGAGACCTGCCCGTAGGCGCCGGTCTGCAGGTTCAGCAGCGCGACGGGCAGCGTGTAGAGCGAGTCCTTCGTCAGGAAGGTCAGCGCCCCGAGGAACTCCGTCCACGACGCCAGGAACGCGTACAGCGCAGCCGTCGCGGCACCGGGCAGGAGCAGCGGCCGGAGCACGGACACGACGACACGGAATCGCGAGGCGCCGTCGACGAACGCCGAGTCCTCGAGCTCGGTCGGGATCGACTCGAACGCGTTCCGCATCACGAACACCCCGAACGGCAGGTTCACCGTCGTGTAGAAGAGCACGAGCCCGAGGAGCGAGTTCGTGAGCTTCATCGCGTTGAGCTCGAGGTACAGCGGCGTGAGGATGGCCTGGAACGGCACCATCATCGTCAGCAGCACGAGTCCGAACACGACGCCGGACCCGCGGAACCGGAAGCGGGCGAACCCGTAGCCGGCCGTCGTCGCGATCACGGCGGTGAGCACGGCGGTCGAGATCGACACGATCAGCGAGTTGACCACACCCGTGAGCAGGTGCGACGAGGAGCTGAACACGGCGGCGAAGTTCTGCCAGCCGAGCTGGAAGAACGTCGCCGGGTCCGCCGCCTGGGTGATGACGGCTTCGGACTGGAACGCCCGCAGGATCGACCAGACGAGCGGGACGCCGAAGACGAGCGCCGACCCGACGCCGGCGATCACGTACAGGGTGCGCTTCACGGCGGTGTCGCGGGGATGCCGGACGCTGCCCTGGTGGTGTCGACGTCGGTGGCCGTCGCCCGTCGTGGTGAGGGTGCGGGTGGACAGGTCCGGTGCGCCGAGGCCTGCGCGGGAGGTCGTGGTGCTCATGGCTCAGTCCTTCTCTCGCAGTGCCCAGAACTGGAACACCGTGACGGCGGCGATGACGACGACCAGGGCGATGGACTCGGCGGTGGCCGCCCCGAGCTGCAGGTTCACGAAGCCCCGGTTGTAGATCGCGTTGACGATCGTCGTGGTCTCCGTCCCCGGCCCGCCCTGGGTCAGGATGTAGAACTGGTTGAACGCGAGCAGCGAGCCGATCACCGAGATGATCACGCTGAGCGCGATGGTCGACCGGATCATCGGCAGGGTGATGAGCCGCTCGGTCTGCCACCAGGACGCTCCCTCGAGCTGCGCGGACTCGTAGACCTCGTCGGGGATGCCCTGCATCGCGGACATGAGCAGCACCATCGTCAGCCCGGACACCGCCCAGACGACGAGCACGCAGATGAGCAGCGTCGCGAGTGGCCCGTTCACGAGCCAGGCGGTGCTGCCGTCGGTGATGCCGAGCCACCGGAGCACCATGTTCACCGCGCCGGAGTTCGGCTGGGCCTCGAGGACGAGCATGAACGACAGCGTGGTGAGCCCGACGACGTACGGCAGGAAGAACACCGTCCGGAGCAGGGTGCTGCCGCGACGACGGGCGCGGATGAGCACGGCGAGGAAGTACCCGAGCGCCAGGATCGGCACCGTGACGATCGCCGTGTACAGGAGCGTGTACCCGATCGCGTGCACGAAGGTCGGGTCCTGGAACAGCGTCAGGTAGTTCTGCAGCCCGATGAACCGGTACGGGCCGATCAGGGGCCAGTTCGTGAACGAGATGTAGAGCGCGAACAGGAGCGGCGCGAGGACGAACACCGCGACGAAGGCGATCGCCGGGGTGACGAGCAGGGCGCCGGCGCGCGGCGGGTGCGTGAGCGAGTTGCGGGACGGGGCGGAGCGGCCGGAGCGGCCGGAGTGGCCGGAGCGGCCGCCGACGGTGGGCCGGCCGACGGTGGCCCGGCCGGCGCCGGACCGTCGGGTGGAGATGGTCGACATGACGTGCACCTCTCTGTGCTGTCGGTGGTGCGGGTCAGGCCTGGACCTGGTCGAGGATCCGCGTGTAGTCCGCCTGCGCGGTCTTCATGGCCGCGGCGGCCCCTGACCCGAACACGGCCTCGCGAAACATCGCGAAGTAGGGCGACGAGGGCTGGTTGTTGAGCAGGTTGTACGCGAGCGTCTGCGGCGCGTACCCCTTGTCGATGGCGTCCAGCGGGCCGAACGCGAGCGGGTACTGCTTCCGGTACGCCGGAGTCGCGGCATCGGACCTCGTGGGGAAGTACCCGCCGTCCGGCAACGCCTGCTGCTGCTGGAGACCGTTCGCGTACTGCATGAACGCCCAGCCGCCGGAGGGGTTCGCCGCCCCGTTCGGGATGCACATGTTGTCCCCACCGTCGAAGAACGACCGCCTGCCGTCCCACGACGGGATGAGCACCGTCTGCATCTTCGCCCGCATCGCCTTCGTGGCGGCCGGGACCGTGGCGCCGTACGAGGTCGGGAAGATGCCGACCTTGCCGGCGCGGAAATCGGCGCCCCACGTGGTGCCGGCGTCCGAGTACGTCGCCTTCGAGAGCACGCCGTCCTTCCAGAGCTGCCGGTAGAACTCGAGCATCCGTTCGAGGGCCTCGTTGCCGGTGATGTTCGCCGTCTGCTCGCCGACCTCTCCGGACATCATGTCGACGCCCGTCGCCCAGACGTGCGGCTGTGTGACGAAGCCGATGATGCCGGCGGCGTTCCCGGAGATCGACCACCCGTAGACGTCGTCGTCGACCTTCCGGATGGCCTTCGCTGCGGCGAGCAGCGAGTCGAGGTCCTTCGTCGAGTCCGCGACGTCGAGGCCCGCTTTCTCGAACAGCTCGGTGTTGACGAAGAGCTGCGAGTTGTCGGCCAGGTACGGCAGCCCGTAGTACCGGTCCCGGTACTCGAGCAGCCGCAGGTGCCCGGGGGAGATCTCGTCGAAGTAGTCGAGGCCCTTGACGACGTCGGTCAGGTCGGCGAACGCCTCGCGGAAGATGAACAGCTGCGAGTTGATGTCGTCGATGTCCACGACGTCCGGCGGCTCACCCCCGCGGATCGCCGTCGCGAGCTTCGTCACGTACTGCCCGTCCGGCACCGGGGTCAGCTCGACCTGCAGCTTCGGGTTCGCCTTGTTGAACCCCGCGACGGCCGCCGTCAGCCCGGCCTGGGTCGCGGACCGGCACCAGACGTGCACGGTGCCGGTCGCGTTCCGTCCGAAGCTCGCGACCTTCGCGTCGACCTTCGGCAGCGTGCCCGAGCACGCCGCGAGGGCGAGGGCTGCCCCGCCGGCGACACCGCCGGCGAGGAACGCTCTGCGCAGCATCACGTCACCGCGCCAGCGGGAGCCAGACGCGCATCGGCGCGGCTCCGCGGTTCGCCCAGGCGTAGTAGGGAACAGCGGTCGCGCTGACCGTCTGGAGGCCCGTGGCGGGGCCCGCAGAGCCGGCCGCGTCGTCGACGCTGGTGGCGTCCAGAGCGTGATCCGCGCCTCCCGGCACGTCCAGTCGTCGGTACGGCCACGCTGCCTGCACGTGTTCGGCAGGAGCGTGACCCGGAACGCGCAGCGTGACGACGCCGTCGAGCAGGCCGTCCTGGCGCTCCTCGGTGATCGGCGCGCTCGCGTCGACCGTGAGGTCGTCGACCGTGAAGCCCTGCTGGTCGGCCTGCTCGACCGCGTACACGAGCGGGCCGCGCTCGATCGCGACCTGCCCGCGGGCGGCGTCGATCCGCTCGTCGGCGACGTACCGTCGCGGCGTCGTGTCGAAGACGAGCTCGACGGTGTCGCCGGCGGTCCACGCACGGTCGATCACGTGGAGCGTGCCCGGTGCGGGGCTGGCGGTGCCGTCCGGACCCGTGACCGTCGTGGTGTCCGACCATGCCGGGATCCGCAGACCGAGGGCGAGCGGGCCGTCCTCGGTGACCGTGACGACCACGTGGCCGTCGTGCGGGTACCCGGTCTCGACCGTCACAGCACCGAGGTCGGCGGTCGCGTACTGGTGCAGTTGCAGGCCGCCGTCCGTCGCGGTCGCGAGGTAGCCGTCCAGGCTCGCGAACGTCCGCATGATGTTCGGCGGGCAGCAGGCGCAGTCGAACCAGCCGCGACGACCGTGGGCGGGGGAGCGGTTCTCGTCCTGGTGGGCGTGGTCGCGCTGCTGCAGCGGGTTGACGTAGAAGTACTCGGTGCCGGCCAGGCTCACCCCGGCGAGGAACGCGTTGTACAGCAGCCGCTCGATCGCGTCGGCGTACTCGGGCTTGCCGGTCGCGAGCAGCAGGCGCCAGGCCCACTGGATCCCGCCGATCGCCGCGCAGGTCTCGGCGTAGCCGCGGTCGGTGGGGAGCTCGTACGGGTCGCCGAACGCCTCCCAGTCCCACCGCGCGCCGAGACCGCCGGTGATGAACGCCTTCGTCGCGAGCATGTCGGCGAACTGCCGCTCGCTCGCGGCCAGGAGCTCGGTGTCGCCGGTCTCGATCGCGACGTCGACGGCTCCGGCGGCCAGGTACACGGCGCGGACGGCGTGGCCCTCGACGGTCGTGGCCTCGCGGCTCGGGACCCGATCGGAGAAGTACGTCGGTTCGCCGCCAGCGCGTTCGATGATGCCGTGGCCGCGGGCCTCCACGAACCAGTGCGCCAGGTCGAGGTACTCGCGGTTGCCGGTCTCGCGGTAGAGCTCGACGAGGCCCATCTCGACGACGGGGTGGCCGTCGACGTCGCGGGTCTTCGGCGTGCCGTCTGGTGCGGTGCCGTCGCCGAACGTGCGGACCAGGTGGTCGGCGTTCTTGACCGCGACGTCGAGCAGGCCGGTGTCGCCCGTCGCCCGGTGTTGCGCCACGGCCGCCTGGTACAGGTGCCCGGCGCAGTACAGCTCGTGGCTCCACTTGAGGTCCGTGTACCGCTCGCCCTTCCCGCGGATCTGCTGCACCGAGTCGAGGTAGCCGTCGTCGGCCTGCGCCTGGGCGTACAGGGCGGTGACCTCGCGCTGCAGGTCGAGCAGGTCCTCGGCGGGAGCGCGGCCGTACTCCCACGCCACCGCCTCGAGCCACTTCGTCACGTCGGAGTCCATGAAGATGGGGCCCGTCGCGTCGCCCTCCTCGAGTCCGGCGGCGATCCGGAGGTTCCGGAAGTTCCCCGCGGTCTCGAGCAGGGCGTACCCGCCGCGGATCGCGTCGCGGCCGTTCCGTTCCTGCCGGAGCGCCCAGAACCCGCCGGTGATCCGGGCGTCGCCGGTCGGCAGGGGCCGGAGCGTGAGGTGCGCGTCGGCGGTCGGGAGGACCGGCGTCGCGGTGTGCGCGCGGCTGTCGGTCGCGAGCGTGGTGGTCATGTCGCCTCCTTGCGATGTGACTGATCCGTCGGCCGGTCCGTCGATCGGGCCGGAAAACGGTTTCTGGCGGGGACGCTACGACACGTACGGGTCCGGCGCAAGAGCTTCGGCGCAATCGGTGGATAGACTCATGGGGACGTCTCGTGATCCGGAAAGGTGGTTGCCGTGACGATCGATCGTGTGTCGCAGCCCGTCCGGATCACCGATGTCGCCGCGCTCGCCGGGGTGTCGATCGGCACCGCGTCGAAGGCGCTCAACGGGACCGGACAGCTGCGGGATGCCACCCGCGCCCGGGTGAAGGACGCCGCCGAGAAGCTCGGGTTCGTCGGCGACGCCCGTGCTCGTGCGCTGTCCTCCGGCCGGACCTACACGGTCGGCATGATCACCACCGACTCGTTCGGCCGGTTCTCGATCCCCGTGCTGCTCGGCGCCGAGGACGCCCTGTCCGCCGGACAGATGGCCGTGCTGCTGTGCGACACCCGCGACGACCACGTGCGTGAGGCCCACTACCTCCGCTCGCTCGCCGCTCGCGGGGTCGACGGCATCATCGTGACCGGGCGCTCCGCGGACCCCCGCCCGCCGATCGACGTCTCCATCCCGGTCGTCTACGCGTTCACGCCGTCGACCTCGGACTCCGACGTCTCGATCACCCTCGACGACTCCGCCGGCAGCGCCGAGGTGGCATCACACGTGCTGTCGCTCGGACGGCAGCGGGTCGCGATCGTCACCGGCCCCGCGCGGCACCGATCCGCCGAGCGCCGAGTGTCCGGGGCCGTCTCGGTGCTCGGGTCGCGGCTCGTCGGCGAACCGCTGTACGGCGAGTGGTCGGAGCGGTGGGGGCGGCAGGCCGTCGACGTGCTGGCGCGGGGGTCGGTGGACGTCGACGCGATCGTCTGCGGAAGCGACCAGATCGCCCGTGGCGTGTGCGATCGGTTGCGGGAGGTCGGGCGGTCGGTGCCCGACGACGTCGCCGTCACCGGGTTCGACGACTGGGACGTGATGGCGCTCGCGAGCCGACCGCCGCTCACCACGGTGGACCTGCGGCTCGAGGAGCTCGGTCGGGTGGCGGGGCGGGCGCTGCTCGACTTGATCGACGGTGGGGCCGCGGCGTCGGCTGCCGTCACCCCGACGCTCGTCATCCGCGAGAGCACGATCGGCGCGTAGCCCACGGGGCGTCCGTCTGCCGGCCGGGGCACTCGTCGCCGAGCGGGCGAAATACGTCGCGCTCGACGCCTCTGACTGGTGAGTTCCGCCCGCTGGTGGTCGAGCGGGCGGCGAGTCCTGCCCGCTCGAGGGAGCGCCGCCGGACGCGCTGAGGTCGCGCGCGCTGCCGAAGACGTGGCGACCGGGCGGCCGTTCGAGCGATCTCGACGAACACGGACGGCGGATCTGTGACTCCCTCGGGATCGGATGACTGGTCCGGCGGTGGGCTGGATCGGCGGCGAACGGGCGGGACGCGCCGTCCGATGGTCGGCGAGCGGGCGGAACACGCCGCCGGCGGGCGGTGAGTGTGACGTATTCGGCCCGCTCGAGCGACCGGAGGGCGGCGACGCGCGGCGGCGTTGCGTGAGTGAGCGCTCACGTGCCAGGATGTGAGCGCTCACGGAGGACGACGAGGTTCTGGAGGAACGCATGGGCGACGATCGCCGGCAACAGGTCGTGGACGGCCGCACGACACTCGGCATCGAGCTCGGCTCCACGCGCATCAAGGCG
>Ga0308167_1002560_pt1 | contig 16549 bp, 17 predicted proteins | sample PhyCR1_2_FD_202138 | JGI IMG/M metagenome (GOLD analysis project Ga0308167, IMG submission 202138) | Phyllosphere microbial communities from UC Gill Tract Community Farm, Albany, California, United States - DLSLRC.R1 | ecosystem: Host-associated > Plants > Phyllosphere > Unclassified | place... | reverse complement strand
GCGGTGCCAGCCGGCACCGCGCCTCCAGTCCGCAGGTGGTCGCGTCAGCGACCGAGCCCGGAGAGCTCCTCGAACTCCTCGTCGGTCAGCTCGATGGTGGCGCCCTGCAGGTTGTCCTCCAGGTGGGCGACGCTCGACGTCCCCGGGATCGGGAGCACGACCGGCGAGCGCTTGAGCAGCCAGGCGAGCGCGAGCTGCGCCGGGGTGGCGCCCTTGCGCTCGGCGATCTCGGTGAGCGGCGAGTCGTCGCCGGTCAGGCCACCGGTCGCCAGCGGGAACCACGGGATGAACGCGATCCCCTGCTCGGTGGACCAGTCGAGGAGCTCCTCGGCGTCGCGCTTCTGCAGGTTGTACAGGTTCTGGACGGAGACGATCGTCGCGATCTCCTGCGCAGCCTGGACGTCGCTGACGGAGACCTCGGACAGGCCGATGTGCCGGATCTTGCCCTCGTCCTGCAGCTTCTGCAGCTCGCCGACCTGGTCCTCCAGCGGGACCTTCGGGTCGATGCGGTGCAGCTGGAACAGGTCGATGCGTTCGAGCCCGAGACGGCGGAGGCTCATCTCGGCCTCCTGCCGCAGGTACTCCGGGCGGCCGACCGGCGGCCACTCGTTCGGGCCCGTGCGGGTGAGGCCGGCCTTCGTCGCGATGACGACGTCGTCGCCGTACGGGTGCAGGGCTTCGTGGAGCAGGTCCTCGGCGACGTACGGGCCGTACGAGTCGGCGGTGTCGAAGAAGTCCACGCCGAGCTCGACGGCGCGCTTGAGGACGCGGACCGCCTCGTCGTGGTCCTTCGGGGGTCCCCAGACGCCGGGGCCGGTGAGCTGCATGGTGCCGTAGCCGAGACGGTGGACCTCGAGGTCGCCCCCGATGCGGAAGGTGCCGGAGGCGGCGGCCGGACGGTTCGTGGTGTCGGTGCCAGTGGTCATGGACCCGGTGTACGCCTGCCGTGTCGACCCGTGCTGGACGGTTGTCCCCCGGGGAGCTGTCAGTGCGGGTTCGTATGCTCCTCGGGTGCCCTTCCGTTCCCCACGACGGAGTCCCGGCCGCTCGCTCGTCATCGGTGTCGTCGGGATCGTGTTGCTCGTCGGGATCGTCGTCCTCGTGTTCCCCGCCGCGCTCGGTGTCCTCGGGACCGCCGGTTCGGTCATCGGCTCGCTGCTCCCCTGGCTCGCCCTGCTGCTCGTCCCCGTCGCCGGGGTCGCCCTCGGCACCCGGTCGAAGCGGATCGCGGTGGGATCCCTGGCGTTCGCCGCCGCCTGGGCGTTCGCGATCCTGCCCGGGGTGCTCACGCCGGACTCGCCGGGGTCACCGCAGCTGACGGTCGTGACGGAGAACGTCGAGGCCGCGAACGAGGACCCGGCGGCCACGGCGCGGTCGATCGCCGCACGCACCCCGGACGTCATCGCGCTCGAGGAGCTCACCGAGTCCTCCGGGAACGCCGTCGCGGGCGTGCTCGACGAGCGGTACCCGCACCACTACCGGGTCGGGTCGATCGGCGTGTGGAGCCGCACGACGCTCAGTGACGGTGAACCGATGACCCTCGGCCTCGGGTGGGCGCGCGCCCTCCGTGTGACCGTGGACACCGACCTCGGTGACGTCCGCCTGTACGTCGTGCACATGGACTCACTGCGGCTCGGCGGCGAGGACGGACGGCCGACGATGCTCGCGTCCCTCGCGACCGCGGTCCGTGACGACGACTCGGAGCGGCTCGTCGTCGCCGGGGACTTCAACGGCGGCTCGAAGGACCCGGAGATGCTCCCGCTGACCCGGACGCTCGACGAGGGAGGCGGGTTCGGGTTCACCTGGCCCGCGCAGGCCCCCGTCGTGCGGATCGACCACGTGTTCGTCCGCGGGCTCGACACCGCGTCGACGGACGTCCTGCCCGCGAACGGCAGCGACCACCGCGGCGTGCAGGTCGGCCTGCGGGCGCCGTAGCGGGGTCAGGCCTTCCGCGGGTACGGGGTCTCGCCGCGCTCGAGCCCGCCGACGAGCTTCGTCAGCCGGTTCGTCCGGGCCGTGGCGCTCGGTGCGGTCATGATCCGGTGCAGCACCGCGTACCGGTTCGTGGCGTCGAGTTCGGCGAACAACGCGGCGGCGGCCGGGGACGCGTCGAGTGCTGCCTGCAGGTCCTCCGGCACGGTGGCCGCGGCCGCCCCGGAGTAGGCGCGGTCCCACCGGCCGTCGTCCTTCGCGCGGTCGATCTCCGCCTGGCCCCGCTCCCGCATGCGTCCCTCGGCGGTGAGCGTCGCGACGAGTCCGATGTTCCGCTGCGACCAGAGCGAGGCCTTCCGCCGCGGGGTGAACCGCTGCCGGAACGTGGCGTCGTCGCGACCGCGCTTCTGCCCGTCGATCCAGCCAGAGCACAGGGCCTCGTCGAGCGCCTGGTCGTAGGTCAGCGTCGTCGGCTCCGTGGTGCCCTTCTTCGCGAGCACGAGCCACACCCCGTCGGGTTCGGCCTCGTGCGCGTCGAGCCAGGCTCGCCACGCGGCGGCGTCCGGCAGCACGAGGTCCTCGATGTCCACGCGCTCATCGTAGGACGGGAGGCCGCCGCCCTGGCGAGACACCGCACGACCGCCGAGCGACCGTCAGACCCAGTGCGGCTGCGCCAGCATCCCCGTCGGGTCCGCCCCCTCCGCGATCCGGTGCAGACGCGAGGTGTTCACGTCGAAGTAGTCCGCCGGGTCGGTGATCGCCGCGTCGCAGTAGTTCGCGTACGCCGCGTCGCCCCACGCGGGCCGCATCGCCTTCCGGAAGCCCCGCACGTACGCGTCGAACGGCGCCGGGTCCGCCCCGTCCGCGAACACCGCGGTGTACTGCACGGTCATCAGTGCCGATCGCCACGGGAACGCGGTGTCCGTCCGCCCGACGTCCGACACGACACCGCCGAGGGCGTCGAGGGCGACCCCGCCCTCGCGGTTGCCTGCGACGTCGCCTGCCGCGGCCGCGTGCTGCACGAGGGTGTCGATCTGCGCGTCCGTCAGCTTCGTGGTGCCGATCGACGAGGTCGCCGCCTGCGAGACCCGCTGCGGCTTGCCGGCGAGCGTCGACATCGCCGCTCCGTAGGTCAGCTGCTGCGCGGTGTGCGCGAGCGGCGTGGCGCCCGTCGTGCGGATGAAGCCGTCGACGGAGGCGTCCGCACCGGTCTTCGCCCCGGTCCACACGCCCGTCACCGTGACCGTCGGGGCGGTGTGCCGCGAGCCGTTCAGGAGCTTGAGCGTCGACCACAGCTGTCGGTCCGCCGTGGGCGCCCAGTCCTGCCAGGCGCGCACCACGGCAGCGGCGGCCGACCACCGGAAGGTGATGCGGAAGAGCAGCACGGGAGGCGCTGCCTGCGTCCGGTAGGTCAGTGCGGTCACGACGCCGACGGTCCCACCCCCGCCGCCCCGGCAGGCCCAGAAGAGGTCGGGTTCGGCGGTCGCCGAGACCTCGTGCACGGTGCCGTCCGGGGTGACGAGGGTCGCTCCGGTCAGCTGGTCGCAGGTCAGGCCGAAGGAACGCACGAGCACGCCGACACCGCCGCCGAGCGTCAGTCCGCCGATGCCGACCGTCGGGCACGACCCGGCGCCGATGGCCCGACCGGCCTTCGCGAGTGTGGCGTACACGTCACCGAGCTGCGCACCCGGGCCGATCGTCACGGTGTCGTCGTCGTGCAGCTGGATCCGGTCGAGGTCCTGCGTGCTGATCACGAGGGACCGCGGGACGCCGGTGCCGCTCGCGCCGCCGGCGGACCACCCCGTGTAGGAGTGCCCGCCGGCCCGGAGCGCCACGGGGGTGTTCGTGTTCCGGGCGAAGGCGAGTCCGGCCTGCACGTCGGTGGCGTCGGCGGCCCGGAGCATCGCCTGCGGATCGGCGTCGTCGTACCGGGGGTTCTCGACGAGCCGTGCCGAGTCCCAGCCGTTCGAGCCGGACCGCAGCAGCCGGCCGGAGACTGCGGCGGCGAGGGCGTCCCACGTGTCGGGTCCGCCCGGCGTCGGGGACGCGGTCGGTGTCCGGGTCGGCCGGGGTGTCGACGTGGCGCTGGGGGTCGAAGTGGCACTGGGCGACGGCGACGGCGACGGTCGACTGCACGCCGCGAGCACCCCGGCGATCCCGAGTCCGACTCCCCCGGCGAGCAGGACCCGTCGGCTGGTGGCAGGGGTGCGGTGCTCGTCGTCGCGTTCGCTCACCGGACCTGTCTACCCCGCGGAGCTGCTGATGCGGGTCGCCCCCGCCCACTCGTGCACCCACTCCGGCACCGAGAGGTCCCGGTCCGTCGCGCCGGCTGCCTCGAGGAGCTCCGACGGTGGGACCGTCCCGCCGGCCTTCCGCAGGAACCGCCCCTGCACCACCGCACGGGCGACGACGGCCCCGCGCCGGCTGAACGTCTGCTCGAGGTACACGGCACGGTCGTCGACCCCGAGCACCCGGGTGACGAGCTCGAACCGCTGCCCGAGCGTCAACGACCGCTTGTACGTGATCGTCTGCGCGGACACCACCGGGTACCAACCGCGCTCGGCGATGGCGCCCCAGAACCCGGAGCGCAGCATGAGGTCGAGGCGCCCGAGGTCGAGCATCGACAGGTACTTCCCGTTGTTCACGTGCCGCAGCGGATCGAGGTCGGTCAGGGTCACGCGGAACGGCGTGCGGACCTCGTCCCAGAGTGATGGCCGTCGTCCGCCGGTCGTGGGGCGGAGCCGGACGCGCAACTGGAGCAGGAACAGCCGGAAGTACAGGTTCACGGACCCGATCCCACCAGGGGTGACCGCCGAACGCGCGGAACCTTGGAGGAACCGCACGAAGCCGCATTCCCCGCTGACGGGTCCGGTCAGTGCCTCCCTCCAACCGAGGGACCCGGAGTAGACCTGCACCCATGCAGACACGCAAGCTCGCAGACCTCGAGGTCGGGCCCATCGGCCTCGGCACCATGGGCATGAGCGCCTTCTACACGGGCGCCGGCACCGACGACGACGAGTCGATCCGCACCATCCACCGCGCGATCGACCTCGGCGTCACCCTGTTCGACACGGCAGAGGCGTACGGGCCGTACACGAACGAGGACCTGCTCCGACGGGCACTCGCAGACCGGCGCGACGACGTCGTGATCGCGACGAAGTTCGGCCTCATCACCCACACCGCCGGCGAGGAGACCCCGGCAACCGGTCGCGGCATCAGCTCCGCCCCGGAGTCCGTCCGCGAGGCGCTCGAGGGCTCCCTCCGCCGCCTCGGCACCGACCACATCGACCTCTACTACCAGCACCGCGTCGATCCGGCCGTCCCGATCGAGGACGTCATCGGCCAGCTCGCCGGCTTCGTGCAGGAGGGCAAGATCCGCCACATCGGGCTCTCCGAGGCGAGCGCCGCGACGATCCGGAAGGCCCACGCCGTCCACCCGATCACGGCCCTGCAGAGCGAGTACTCGCTGTGGACGCGCGACCCGGAGGGCGAGGTGCTCGACACCCTCCGCGAGCTCGGCATCGGTCTCGTGCCGTACTCGCCGCTCGGCCGCGGGTTCCTGACCGGAGCGATCACGAAGCCGTCCGACCTGGACTCCGACGACTTCCGCCTGGCGAACCCACGCTTCCAAGAAGAGGCGTTCGCGGAGAACATGCGGATCGTCGACGCCGTCAAGGAGATCGCGACCGAGGCCGGCGGGACCCCGGCGCAAGTGGCCCTCGCCTGGCTGCTCGCGCAGGGCGACGACGTCGTCCCGATCCCGGGCACGAAGCGGGTCTCGCGACTCGAGGAGAACGTCGGCGCAGCCGACCTCACCCTGACGGCGGACCAGATCGCGCGCCTGTCGGCGCTGCCGGTCCCGACCGGCGACCGCTACCCCGACATGTCGAGCATCGGTCGGTAGACGCGACTGGAAGACGGCCTGGAGGGACGATGCCAGCTGGCACCGCGCCTCCAGGCCGTTGATGAGTGCGTTTCGGGCGCGGGTCCGGTGACGGGCGCGACCCACGCCCGACATCCCGGGGAAACACGGGCTGCATAGCGTCCGGAGGACAGGGAAACCACCACCGGAGGGGACGCCATGACGACCACGAAGACCAGTGCGGACGGGGTGGACTCCATCCCGCCGCTCGCACGACTCCTGCCGCTCGGCCTGCAGCACGTCCTCGCGATGTACGCGGGGGCGATCGCGGTGCCGCTCATCGTCGGCGGAGCGCTCGGCTTCGACAGCGCCGACCTCGCGTTCCTGATCAGCGCCGACCTGTTCGTCGCCGGACTCGCCACCATCGTGCAGTCCGTCGGCTTCTGGCGGTTCGGCGTCCGGCTGCCCCTCGTGCAGGGCGTCACGTTCGCCGCCGTCGGCCCGATGATCGCGATCGGCACCGAGCACGGCATCACCGCCGTCTACGGGGCGACGATCGCGTGCGGTGTCTTCATGGTCGTGATCGCGCCGTGGTTCGCGCAGCTCGTGCGGTTGTTCCCGCCGATCGTCACCGGGACGGTCATCCTGATCATCGGGTTGTCGCTCATGAGCGTCGCTGCGGGCTGGGTGACCGACGGCGGCAAGGACGGTGCGGCCGACCCGGTCGACGTTGCATTCGCGGCAGGAGTGCTGCTCGCGATCGTGCTCGTCGAGCGGTTCGCGCCGCGCGGCCTCGCCCGGGTGTCGGTCCTGTTCGGCCTGTTGCTCGGCACTGTGGTGGCGCTGTTCGTGCCGGGCATGGTCGACGGCTCGGGCATCGGGAGCGCGTCGTGGTTCGCCTTCGTCACGCCGTTCCACTTCGGGCTGCCGACGTTCGACCTGGCCTCGATCGTCTCGATGCTCGTCGTCGGGCTCGTCATCATGACCGAGACCACGGGCGACATGATCGCCGTCGGTGAGGTCACGGGCCGGCCGGTCTCCAAGCGGACGCTCGCCGACGGGCTCCGCGCGGACGGCCTCGGCACGGTCGTCGGTGGGGTGTTCAACACGTTCCCGTACACGGCGTTCGCGCAGAACGTCGGGCTCGTCGCGCTCACCGGCGTGCGCTCCCGGTACGTGGCCACGGCGGCCGGCGGGATCCTCATGGTGCTCGGCCTCGTACCGAAGGTCGCCGCGGTCGTCGAGTCGATCCCGCACGCGGTCCTCGGCGGCGCGGGTGTGGCCCTGTTCGGCATGGTCGCGGCTTCGGGCATCAGGACGCTGTCGAAGGTGCGGTTCGACAACCGGAACGTGCTCGTCGTGGCGCTGCCGCTCGGCATCGCACTGCTGCCGACCGTGGCCCCCTCGATCTACGCAGCGTTCCCGACCTGGTTCACGCTGATCTTCGACTCGGGGATCTCGGCCGGCGCGGTGGCGGCGATCCTGCTCAACCTGCTGCTCGGGTCGCGCTCTGTGGCCGAGCGGTACGGCGAGGACCCGGCGGTGGGCTCCTACGACGGGGTGCGCTCCACGGCGCCGATCGCGATCACCCGCGAGTCCGATCCGGTCTGACCGGTCTGACCCGGTCCGGGCGTCCGGCCGGTGGTCCGGTCTGCGGTTCTGGTCGCTGGGCACGCGAGCGGGCGAAGTATGCCCCCGGCCTCATGGTTCGGGCGCGTGTTTCGCCCGCTCGCGTGCGTCCGAGTCTCGTGCATGCCGCGCCAGGCATACGACCCGATCTCCGCCGGGGCAGACGCTCGGGTCAGCTCCCGCGGTAGGTGCTGTAGGCGAACGGGCTGAGCAGCAGCGGCACGTGGAGGTGCTCGGTGCCCCCCACGGTGAATGCGACGACGACGAACGGGTGGAACGCCGGCACCCCGAGGGCTCGGTGGTAGGCACCCGTGTCGAAGCGCAGTTGCAGGTCGCCGCGTGGCAGGACGTCCGGCCCGAGGGCGGCGCGCCCGTCGGCGCCCGTCGTGCCGGTGGCGATGACGTCTCCGTCGACCGTGCTCAACACGAGGTCGATCCCGGCGGCCGGAATCCCCCGGGTCGCGTCGAGCACGTGCGTGGTGAGGTGCGGGACGGCGAAGGTCGCGCGGATGCGGTGCACGGCGATGTCCGCGAGGGCTGCAGTGGCCTCGAGCGTCTCGGACGCGGGGTCGTTCCCGAGCCGTCGTTCGAGTTCGCCCAGCAGCTCCTCCGGCGTCCGCCCTGCCGCCCGCACGAGGAACACCCGTCCGAACTGACGCTCGTACTCGGCGTTGCCCGTGGCGATCGCCCCGGCGACGTCGTCGGCGGCGGTCCGCATCGACGACTGCTCACGAGCCGACGAGGCGTCGACGCCCCGCTCACCGATCCGCGGGTGGTGCGCCAGCGCTGCGTCGAGCTCCGTCGCGCCCCACGACGCCGACTCTGCCCGCGCCCGGTCGATGAGCGCCTGCATGCTGCCGAACGGTCGCGCGGCCACGAGGGCGTCGACCCACGCGGGCACGTCCGCCCATCCACGGATCACCCCTGCAGCATCGGAGGCGGGCGCGTCGTCGAAATCGCCGAGGTCCATCCCCCCACGGTACGGAACGCCCGTTTCACGGGCATTACGCGGTGGTTTCCCCCGGAACGGGACCCGCGGCCCTGGAACGGGCCGGACTGTCGGCCAGGAGGCGCGGGTCGGCCCCGCCCCGCGCCTCCAGGCCGACACCCGGTTGCGCATTCCTTCCCACTACGCGCGGAACGGCCCGGACTAGACCTCTGCGGCGAAGGACGCTGCGCGGAGCTGCAGGTCCTCGATCCGCTGCAGGCGGGCGGCCTCGACGTCGTAGCCCTCGTACGCCGGCGGCGGCAGCTTCCGCACGTTCCGGGGGCACTGGAAGTCCTGGCAGACGAGTGTGCCGACCGTGTTGCCGTTCCGCCCCGCCTTGCCGGACCGCTTCGCGCTGTAGAACACGACGTCGTTCGGGAGCTTGACGTCCTGACACCACGAGCACTGGGCCCGGGAGCGCGACGATGCCTCGGCCTGCCGGAACAGGATGCCGACGAGGTCGCCGTCGAGTGTGGGGACGACGGCGTACGCACGTCGGCCGATCTTCGGGTCGCGCCAGCCGAGGTAGTCGAGGGCGTCCCAGTCGATCGTCTCGAAGTCGGCGGGCAGCGTGAGGTCGGAGGTCTCCTTGCGGGAGGCGTTCACGAAGGAGGTACGCAGGGTCTTCTCGCTGATGGGCAGCATGGTGGATCGCTTTCGGAAGGGCCCGGGGCACGCGGACGCGCGCCGCACCGGGCAGAGGGTTCAGGGTTCGATGACGGCGGCCGCACCGAACGGTGCGACCGGGGGCGTCACGCCCTGATGCCGGCGTTACGGGCGCCGACCACCTCCTGGAAGCTCACCCGACCAGCCTACGACGACGTGTCAAGCCGGGCGTGTCGGCATCGCGGTGACGAGCACGAGGGCGCCCTCGTACGTCGGTTGCACGCGGAGCGAACCGTGGGCACGGTCCCAGTCGCCGGACTCCAGCGCGGTTCGGAGTGCGGCGACCGAACGTCGGGCGGTCATCTCGTCGACGAAGCTCCACGCCGAGTTCGCCTGCCGGGCGCCCGGGTCGAGGAGCCGCTCGGGCCGGGCGTAGTACGCCTCCGAGAACCCGTCGACGCACGTGAACGGGATCGGCAGCGGGGTGCTCGTCACGGTGTCCTGGCCGAGCGCGTCGGCGATGCGGGTGAGCGAGGGGTAGCGACGGGCTTCGGTGGCCATCACCTCGGGCGCGTACTCGGCGAGCCAGTAGTCCTCGACCCGGTCGGGGTCGCACGTCAGGATCACGATCGGCCCCCGGGTCACCCGACGCAGCTCGGCCAGCCCGCGCTCGAGGTCACCCCACTGGTGCACGGAGAACGTCGTCATCGCGGCGTCGAACGTGTCGCCGGCGAACGGCAGGTCCTCAGCGGTGGCGTCGATCGCCGTCGACAGGGTGTCCGGACGCTGGGCACGCATCGACGCCGAGGGCTCGACCGCGGTCACCTCGCGGTCGGTCGGCTCGTACGAGCCGGCACCGGCGCCGACGTTGAGGACGGTACGGGCATCGCCGAGCGCTGCCGAGATGGCCCGGGCGAACGACGGTTCCGGTCGGCGGTACTTCCGGTAGTCCTGCCCGATGCGGGCGTAGTCGGCATCCCCCGCTGAACCGTCCGTCGTCCTCGTCACGACCCCAGCCTACGGTCGGCGCCTGTTACGGTCGGGGCATGGTCTCCGGGGGATTCGCCGTCGTCAGTGTCCTGTACATCGCGTTCGTCGTGGCGCTCGCCGTGCTGACGGTCGCGCTCATCGTGCTCGTGTTCGCCGCGATCCGCGTGCTGCGGTTGTCCGCGACGGAACGGCAGCTGCGCATCGAGCGGCTGCGGTACCAGGCGGTCGTCGACGGCATCGACGACGGCGGTGCCGAACCGAGCGGCCCGGTCGCGCCCGCGCTCTGAGGAACGGGCCCGCGGGTCAGTCGACCGGCTCGGACTCCGACTCGCGCAGCGCCGCGTACTGCTCGACGCGTTCGGTCGCCGCCCACGAACCGAGGAGCGCGAGCGACCGCTCGGACTCGCTGCCCGGCTCCGCCGAGTACGAGAACATCACCAGGCCGGGGTCGGCGACGAGCTCGAGGGCCTCGTAGTCCAGGCGCAGCTCGCCGACGATCGGGTGCAGCAGCCGCTTCTTGCCGGTGCGGTGCATGCGGACGTCGTGCGCGGCCCACCAGGTGCGGAACTCCTCGCTCCGCGTCGACAGCTCACCGACGAGCGTCACCAGCCCGGGCTCGCAGGGGTTCGACACCGCGGCCGCCCGGAGGATCGCCACCGCGTCCCGAGCGGTCTGCGCCCAGTCCGCGAAGAACTCCTTCGCCGCCGGGTCGAGGAACGTGAAGCGCGCGGTGTTCACCGGGCGTCCGGGGCCGGCGAACATCGGCGCGTACAGGGCACGGCCGAGCTCGTTCGTCGCGACGACGTCACCGCGTTCGTTCCGCACCCACGCGGGCGCTCCCGTGATCGAGTCGAGCAGGCGCTGCACCCCTGGTCGCACCCGGGTCGGGACGTTGCGGTGCATGACCTTCACGCCGGCGTTCGCCAGACGCGCGAGGTCCCACAGGTGGATGCGTTCGTCCTCGTCGAGCTGCAGCGCACTGGCCAACCCCTCGAGCACGCTGTCCGAGACGCCCTTGAGCGAACCACGTTCGAGCCGCGTGTAGTAGTCGACGCTGACGCCGGCGAGCATGGCGACCTCGTGGCGGCGCAGCCCCGGCACGCGCCGGACCCCACCGCCGAACGAGGGCATGCCGACCTGCTCGGGGGTGAGTCGCGCCCGCCTCGAGGACAGGAAGTCGCGGATCTCGTTGCGCACGTCGATACCCATGCGACGAGCGTACGTCCCGTGGCTGGTACCGAGGCAGGCCCTGCCCGTACCCGCCAGGGGCGGACTGGAGTCGCGCGGCGGGGCCGCCACGTGCCTCCCGTCCGTCAGGCGCTTGCGCTGGCCGTGATGCGGACGCGCGCCACGCGGTGACCGTCCATGGCGGTCACCTCGAGGCGGTGGCCGTCGACCTCGACGACGTCGCCCACCGCGGGAATGCGGTCCAGCGCCACCTGGACCAGTCCGCCCACCGTCTCGTAGTCGCCGTCCGGCAGAGCGGGCCCGCCGTCGGCGACGAGGTCCTCGAGGACGGTCGCCCCGTCGACACCGTCGTGCTCGGCCGTGGGTTCGTCGTACTCATCCCGGATGCGGCCGACGAGGTCCTCGAGCAGCGCCTCGAGCGTCACCATGCCCGCGCTGCCGCCGTACTCGTCGACGACCAGGGCGATCTGGTGCCCCTCGGTGCGCATGTCCGCGATCGCACTCGACAGCGACTTCGTCTCCGGCAGCGCGAGGACGGGCCGGACGAGCGTCGAGACCGGGGCCGTGGGGTCGGCCGGGCGCAGCAGGTCTCGCAGGTGCACGAAGCCGTCGACGTGGTCCCGCGTGCCGTCGGTGACGAGGTACCGGGTGTGCCCGAGGTCGATGGCGTGGTCGGTGGCCGCGGCGATCGAGGTACCGGCGTCGATCGTCGACACGTCGTACCAGGGCCGCATCGACTCGCGCAGGATGCGGTCCCCGGCGTCGAGTGCGCTCCGGGCGATCCGGCGCCCCTGCGCGTCGATGGCGTCGTGCTCCTCGACGAGACCGCGGAGCTCCTCGGTGCTCATCGACTCGCTCCGGGCGTTCGGGTCTCCGCCGAGCAGCCGCACGACGGCGTCGGTCGACTTCGAGAGCAGCCAGATCACCGGGCGCATGAGCGTGGCGAACCGCTCGAGCGTCGGGGCCACCGCCATCGAGAAGCCCTCGGCGCGCTGCAGGGCGAGCCGCTTCGGCACGAGCTCGCCGAACACGAGGGACAGGTACGCGATGACGAGCGTCATCAGCACGAGCGCCACCGTCTCGGCCACGCCCTGCTCGAGGCCGAGCCCGGTGAACAGCGGCGCGACGTCGGGGGCGATCGACGACGCGCCGTACGCGGCGGAGAAGAAGCCCGCGACGGTCACGCCGATCTGCACGGCGGACAGGAACCGGTTCGGGTCGCGCCCGAGCTCGGCGACGCGCATGCCCCGGGAGCCGCGACGCTCGAGTTGCTGCAGCTGCGACTCACGGAGCGAGACGAGGGCGATCTCGGCGGCCGCGAACACTCCGCCGACGAGTACGAAGAGGACCACGAGCCCGAAGGCGATCCAGGTGTCGGTGCCCATCAGCGGGCAGCCCGGTCAGATCGTCGGCGGGCGGGCGGTCTGTGACAGTCGTCCATGCCTGTGACTCTGCACAGGGAAGCTGATCAAGCGGTGAGGGAACGCCCGATGCGCGCTTCGAGCCACGCTTCCGGGTCGATCGGGGTGACGCCGTCCATCCAGACCTCGAGGTGCAGGTGCGCCCCGGTCGAGACCCCGGAGGAGCCGACCTTGCCGATGAACTCGCCGGCCTCGACGGTGTCGCCGACCTTGAGCGGGGAGGACCCAGGGATCATGTGGCCGTAGAGCGTGGAGACCTCGCGACCGTCGACCACGTGGTCGATGATCACCGCGGTGCCGTACGAGAAGTAGGTTCCGGAGACCCGGACGGTTCCAGCGGCGACGGCGCCGATCGGAGCGCCCATGCCGGGGTTGAAGTCGAGGCCCTGGTGCAGCGACGAGCACGCGCCGCACGGTGCCGAGCGGTAGCCGAAGCCCGAGCTCATCCGGACCGGCCCGGGGAACGGCGACCGGATCTCACCGCCGTAGGACACCGACGTGCCCGGAGCGCCCGCGGAGCCGCCGCCGACGGTGAACTCGTCGCGGTCGAGGGCGCTCGCCGAGATCGCCTGGGTCACGGCGTAGTCCTGTGTGCGGACGGACGGCGCGAGGGTCGCGGTCGCCATCGAGGTGCCGGCACTGGCGTGGGCTGGCATCGCCGACGCGGCGAACATCGCCAGGGCCGCGAGCGCGCTCGTCAGGGTGATCCGGCTGGCGCGGTGCGACCGGGAGGCACGGGGAGCGCTGGGTGCACGGGTCACGCCGGGTGCGGGGCGGCGGACGACGCGCTGGATGCGGGAGTCGACGTGCTCCGTGGTGGCACGCGCTGCCGTGGCCCGGCGGCCGGTTCGTTCGGGCTTCGCGGGACGATCGGCCGTCGTGCGCTCGGGCTTCGCCGGGCGTTCGCGGCGGGCGGGCTTGCGGGCGGCTGCGCGCTCGGCCTCGAGGGCGGCGCGACGGGACAGGTGCACCACCGGGGTGTCCGGGTGCTGGTCGTGTTCGCGTGCAGTCGTCATGGCCGCCCACCATTCTGCACGACTCTGTCGCTTTGTACAGGTCTCGTCGTGATCTTTCCGTTACCGAACGCCTGGGAGGGTCCTGATGCGTCCGCCCGCCCCGGCCGCGCACCCTGCGGGATCGGTAGTGTCCGCAGTGAGCGAGCGGAAAGGACCCTCCACATGGCCCGAACGCCGCGAGAGCGGCACGAACCGGTCGACCTGGCGTCGGCGCACGTCGTGCTCGCAGGGACGCAGGAACTGCTGCCGGTGCTCCGGACCGCATCCGTGCGCGCCGGGGTCGACGCGGCCCGCATGCGCGTGGTGGGTGTCGACGACCTGCCGGATCCCGGGGAGACCTGGGACGCGGAACTCGCCGTCATCGCGATCCGACGACCGGGTAGCGATCCCGCATTCCACCGTGCACAAGAGGCTGCGGAGATGATCGACTCGCTGCTCGCCCCGCACGCCGTCCGGATCGTCGTCACCGTGTCCGGCCTGACCCGGCTCGCGCCCAAGCTCGAGCGGACGCTGACGTCCGAGGTGCTGCACCAGATCGGTGCGGCGTCGGCACCGTCCGGGCTCGAGCGACCGTTCCGGAGCCTCCGGATGCGGCTCGGGCTCGCGGCGCTGAAGACCGCCGGTGTCCGGGTCTTCCGGGTCCGCATCGGCGAGTGACCGCAGGTCGTCCACGGAAGGTCAGCGGGACGGCGCTCCCCTGAGCTCGAGGGCGATCTGCTCGGCGTCGAGGTTCTGCAGCAACGACTCGAGCACCTCGGCGTCGAAGCTCCCGTCGTCGCGGGCGTCGAGGATGGCGGCACGCTGGGCCTCGAGCACCGCGAGTCGTCGGGCCTTCTCGCGACCCATCCACGCCCGGAGTTCGGCGGGGTCTGCTGCTTCGAGCTCCTCACGCGCACGGGGTCCGGCCTCGCTCGTGCCGGGGACCTGCTCCGCCGCCGTCCGCATGAGGTCGAGGAGTCGCTTCCGCTCCTCGGTGTCCTTCGCGGCGGTGTCCGGCGCAGGAGCGGCGATCCGGCGGAGGAGCGGGCCGATCGTGCCGCCCTGGACCACGAGCGACAGCAGGGCGACCGCGAAGGCGATGAACACGAGCAGCGACTTCTGCGGTGTGCCGTCGGGCAGCGTCTGCGCCGCGGCGACCGTGACCGCCCCGCGCATGCCCGCCCAGACCACGGCCGTCCCCTCCCGCCAGCCGAGCGGTGCCTTCGTGTAGTACGCGATGTCCGCCAGGGTGCGACGGACGCGCGTGGTGAACCGGTCGAGCTCCCGCTCGGACGGTGCGCGGTTGCCGGGGCGGTGCTCCCGGATGACCTCGCTCATGGCCTCGCGGTCACCGGCGTGCATCTCGGCGAAGCGCTCCTGCATGCCCTCGCCGCGCTTGGCGCTCGACGACAGGGCGAACAGCAGCGGGACGACGTACGCGGCCCGGACGGCCACGGTGAGCACGAGCGCGCCGACGGCGATGAGGAGCGCCGGCCCGATGCCCGTGTGGTCCCGCTCGACCTCCCGGAGGATCGATGCGAGCTCGAGGCCCATCGTGAGGAACACCGCACCCTCGAGCACGAGTTCGATCGTCTGCCAGTTCTGCGCGTCCGACAGGCGGTGCCCCGGCGGGAGCTTCCGTGGGCCCACGATCCCGGTGAACAGCCCGGCGACGACCGCGGCGACGAGCCCGGACCCGTGCAGGTACTCGGTCGGGACGGCGGCGACGAACGGGACCGCGAACGAGAGCGCCGTGTTGACCGCTGCGTTCGGCACCCGGGCGCGGACCCAGACGTTCGCCCAGCCGACGAACCAGCCGATCACCACGGCGATGGCGACGGCCTTCGCGAAGTCCCCGAGCGCGCCCCAGAACGAGAACGACGCGGCCGCAGCGACGATGGCGGTCCGCAGGAGGACGAGCGCGGTCGCGTCGTTGAGGAGTGATTCGCCGTCGAGGATCGAGATCGCCCGGCGGGAGATCGAGGTCTGCTTGACGATCGAGGTGGCCACGGCGTCCGTCGGGCTGACGATCGCGCCCAGTGCGATGCCCCACCAGAACCCGAGCCCCGGGATCACCCAGGCGAAGAACAGCCCGAGCACGAGGCTCGAGGCGATGACGAGCAGGACCGACAGGCCACTGATGGCGCCGAACTCGCGCCGGAAGTTCATCGACGGCATCGACACCGCCGACGAGTACAGCAGCGGTGGCAGGACCCCGGCGAGGATCCACTCCGGGTCGATCTCGGCGTTCGGGATCCACGGCACGAGGCTCGCGATGATCCCGACGACGACGAGCACGAGTGGTGCCGCGACGCCGATGCGGGGACCGAGCACAGCGGCGCCCGCGATGGCGATGAGGGCGATGACGCCGACGACGAGGAATTCGGTCACGCCCCCAGGATGACACCGTGCTCGTGCGCGACGACGGCAACGCTCCCCGCGGCGAGGACGAGGGCGAGCGTGCCCGCGGTCACGGCGGTCCCGATCCGCCGCAGCCGCGAGCCCGACCCGCGGTCCCGCGGCGCGAACCGGGCGCGGCCACCACGCGGCTCCGGTCCGACCAGCCACGGTCCCGAACCGTCCTCGTCGTACGAGAACGGGCCGGACCCGTCTGGTGCGTACCGGTACGGCCCGCTGCCGTCGACGGCGTAGGCGGAGCGCAGGTCCTCGGCGGTCCACCCGAAGTCCGATGGTGTCTGCCGTGTCGTGGACATGCGCGCCTCCTGCGGTCGTGTGCTGCGGAAGACCATTGCAGGCGACGTTCCTATGAGTCGACAGTGCGCCTCCAGGAAGTCGACCGAGCGTCTGCTCGACGCAGGCCGCACCATGTATCTTGATGTCGAGACATCCTGCGCCACGAGTACCGTGGACGTACCGACGGTCGAACAAGGGAGTACCCGCCAGCATGGCCAAGATCATCTACACCCTCACGGACGAG
>Ga0308167_1002556_pt1 | contig 16565 bp, 15 predicted proteins | sample PhyCR1_2_FD_202138 | JGI IMG/M metagenome (GOLD analysis project Ga0308167, IMG submission 202138) | Phyllosphere microbial communities from UC Gill Tract Community Farm, Albany, California, United States - DLSLRC.R1 | ecosystem: Host-associated > Plants > Phyllosphere > Unclassified | place... | reverse complement strand
TCTACTACCCGGCGCCGTTCATGACGAACGACAACCTGGACTACTACCAGGACGCGTACGAGATCGGCCCGGAGAAGATCATCGACACGTACGCCGCGGCGACGCAGCACGTGGACCAGGGCCTGTCGCTCACGCTGTTCTTCAAGGACACCGCGACCACGCGCGACATCAACAAGGCGCAGATCTACGCATGGCGCAAGGGCATCAAGACGATCTACTACATCCGTCTCCGCCAGCTCGCGCTCGAGGGCACCGAGGTCGAGGGCTGCGTGTCCTGCATGCTCTGATCGCTTGCGCGATCACCTTTGGACTGGAGGCGCGGGGCGGCCCCGCACCGCGCCTCCAGTCCGTCACTTAGTCACCATCTCTTGAAGGAAACGTGCGTTGGTCGAGAAGCTGAAGCTCATTGATCGGGTCCAGGCCATCAACTGGAACCGCATCCAGGACGACAAGGACGTCGAGGTCTGGAACCGCCTCGTCAACAACTTCTGGCTGCCCGAGAAGGTGCCGCTGTCGAACGACGTACAGTCGTGGAACACGCTCACGCCGGCCGAGCAGACGATGACCATGCGCGTCTTCACCGGCCTGACCCTCCTGGACACCATCCAGGGCACCGTCGGCGCCGTGTCGCTCATCCCCGACGCGATCACCCCGCACGAAGAAGCCGTCTACACGAACATCGCGTTCATGGAGTCGGTGCACGCCAAGAGCTACTCGTCGATCTTCTCGACCCTGGCGTCGACGCCCGAGATCGACGAAGCCTTCCGCTGGTCCGAGGAGAACCCGAACCTGCAGAAGAAGGCGTCCATCGTCATGGACTACTACCAGGGCGACAACCCGCTGAAGCGCAAGGTCGCGTCGACGCTGCTCGAATCGTTCCTGTTCTACTCGGGCTTCTACCTGCCGATGCACTGGTCGTCACGCGCCAAGCTCACGAACACCGCCGACCTCATCCGCCTGATCATCCGGGACGAAGCCGTCCACGGGTACTACATCGGGTACAAGTTCCAGAAGGGGCTCGAGAAGGTCAGCCAGGCCGAGCGCGACGAGCTCAAGGACTACACGTTCTCGCTGCTCTTCGAGCTGTACGAGAACGAGGTGCAGTACACGCAGGACCTCTACGACGAGGTCGGTCTCACCGAGGACGTCAAGAAGTTCCTGCACTACAACGCCAACAAGGCGCTGATGAACCTGGGCTACGAGCCGATGTTCCCGAAGAACATCACCGACGTGAACCCTGCGATCCTCTCCGCCCTGTCGCCGAACGCCGACGAGAACCACGACTTCTTCTCGGGGTCGGGCTCGTCGTACGTGATCGGCAAGGCTGTGAACACTGAGGACGAGGACTGGGATTTCTGAGCGGAGCAGTTTGATATGCGTGGGGGACGGGCGGATACGTTTCACGGAGGGGTCGCGTTCACGGAACTCCGCGGCCTTTGGGACTCGGAGGTCCGCAAAGGTAAGACTCTTCTTCCCTTAGCGCCACGTCTCAAGCCATTCTACCTTGAGTTGCGAAACGCGCGAAAAGGAACAGACCTCCGGCGTCAGGAAGATGCTCGAGAGGCTTGGGATCGAGAACTCGAAGTATTCCTCGCGCAGTTGAGTGAAGAAATCCGGGCGTCCATTGCGGCTCGCAAGCTTGACTGGGGAATGGCTCGCGGGCGCGATTTTCACGACAAGCCGACTTACCAACTGACCCGCGCGCCTTCGGTCTATTTCACGGAGCGCGTGATCGCCGCCGCCTTATCGTCCACGATGGAGGTGCGCCGGCCGGACCGAAGCCTGGCGGTGCAGCAGGTTGCGCGTGCCATAGGAGACAAGCTGCCGAAATCCGTACTGCGGACGGACATCCAGTCCTTCTTCGAGAGCATCCCCCACGCTCCTCTTCTGTACGCCATCGAGCAAGCAGGCGTGCTGAGCGACTCTTTGCTGAACCTAGTGCAGCGCTTCTTGCAGGAGTATGAGGATCTGACGGGTAACTCTCGTGGAGTGCCGCGAGGCACAGCTCTCGGCGCAGCCTTGGCAGAGTTTTACTTGCGGCCGCTTGACCGATTCATGAAAACGCAGCCGGGTACCCTGCTCCATGTGAGGTATGTGGACGACGTGATCATTGTCGTTGGCGAGCCTCATGACAACGCATCATCTCGAATCGCCGACGTTCGGGACGGGCTGATCAAGTTGCTCGAATCCCTTGGCCTCGGAATCAACCCGGTGAAAACACAAATTACGCCGATGCGCGACGGGCGGTGGTCCGGAACGATCGAATACCTTGGCTACGAGCTCACCCCGGGTCGTCATAGCACCACAATCTCAATCTCTAGCGATCGCATCAGGAAGATCCGAGAACGGCTTGAGCGGACCTTCAAGCGCTGGGCTTCGGCGTCTGGCCCTGCGGACGAGGGTCTCCTCTTGGACCGTTTGCGCCTGCTAACAGGTAACACGCGGCTGCAGTACAACAAGCAGAAGGCTATGGTGGGGATATTCTTCTCGAATCGAGATGCAACATCCATCAAAAACCTGCAGGGTCTCGATAATTATCTGACTCATTTGGTACAATCCGCGTCTCTTAGCGCTCGTGCTGAATCCATAGTTGCCGACCTGTCGTTCGAGGTGGGCTTTAGGGAGCGACGTTTCACCAAATTCTCGACCAAGCGCCTGCGGGAGATGAAGGGAGTCTGGCATGCGTAAGCGAAGGCGGCAAAGCATTCCCGCTAACGAGCATCGAGTGCTTCTCTCGGAGGTGCTGCCGTTTGAACTTCCTGCGTCGCTCGGCAATGTAGGACTCTTCAACCGAATCGTTGATGTTGGATTGAAGCGCGGTGAGGACGGCCGATACTGGGTCCGAAAAAGCGATGTCGGCACGAAGCTTCTTCTTCGTATGGTTCTCGGTGAATCAATTGATCTCGTTCCCACGACGGTTGACGACCGCGGTCGGGTTCTTATCTCGGCCGCGGTCGAAAAAAAGCGTTACACGCAGACGGCTCCATTTAAGTTCTCGATCAGGCACCGCGAGGGATCCCGCCGAGAACTCTCAGTAGCTCACCCACGCTCGCAGCTTGACGTGGTGGATTTTTATAGCAGATTCAACGGGCTCCTACTTCACCATGCAGGTCGAGGTTCATTCTCTCTGCGTCGACCTGTCGGCGTCGCGAAGGTCGGCGTCTACCGTGACTGGCTATTCGAAACGAGTATTGGGGATTATCCCGAGATCCGCGACGCGGAACGCCACGGCGCATCCGACATGGCAGTGCGCTCTTATTTCGCCTATGATCGCTACACCAACATACATCAGTTTTACGATTCGAGCGAATATCGTCTTAGCGAGCGCAAATATGGATATCTCGTCAAGGCTGACATAACAAAGTGCTTCGATTCCATCTACACGCACTCTATCGCCTGGGCGACGAACGGGTTGGAGCTCGTAAAGGCTCAGCTGAGAGTAGCGCGTGATGCGGAATCGTTTGGCGCGGCCTTTGACTCGTTACTGCAGGCACAAAATCGAGACGAGACATCGGGCATCTTGATTGGCTCGGAATATTCGCGGTTGTTTGCGGAGTTAATACTTCAACGGGTCGATGAGGAAGTTGAGGCGAAGTTAAGTCGAGCGGACTTAACTGTGGGTCGGGACTACGAGATCCTTCGGTACGTCGATGACTACTTCGTCTTCCTCGCAAATCGGGAGTTTGAGCCTATCGTTCTCGAGGCGCTGGAATCGCGCTTGCGGGTATACAAGCTTCATTTGAATGCTTCGAAGCGTCAAGCCGCGGAGACGCCGTGGCTGTCGCCGCTCTCGGTAGCGAAAGAGCGGCTCCGCGCTCTGATTGATATCGGCCCGCTCGATCGGCCGAACGCGAGCGCGACACCGTGGAGAGTGTCTGCGGAAGAGTTGATAGCCGGATATAAGCGTGTGTTGATCGACACCGAGGCAGAGCCTCCAGACTTGGCGAATTACGCGTTATCCCGAATTGAGCGGGCCGTGGAACGACTGATCGGTTCGGCTGATTGGTTCATCGGTGGAGCCACCGATGAGTCGGAGGAGGCTCCGTGGCAAAGACAAGGGCTCGTCGATAATGCCCTGATCGCGCTTGTCGAATTCGCCTTCTTTGTCTTTGGCGGCGTGCGGAGGGCAAGTCCGGGTATCAAACTAGCGCGCGTAGTGACGTCTACCGCCGCCATGTATGGCCGTAAGGGTGTCGCGTTCGATCGTCGTCACCGCGTGCTGGCGTTCATGCGTAACGAGTTGCTTATGCAGATGGGTCGCTTTGAGTCGGTCGATAAGGGTGGTGTGGAGCAGGTCTTATTGCTGGACTGCTTGACGTATATCGGGCCAGAGCAGCCTCTGAAGGAGTCTGAGCTGTTTCGACTGCTTGGCCTTCGTGATCAGGCATCGATCGGTTTGCTGAACGCGGTCTCAATTGTGAGACACATTGGTGGTCGCCCGGATTATCAAACCCTCCGTGGTCGCATCGAGCAGTGGGTATTGACAGTTGCGCAGGGTCCGTCGCGGCAGGCTGAAGCTTCGCTCGTCGCTCTGGCGTTTGTGAACTCTCCGTTCATCAGTAGAGAGGTTCGAGCTGCTGTCGTTGAAAGGTATGGCGAGGGTCTGCCAGGACTCGATACCGACGTAGTTCTCGGCCAGGAGTTTCTGGTGGATTGGGTTGGCTTCGATCTCTATGGGGTCTTGCAGTCCAAGCGGATGTTCGAGGTATATTGATACTGGTCCCCCGAACCCGCTGCAAGGCGGGCACACACCGACCGTATGGGGTACTCGGGGAACTCCCCGTCTGTGGCCTCGCCGCCAACGCAGTCTGCAGCGGGGGCGAGGCCGCTGCTTCGGTGCCAGTGGGGCTCTGCAGTCAGGGCGGCTTGTTGCCGCGTTAGTAGCGCCAAGACCGGCGCGCGTCTCGAAACCACCTTGGCGTTAGCGGCGGCGGGAGGTACCAGACGCTGCTTGCTCCGACGATGAGTACGACGATCCCCGTGATCATCAGCCAAGTTGGAGTGCCCGGGATGCTCGTGCTGGCACCGATCCAGAAGAGCCCGATGCCGACCCAGAAGAACCCGACGACCCAGTAGCTCATCCCTTCGTGAGCCCAACGACGCCAGATGCCGGTATAACCCAACAGGCCGATGATGAACGGTACGGCGCCCAGGACGAGGAACTGCATCACGACGCCCCGTCGGCTCGGTGACGACCGACGAGGTCGAGGATCCCGAGGAAGACGGCGTCGGACGGAACTGGCCGGAGCAGCGAACCGCGCTCGGTCGCGTCGCGGTGGAAGTACTTCCCGTTCGCCTGAATCAGAGGGAGCCCATCAGTCGAGTCGTGCATCCCGATCTGTACTGACGCCCAGTCCGCTGACCAACATTCCTCAAGGACAGGACCGAGGGGCGCCGGAGCGGGGACGCGCTCACCGCGAAACTTCGCGTTCAGAAGATCGTCATCGAAGACTCGGCCACGATCCGCTTCATCGATCGCTGCCCAGTACGGGTCGAGTGGTAGCCACGCGATCAACCGTGCGATCGCCGCCGGGAGGCCGACGATCGACAGCGATTCGGACGATGTCGCGTGAACTGAAGTCGACTGACTGCGCACCAGCGCCAGGCCGTCCGAGGCCGCGAAGCACGACCAATGCTGAGTCTCGCCTGCGGATTGACGGACGGCCCCGAGCTGGAATGTCGAGGTTTGCAGCGGTGCGATCACCTCACGCGCCTTGGCCGTTGAACCGCCGAACCGGCTGGTGAGGCCGGCTTCCCGAAGCGCGGTCCCCACTTCCGATGACCGTGTGGCGTTGGAGACCAAGCCGCGGTTTTTCGTCGACCAGAGCTGGTCGAGCGAGCCGGCCGGCAAGACGTAGTCAGCGGACGGAGCGACCTGAGAGCCTCGCAGGAAGGCGAGTGATTCCAAGGGCTCGCCGAAACGAGCCGTAGCCGCGGCGTCAAGGTCCGGCAACTGACCGTCAGACTGATTAGTCCCATCCCGTCGCGTAGCGTTCGGTAGCTCGCTGAAGGCTGCGATCTCGTCGAAGATCGGGAGCAGAGCGGTGAACGTCGTGAGATCGGCGCTGCACGTCAGGTCGATGCGCTGATCGCCGGAGGTGAAGGTGTACTTCGCCACTGCTACGACGACGCGATCGATCTCGTACAGGAAGATCATTCGTCGCCCACGGTTGGCCTGCGCCCAGGGTGAGACCGCCACGATGTGCGTCCAGACCTGCGCCCTGCGGGTCTCGTCGATCGCTGCGAGGGAGTCGGCGGTGATCGAACCCTGTGACGGTACGGCGGAGAGAACGACGTTCTCGCGGAAGGAAGGGGTGAGGGGATCGGCCGATGCGACCACCGCAATGGCGTCTTCGTGAGTGTCGTCGACCCACGTCGCCGGAACACGAAGGACGCCGATCTCCGTGGCCCGAAGACGCCAGCCGTCCGTCGAAGCCGTCGTGTCGTCCATCACCACAGGTTGTCCCACAAGTCCTTTGCTCCTGCACCGATCTTCTCACCGATTCCACTCCCGATCGCGCCGCCGATGAGCCCTCCGACGATGCCGCCGATAGCGGTTCCAGGCCCGGGAATGATACTGCCGATGACGGCACCGACTTCGGCGCCGACCACGGCTCCGCCCCAAGCGCCGGCAACCGCTCCGCCACCTTCGAACAGGGTGGTCTTGCCGGCGCTCACGGCCTTTTGCGTGGTGGACCATTCAGGATGCGTCTGCGAGTCTTCCTTCCACTGATCTGCGGCCGCTGAACCAAGGGTCAACGCGGCACCTGCAACACCCAACGCCCTACCGCCGTACTCGAGCGCCTTCGGCTGGAGGTGCTTCGCACTGGTCTCGGGCTCAGCGAGGAACCAATGGGACTTCGTCTTGATCTTCGGGTCGGGGAGTGGAGTCTTGGAGCGGACGTGGTTCTCTGGCAGCCAGAGTCGATTCCCGGGGAGATGCGCGAACGAGTCCTGCTTCCATGCGAGCGTGGGCTTGAGGTCGATCGAGGGGAGGGCTCCGTTCGAAACCGCGCGACGCAGAACACGCGTCTGCTTGGCGACCGTCTCTGCGAAACCGATGGCTGATCCCGCCGGTTCGTCGGAGGCGTGGTGCACCCACTTGCTCACCGTGCTCTGGTTCCGGTACTTCGACAGGGAGCGCAACGCTTGTGCGCATTGGTCGTCGGCGGCGTCGACATCGGAATTGAACGCCGAGACACGGCGAGCCAGATCATCGCCTTGCGAATCGAGCTCGTCTTGCAGGTCTTGTGCCCCAGGACTCGAGCCGTTCAACGGGTCAGCGTTGCTTGCGACCAGCGTCCCGTGATGCGCAATGTCCTTGAGCAGGTTCGCGCGCCGAGTCTCCAGGTCGGCGAGGACGCCGGAGTACGCACGGAGAATGTCCCGGATGTTCTTGACGTCATCGACGACGTACTCAGCGACCTTCACCGGTCCGTCCGCCATTGCGCTGTGGACCTGGCTTGCCTCCGGTGCTTCGTACACGCCAGGAGCGCTCAGCCGTGACCAACCGGTGGCAATCTTCTCGACTGCACCAGCCAGTTGCGTGCCGACCGCAGTGAAACCGCCGGCTGCAGTCTCAACAGCAGCCGCCTCGGGCAGGTCCTTCACCGAGCTGAGCGAGTTGCTGCTCACTCGCCGCCTCACTGCACATCGTCGACGTGACGATTCGCGTTCGCAGCCATCGCTTCGTCGCCTTCCGCGTACGCAGCCAAGGCTGCGCGAGTCTGTCGGATGGCGGTCGCGACCTGGTTCTGCGCGGCGATCGCATCCACACCAACGGGATCGATACCGAGGTCCTGTATCGCGAGGGCGGTCTTGGTCCCGGGCTTGACCGCGTTCATCGCGTTGACGATCGCCTGTTCAATGGTCTTGAGTGCCGTGTCAATGCCCGCCGCGTCTTGCTCAGCTTGGCTGACGATCGCTCCCGCCTGCGCCGGATCGATTCTCCAACGGCTCATTTCATCGTCCCCTCGTCGACAAACGGTCGGCACGCACGCTACCAAGTTGCTGGGCGCCACAGGAATCGCAGGTGTGATGGTGCGCGTCAGAGTGAGCCCTCGGAAGCTGCTCGGCGCACGGCCCGGTGCGCCACTGGGATGGAGAGGAGTGCGCCGCCGATGAGCACCACGGCAGCGACGATCACGGAGACAGGGGTGCGGAGCGGTTCAAGGCCGATTAACACTGCGCACCACAACACGGTGACCGCCCCGGCGATGACAGTCGGACGCAGCGCCGCACGATGTCCGATCTGCCACGCGGCATCGCTGGACATCGTGATCCGTGTCCGCACCCCGGCGAGGTCGTTCCGGGTCAAGGTTCCGTTGGCGGCCCGCCAGGTCAGCCAGGTCACGAGAACGGCTGCACCGATCTCGGACGCCAATGCGAACATCATTGCTCCACCCACGCGGCCACGCTAGCGTTCCGACTGTATAACGGCAATATTTTGCGACGCGACTTGCGAAGAGAGGACGTGCTGCCGTGGGGGATCCGAGGAAGACATCGGGACACTGGCGCGCCAGCGTCCGCTCGAGTGGGGCCTGGCGCGTCGCTCGGAATGCCTGCGGCCCGTACTCGACCGGCTCCCTCGTCGAGTGGGGCAGCATCACGAAGGGCCTCGGCGGCATCACGGCCTGTCTGACGCTTGACGTCGACCGTCCAGTCGCTGACTTCCTCCCGCAGGTCCCCGACGCGAGCATCACGATCGCTGACCTCGTCCATGACACCTCCGGTCTCCCGCGCCTTCCGAGTGGCATGGGTGATAGCCCAGTCGGCGACCCGTACCGGGCGACGGCCGGTCAACCGCTCGACCACGCGGCGGTGGTCCCGGTCACGCCCCGCGGCGAGTACGTCTACTCGAACCTCGGCTACGCGCTCCTGGGCGAGGTTCTCGACCACGTGCACGGCGACTGGTTCGAAGCCGTCCGTGAGCACGTCCTCGAGCCGGCGGGCATCCACTCGGCGACGACCAGCCCTGATCCGGACCACCGTGTGCTCGCGAGGGTGATCTTCGGGAAGACCATCACGCCATGGGCGCTGTCCGGCTCGCCGTACGCCGCCGCCGGCGGCGTGTGCTCGGCCTTCGCGGACCTCTGCCGCTACGCCGAGTGGGCCCTCGTGGACGATGCCCCGGCCGAACGGCGAGTGAGCTGGCAGCGCGAGGGGCGACGACGTGGATCAACGGCGAGGTACGAGCCGCCGGCGCCGTGATAGCGAATGTCGGGGGAGTCACCCCAGTCGTCCACGCCCTCGCGAAACCACCACACGCCGCCGACCGGATCGCCACCGCACTCATCAACCAGGAATTGGCCTGCTGACCGTCCGTCGGATCCGCCCCTCCGCCACCGCCCGCACCGCCGCATCCGGATGGTGCCCGAAGATCGCCAACTCCACCCACAGGTCGTAGAACGCGAGCCGCGAGCCAAGGGACGGACGCGCGAACAACGAGGGGTACGCCTCCTCCAGCCACCCACGAACCGGAGCCAACGACGCCACATCGAGCCCCCGCGACGACGGCGTCGGCGGGAACTCCTCCGGCCGCGTACACCACCGCAGGATCGTGTCGAGCTCGACGTCCGCCGGCTGCGCCACGGCCTCGGCGAAGTCGATCAGCCCCGTGACCCGCCCGTCGTCGACCATGATGTTCGACCCGTGCAGATCTCCGTGGACGAGCACGTGCTGATCGGCGTCGAACAGCGGCAAGTGTGAGGAAACCCAAGAGTGGACAGAAGCGGACGATCCGGCATCCTCGACGAGCGCCATCGCCACACCCACGACCGGCGGGTGGTACGCCGGCCACGACCCGCCGGCCAGGGCCCCGCGAAGCCACGGCGGCATCAGCCCAGCGGGAGCCGGCACACGGTGGAGTGCCCGCAACGCCTCCCCGAGCGAGTGGATGATCGACCGACGCTCGGCGACCGAGGCGGCCGGCCACGCATCGTGCAGCGTCCGCCCGGGCAGCCGGGAGGACACGGACCAGGCACCCTCCGCCGAGGTCCCGTGCGCGATGTGCCCGGCGTGCGGCACATCGGTGCCTGCGAGCAAGGCCACGACGGACGCCTCGTGTTCGTACGCGCCCGCGGCAGAAGGCGCACCCGTTCGCACGACGTACGAGTCCCCGACCCATGCCCGACTGACCCACCCACCCTTCGCCTCGTAGTGCCCATCGGCCGGTAGACCAGCAGCAGCGAGCACGCCATCGAGCGAGATCACGTCGACTGTCGCGGCACGAGGAAGCACTCCGCCGTCCGGACCCCGCCCTCGACGACCTCCCCGGCGATCTTGCGCATGAGCAGGTCGGCCGCCTGCCGCCCGACCTCGCGCAGGTTGAGGTCGACCGACGTGATCGAGGGCCGCGCAGCATCGGTGATGACGCTCCAGTTGTCGACGCCGACGACCCCGACCTGCGTCGGCACCACGATCCCCGCTTCGCGCAGGCAGTCGACGACGCCCCGGGCGATCTGGTCGCTCGTGCAGAACACCCCGTCGAACTCGGTGCCGAGCAGTCGCGTGGCGGCTTCGTACCCCCACCGCTCGCTCCACTCGCCGTACAGGGCGTCGCCGCCGGCGAGCGTGGCCCCCGCGGCGGCGATCGCGCGCTTCGCGCTCTCGACACGGTGCGAGCTCGCGGTGTGCCGTCGCGCGCCCGAGATGACCGCGATGGAACGACGGCCGGATCCGATCAGGTGGTCGATCGCGCGCGCGGCACCGGCTTCGTCGCCCGGCACGATCGAGACGTCGGACGGGTCGAGGGACGGCGAGAGCGCGTAGACGGCGGGCACCCCGAGCAGTCCGGTGATCGAGGGCCGCGGGTCGCTGGAGCGACCGGTCACGACGATGCCGTCGACGCGCTGGTTCAGGAACGTCTGCACGTAGTGCGCCTCGCGGATGGGGTCGCCGCGGCTCTCGGCGAGCAGCATCGAGACCTCACCCGGCCCGAAGGTGTCCTCGGCTCCGGTGAGGATCGGGATGGTGAACCGTCCGTAGGCGTCGGTGGAGAGCACCCCGACCAGGAAGGACCGGCCTGGAGGCACGGCTCGCGTCTCGGCGCGCACGCTCAGTCCCAGCTCGGTCGCCGCTGCAGCGACGCGTTGCCGCGTCCCCTCGGCGATCTGCCCGCGGCCGTTGAGGACCTTGGAGACCGTCCCGACGGAGACACCGGTCTGGGCGGCGACGTCGGCGAGTGTTACCTCTCGTCGGTTGACCACGGCGTCCTCCTTGCGATGCGAGCGTACGGCACTCGGCAAACCTTGCCGCATCACGATTCAGACGTCAAGCATTGACACGGCTTTCGTCCCGTTCTACCTTCGGCAACTACAGCAAACATTGCCGCAACGATGCGGCGAGCTGCACAGCGGGAGATGACGATGAAGACATCCACGATCCGGCGGTCCGCGATCGCGGCAGCCGCACTGACGATCGCAGCACTCGGGTTGGCCGGGTGCTCCTCGAGCGGCACGGCCGACAGCGGTGGTGCTGCGAAGGGCACGGTGACGCTCTGGCAGCGTGACGGCGGCGTCGACCTGACCGACCAGGTGAAGGCCTACGAGCAGGCGAACCCGGACGTGAAGGTCAAGCTCTCCACGATCCAGGCCGACCAGTACCTCACGAAGCTCGCGAACTCCGCCCGTGCGGGATCGGTGCCGGACCTCGTCAGCTACGACATCGTCAACACTCCGCTGCTCGCGACCCAGGGGTTGCTGGCCGACGTCACCGACAAGGTGCAGGGCCTGTCGAACAAGGGCGACCTCGCGCCGGCCGGTGTCGAGATCGGCACGCTGGACGGCAAGAACTACGCCCTGCCCGTGGCGCTCACCGGCTCGCAGATGTTCTGGAACAAGTCGCTGTTCACCAAGGCGGGCCTCGACCCGACCAAGCCGCCGACGTCCCTCGCCGAGGTGAAGGCCGCGGCGGAGAAGATCCAGGCGCTCGGCGGCGGTGTCACCGGGTTCTCGACCCTCGGCGGTGTCGGGCAGGCGTGGACCGGGTTCCCGAGCTCGTGGGCGAAGAGCGGCAGCGTCCTGACGGCGGCGGGCAAGAGCCAGAAGGCGGAGTTCACGAGCGACAACCTCGTCGGGATGGTCGACTGGTACCAGGACATGTGGAAGTCCGGGCTCATGCAGAAGACCGACCAGCCCAATCAGGACCCGGGCAACGTCGGGCAGGAGAACGCCCTCAACGGCAAGGTCGGCATCGTCTTCGGCGGCGCGAACACCCTCACCGCGAAGAAGGCCGACTTCGGCAGCGCGGTCGGGATCCCCGGCGTGGACGGCGGCTCCGGCTCGTTCCTCGGCGGTGACGAGATCGGCATGACCGCGGGTGCGAAGAACGCGGACGGCGCGTGGTCACTGATGAAGTGGCTCGTCAGCTCGAAGAAGGCCGCCGAGATCGACCTCTCGCAGGGTTGGATCGCGCCGGACCTCACGGTGGCGAAGAGCCTGGCGACGGATGACTGGTCGAAGGACATCGTCGACACGCTCGCGATCGGCAAGCTCCCGAAGAGCATCGCCTACAACGCCGTGATCAACGACCCGAACGGCCCGTGGGCGCAGCAGTCCCAGAAGGTCATCTTCCAGGGTGCCGACGCGAAGACCGCACTGGCGAGCGCCGAGAAGCAGGCCAACTCGCTCATCGAGCAGGCGTACAGCCAGGTCGGGCAGTGACAGCCGTCACCTCCTCGGCGCTCGCCGGGGTCGCGGACGGGGCGAAGCGCTCCCGTCCGCGCTCCGCGAGCCGTCGTCGCCAGACCCTCGCGTGGGTGCTCGTGGCGCCGGCGCTCGTCCTCGCGGTCGTGTTCTTCGTCGTGCCGATGGTGCTGCTCGTCGGGATGTCGTTCTCGAACTGGCCGCTGCTCGGCAAGGTCAGCGTCGCCGGCGTCGCGAACTACGCGCAGGCGTTCCAGGACACCGCGTTCTGGCGCTCCCTCGGCTTCTCGCTGCTCTTCACGGTGGTGTCCGTGCCGCTCGGGATGGCCGCGAGCTATGCCGCCGCGACGATGGTCCGCGGCGAGGGTCGGCTCGTCTCCTTCGTCCGGACGGCGTTCTTCATGCCCGTCGTGATCGGGTTCACCGCCGCGGCGTACATGGCGAACGTGCTGCTCGTGCCGGGCACCGGCGTGATCAACGTCCTGCTGAAGTCGACCGGCCTGACGAACGGCGACACCGCGTGGTTCACGTCGCCCGACACGGCGTTCTGGGCGGTCATCGTCCTGACGGTGTGGAAGTCCATGGGCGTCGCGATGATCCTCTTGATGGCGGGCATGCAGGCCGTGCCGACCGAGGTGATCGAGGCGGCGAAGATCGACGGCGCCGGATGGTGGCGTCGCGAGGGCTCGGTGGTCTTCCCGCTCGTCCGGCGGCAGTTCGCGCTGTGCATGCTGCTCGCGGTGTCTGGCTCGATCCTGGTGTTCGACCAGTTCTACGTCCTGACCAAGGGCGGCCCGAGCGGCTCGACCACGACGACCGTCATGTACACGTACCAGCAGTCGTTCGTTCGCTACGACCTCGGCTACGGCGCCGCCCTGTCGATGATCCTCACCGTGATCATCCTCGTCATCGCGATCGTCCAGCTCCGGGCCCTGCGCTCCACCGGACAGGAGGACGAGCGATGAGCGCGACCGACGTGACCAGACGGACGACCGCAGGGTCTCGACGCGAGGCGAGCCGCGCCTCCAGGCCGGAAGGACCGGACGCGCCGGACCGGACCGACCTGCCGGGCGCGACCCCGCCGCGTCGTCGCCGGGTGCACGCGAGCGGCGTCGCGTACGTCGTCGTCGGCACGGTGCTCGCACTGCTCTTCATCGCGCCGGTCCTGTACATCCTGTTCCGCTCCTTCCTGCCGGCGGACGCCGACGCCCGGGGGATCGGGTTCGAGTCGATCGCGACGCTGACGCTCCGGAACTACACGAAGGTGTTCGACCCGTCGGTGGACCTGCGGCAGAACATCGTGAACTCGTTCGCGGTCGCGATCTCGGTCGCCGTCCTCGTCGCGATCGTGTCCACGCTCGCGGCGTACGCGCTGTCGAAGATCCGGTTCCGTGGCTCGACGATCGTGTTCGTGCTCCTGCTGGCGCCACTCGTCGTGCCGTTCCAGGGGCTGCTCACGCCGCTGTCGATCGTGCTCGGCAAACTCGGGCTGCTCGACTCCCTCGCCGGGGTGGTGCTGGTGCTCGTGACGCTCCAGCTGCCGTTCTCGGTGTTCGTCATGCGGAACACGTTCGACGGCATCCCCTCGGAGCTCGAGGACGCGGCGGCCATCGACGGCGCCGGCACCGGGCGGATCCTGCGCTCGGTGATGCTCCCGCTCGCGTGGCCGGGCCTCGTCACCACCGCACTGTTCGGCTTCATGGCCGGCTGGAACGACCTGCTCAGCTCGGTCACGTTCCTGTCGACCGACAGCAAGTACACACTCCCGCTCGCCCTGTCGAGCATCAGCACGTCCTTCAAGATCCCCGGTGTCCCGGTGATCGACCCGGGGCTCCTCACCGCCGTCGCCTGCGTGGCGACCGTCCCGGTGGTCGTGCTGTTCCTCGCACTGCAGCGGTACTACACCAGAGGTCTCATCGGAGGATCCATCAAATGACCATCACGGACACCCCGACCACCGGCACCGCAGCCGACGCTCCCACCCCCGGTGGCCGTCCGCACCGGCCCCTGCCGCTCGGCAGCATCACGGCCCGCGGCTGGCTGCTCGACCAGCTCCGGCTGCAGGCGGACAACATAACCGGCCAGCTCGAGGCGCTCTGGCCCGACGTCGGTCCGGACAGCGGCTGGCGCGGCGGGCCCGGGGAGAACTGGGAGCGCGGGCCGTACTACCTCGACGGTCTGGTGCCGCTCGCGCACGTGCTGCGGGACCAACGACTGCTCGACCTCGCGACGCCGTGGATCGAGTGGATCCTCGGATCGCAGCGCGAGGACGGCTTCTTCGGACCATCGGGCAACGATGACTGGTGGCCGCGGATGGTCGCGCTCAAGGTGCTCACGCAGCACGCCGACGCGACGGGTGACGAGCGGGTCGCACCCTTCCTCGAACGGTACTTCCGACACCAGCTCGGTGCCCTGCCGGAGCGCCCGCTGACGTCCTGGGGTCGGGCCCGCGGCGCTGACAACGCGCTGTCCGTCTGGTGGCTGCACGAGCGGACCGGAGATGCCTGGTTGCTCGAGCTCGTCGACCTGCTGGCGGCCCAGACGATCCGGTGGGACGACTACCTGGCGAACGACCTCATCACCGGGCCCGCACGGACGTTCTCGCACCGGACCCACGGGCCGAACGTGGCGATGGGCCTGAAGACCGGAGCCGTCGACGCACTCCGCGACCACGACGTCGACGGCCACGCGCGCCGGACGGAGTCGTCGTTCGGGAACCTCGACCGCTGGCACGGGCAGGCCAACGGCTGGTTCTCGGGGGACGAGTGGCTCGGTGGACGCGAGGCCACCGCCGGCATCGAGACCTGCCAGGTCGTCGAGATGATGTTCACCTCCTCGGTGCACGCCCAGGTCTACGGCCGCGCGGTCGACGGCGACCGGCTCGAGGACCTGGCGTACAACCTGCTGCCGGCGTCGAGCGACCCCGAGATGCGCGGCCACCAGTACCACCAGCAGACGAACCAGGTGTCGGTCACGGTCGACCGTCGGGAGTGGAGCTTCTCGTCCGACGACGCCGGGATCTTCGGGCTCGAACCGCACTTCGGGTGCTGCACGGCGAACCTGCACCAGGGGTGGCCGAAGTTCGTGTCGCACCTGTGGCTGCGCGACGACGACGGGCTGCGGGTGGTCGCGTACGCACCCTCAGTGGTGTCGACGTCCGTCGAGGACGACCCGGTGTCGATCACCGTGGACACCGAGTACCCGTTCGACGAGACCGTGACGATCCGGGTCGACACCGCGCGCACGTCGCCGTTCGTGCTGCGGCTGCGGATCCCGTCGTGGGCGACCGAGGCGACGCTGACCGTCGGGGGAGCGGCGGTCGCGCTGGACACTGCCGTCGACGGGTACGTGACACTGTCGCGCGACTGGTCGTCGGCCGGTGACGTCGTCCTCGTGCTGCCGATGCGCGCTCGGGTCGTCCGACGCGAACGCCAGGCGGCAGCGGTGCGACTCGGCCCGTTGACGATGGTCTACTCGCCCGGCGAGCGGTGGGTGTCGCACGACGGTGCTCCGGGCATCGGCGAGTGGGAGGTACATCCGCGCGGTTCCTGGAACTGGGCGTTGTCGGACGTGCGCGACGCATCCGACTGGCGGGTCACGCGTGGAGCCGTGCCGGATGCGCCGTGGTCGCTGCGGGACCGGAAGAGCGCGCCCGTCGTGCTGCACGCTCCGGGAGCGCGGGCGACCGAGTGGCGGATGGCCGGTGCGCAGGCAGACACTCCGCCGCTCAGCCCGGTGCTCGACCACGGACCGGACGACGACCTCCGTCTCGTGCCGTACGGGTCGGCGCGGTTGCGGGTGACGGAGTTCCCGGTGATCGGGAACTGGCGCGACGTGGACGACGTGGAGGAACCGGGGCAGTAGTCGGAGGCCACGTTGCGGACGGGAGGCGCGGTGGCAGCAGGCACCCCCCCACCCCAC
>Ga0308167_1002553_pt1 | contig 16591 bp, 17 predicted proteins | sample PhyCR1_2_FD_202138 | JGI IMG/M metagenome (GOLD analysis project Ga0308167, IMG submission 202138) | Phyllosphere microbial communities from UC Gill Tract Community Farm, Albany, California, United States - DLSLRC.R1 | ecosystem: Host-associated > Plants > Phyllosphere > Unclassified | place... | reverse complement strand
CGCGGTGCGGGTCGGACCCGCACCGCGCCTCCTGGGACGGGCACCTACGCCTCGCGCGTCTTCGGGCTGCTCTCCTCGGTCTTCGCCGGGTCGCGTTCGACCACCGAGCCGAGGGCGTCGTCGATGCGGGACAGCAGCTCCGCGGGGATCGTCACCCTGGCAGCGCCGGCGTTGTCGTGCACCTGCTCCGGACGCGAGGCGCCGATGATCGCGGACGCCACGTTCTGGTTCTGCAGCACCCAGGCGACCGCGAGCTGCGCCATCGACAGGTTCAACTCGTCGGCGATCGGCCCGAGCTCCTGCACGGCGGACAACACTTCGTCGCGCATGAACCGCTCGATCATCTTCGCGCCGCCCTTGTCGTCGGTGGCGCGGGAGCCCTCGGGCAGCGGCTGACCGGGCTGGTACTTCCCCGTCAGCACACCCTGCGCGATCGGAGACCAGACGATCTGCGAGATGCCGAGCTCCTCGGACGTCGGGACGACCTCGCCCTCGATGACCCGCCAGAGCGCCGAGTACTGCGGCTGGTTCGAGATGAGCTGGACGCCGAGGTCGTCGGCGATCTCGTGTCCCGCGCGGAGCTGCTCCGCCGTCCACTCGCTCACGCCGATGTAGAGCGCCTTGCCCTGCCGGACGACGTCGGCGAACGCCATCATCGTCTCTTCGAGCGGGGTCTCGTAGTCGAACCGGTGTGCCTGGTAGAGGTCGACGTAGTCGGTCTGCAGCCGCTCGAGCGAACCGTTGATCGACTCGAGGATGTGCTTGCGGCTCAGGCCGGTGTCGTTGTGCCCCTTGGGTCCGGTCGGCCCGAACACCTTCGTGGCGATCTCGAGGGACTGGCGTCGCTCCCCCTTCAGTGCCTCGCCGAGGACGGTCTCGGCACCGGTGTTGGCGTAGACGTCGGCGGTGTCGAACGTCGAGATGCCGACGTCGAGCGCTGCCCGGACGCAGGCGATCGCCGCGTCGTTCTCGACCTGGGAGGCGTGGGTGAGCCAGTTGCCGTAGGTGATCTCGGAGACCTTGAGGCCCGAGTTGCCGAGGTAGCGGTACTCCATGTGCGTGTCACTCCTGTCGTGGCCGCGTCGGTGCGGCTCCGTCGGCGACGGTAGTCCTCGGGACCTCCGTGCGAGCCAGTGACTGTACGCTGATGTTTCAGGCGCGATGGGGAAAGACGAAACCCCGGCGATGTGGCCTGGGCCAGTGATCGTTCCGGGGTCTTCGTGGACAACGGTAGCAGGCCGCGCAGGCCGCGCAGGCGGCGGCGTGGGCGGCGGACACCACCTCGCTCCGAGCCGTGCTCCGCGCCCGTCCCGACGGGTAGGTGCAGGATCGGAAGAGTTGCGGTGCAGTGGTGCACCGCCGGGAGCGAAGGAGCGTCCATGTCGGGAGCCAGCGTGCTGTTCATCGGCGGCAGCGGGGTGATCAGCGCCTCCTGTGTCCGCGAAGCCGTCGAGCAGGGGTTCGACGTCACCGTGCTCAACCGGGGGACCACCGGCGGCAGGCCGATCCCGGAGGGTGTGACGCGCCTCCAGGCCGACGTCTCGGACCGGAGCGCCCTGGCGGAGGTGGTCGGCGACCGCCACTGGGACGTCGTCGTGAACTGGATCGCCTTCACGCCGGACCAGGTGCAGGCCGACGTCGACTTCTTCGCCGGGCGGACCAGGCAGTACGTGTTCATCAGTTCGGCCTCGGCGTACCAGACCCCGGCGACGCACCTGCCGATCACGGAGTCGACGCCACTGAAGAACCCGTACTGGCAGTACTCGCGGGACAAGATCGCATGCGAGGAGTTGCTCATGGCGGCGTACCGGGAGCAGGACTTCCCGGTGACGATCATCCGGCCGTCGCACACCTACGACGAGACGAAGCTCCCGCTGACGGGCGGCTGGACCGCGGTCGCACGGATGCGGGCCGGCAAGCCGATCATCATCACGGGCGACGGCAGCTCGCTGTGGACGATCACGCACAGCCGGGACTTCGCGGTCGGGTTCACGGGGCTGCTCGACCGGGCCGAGGCGATCGGGGAGGCCTTCACGATCACGAGCGACGAGGCGCCGACCTGGAACCAGATCGCGCACGAGATCGCAGCGGCAGCAGGCGTCGAAGACCTGCGGATCGTGCACGTGCCAGCGGATGCGATCAACGCCGTGGACCCGGAGTGGGGTGCGGCGCTCCTCGGCGACAAGGCGAACAGTTCGGTGTTCGACAACAGCAAGGTCCGGTCGCTCGTGCCGTGGTACCGGCCGCGGACGCCCTACCGGCAGGGCGTGCGCGAGGTCATCGCCTGGTACGAGGCGAACCCCGACGCGCAGGTCGTCGACGAGCGGCTCGACGCCCTGATGGACGAGCTGGCGGCGCGCTGGGCGGTGTGAGCCGCGGGGCGCTGCGGCCGCCGCGTTTGGTGAGCAGAAATGGTCGGGTCGCCCGAGGGCACCCGACCATTTCTGCTCACGAAGCGAGCTCGGGGCTCAGGCTCGCGCGCGCAACACCTCGGCGAGGGCGCCGATCGCCAGGCGCACCTCGTCGTCGGTCACGACGAGCGGCGGCGCGAAGCGGATCGTCGACCCGTGCGTGTCCTTCACGAGCACCCCGCGGTCGGCGAGGTCCTGCGCGATCTGCTTGCCCGTGCCGAGCGCGGGGTCGATGTCGATCCCCGCCCAGAGTCCGGCGACCCGGTGCGAGACGACCCCGGAGCCGACCAGGTCGTCGAGCAGCCCGCGCAGCAGCGGTTCGCCCTCGAGCGCCCGCTGCTGGAACGTGCCCTCGTCGAGCATCGCCACGACCTCGGAGCCGACGGCGGCCGCGAGCGGGTTCCCGCCGAAGGTCGACCCGTGCTCGCCCGGACGCAGGACGCCCAGCACGTCACGCCGACCGACCACGGCGGACACGGGGACGATCCCGCCGCCGAGCGCCTTGCCGAGCGTGATGAGGTCCGGGCGGACCCCGACGCGCTGCACGGCGAGGGTGTGGCCGGTGCGACCGAGCCCGGACTGGATCTCGTCGGCGACGAACAGGGCGCCGAACTCGTCGCAGATCGCCCGGACGTCCGGCAGGTAGGACGGAGGCGGGATGACGACCCCGCCCTCACCCTGGATCGGCTCGAGCAGCACGGCGACGACGGTCTCGTCCATCGCCTCGCGCAGGGCAGCGGCATCGCCGTACGGCACGGTGCGGAAACCGGGCGTGAACGGCCCGAAGTCGTCGTGCGCCGACGGGTCGTCCGAGAACGAGATGATCGTCGTGGTGCGACCGTGGAAGTTCCCCGAGGCGACGATGATCGTGGCGCGCTCGGCGGGGACGCCCTTGACGCGGTAGCCCCAGGCGCGGGAGACCTTGATCGCGGACTCCACCGCCTCGGCACCGGTGTTCATCGGCAGGACCATGTCGGTCTCGGTCAACGCGGCGAGCGCCGAGGCGAACGGCCCGAGCTGGTCGTTCACGAACGCGCGCGAGGTCAGCGTGACCCGGTCGAGCTGCGCCCGCGCGGCGTCGAGCAGCCGCGGGTTGCCGTGGCCGAAGTTCACGGCGGAGTAGGCGGCGAGGCCGTCCAGGTAGCGCTTGCCGTCGACGTCCGTGACCCACGCGCCGTCGCCCGACGCGATGACGACGGGCAGCGGGCTGTAGTTGTGGGCGAGGGAGCGTTCCTCGACGGCGAGCGCCGCAGCGGTCCGCGAACCGAGCGACGAGGCCGTCATCGCGCGACCGAGGTGCCGGTGCCGACGGGGTGCAGGTCGAGCGTGCAGCACTTCACGCCGCCGCCGCCGAGCAGCAGCTCGGACAGGTCGACGCCGATCGGGTTGTAGCCCTTCTCGCGGAGCTGCGACGCGAACGTGGTCGCGCGCGAGGCGATGACGACGTTGTACCCGTCGGAGTAGGAGTTCAGGCCGAGGATCGCGGCGTCCTCCTCGGTGGCGATGATCGCGTCCGGGAAGCGCTCGCGCAGGATCGCCAGCGACGGCTCGTCGAAGGCGCTCTCGAGGTAGGCGATGTTCGACGTGCCGTCCGCGGCGGGCTCCGGGTCGAGGACCGCGATCGCCGTGTCGAGGTGGTAGAAGCTCGGGTTGATGAGCTTCAGGGTGACGACCTCGCGGCCGTAGATGCGCGCGAGCTCCTCGTGCGAGGTGCTGTCCGAGCGGAAGCCGGTACCGGCGAAGATGGTGTTCCCGATGAGCAGGAAGTCGCCCTCGCCCTCGTTCGTCTCCTCGGGCTCGGCGACGGTCAGGCCCGCGCTGCGGAACCAGTCCATGTACGCCGGACCCTCGGGCTGACGCTCGGGGTACTGGAACTTCGCACCGTACGCGACGCCGTCGAGCACGAACCCGCCGTTGGCCGCGTAGACCATGTCCGGCAGGCCCTCGATCGGCTCGATGTACGAGATGTCGAAGCCGAGCTGCTCGTAGACGTCCACGAGGGACTGCCACTGCTCGACGGCCTTCGACGTGTCGGTCGGGTCCTCGGGGTGCATCCACGGGTTGATCCGGTAGCTGACCGTGTAGTGCGTCGGCTTGCACATCAGGATCGTCCGCTTGGTGGCGGTACGGGCCGGTGCATCGGTGGTCGAGGGTGCGGTGTTCGACATCAGTCCTCCTGGAGGGACCGGGGCCCGAGCCTGCCAGGAACCGAAACGGAACGAAGGAGAGGTGCTCCGGCGAGATGCAGGCTCACTCGCCGTAGCGGACCAGGTCGACGCCACGTCGATCCTCGCACACACCAACCAGCACGTGCAGTCCCCCACTGTGCGGGTCGGTGGCACCCGTTCGGGTGACGCACGTTTCGTGCGCCGAACCCACCGGGCGTGCAAGAAGTCCGCGTACCATGGGTGCAATGGATTCGCTCGACCACCGCATCCTGGATCAACTCCGGGAGAACGCCCGCGCCGGCTACGGCGACATCGGGTCGGTGGTCGGACTCTCGGCCTCCGCCGTGAAACGTCGCGTCGACCGGCTGGTGGGCGACGGCGTGATCCAGGGCTTCACGATCAAGGTCGACCCCGCCGTCGAGGACCGCGGCACCGAGGCCTGGGTGGAGCTCTACTGCCGCGGCACGGTCTCCCCCGACGAGCTCCGCACCCTGCTCGACAGCGTGCCGGAGGTCATCGACGCCGGCACCGTCACGGGCAGCGCCGACGCCGTCGTGCACATGCGCTCGAAGGACCTCTCCGCGCTCGAGGAAGCCCTCGACAAGGTCCGCCTCGCACCCCAGGTGGACCACACGCGGTCCGCGATCGTGCTCTCCAAGCTGGTCAGTCGCGAGACCGCGTAACGTCCCGCACATGCGACGGATGTGGGCCGGGAGGCACGGATCGCCTCCCACGGGTTCGCGCACGGCCCGCCGGCTGGTCACCGCTGCGAGCGTCGCCTACGTCGCGAACTGCGCCTGGGGCACCGCCGTCGCCGTGCGGCTCATCCGGACGAGGAAGCTGCGCGTCGTCCACCACGGCCTGTTCGTCGTGACCGCCACGCTGACCGGTGTCGCGGCGACCACCCCGGTCTGGACGCGAGGCCGATCGGCGCTCTTCCTGCTCCCGGCGCTCGTGCCGCTCGCGGTCGCACCACGCACGAACCCGCGCTCCGGAGCACACTGGCAAGTCGCGGTCGCCGCGGCGCCGTCCTACCTGGGGGCGTTGCTCGCGGGCCGCCGAGCAGAGAGGTGAGCAGTGGAGCTCTTCGAGGCCATCAGACGCCGGCGGACCACCAACGGACCGTTCCTCCCCGACCCCGTGTCGCCCGAGCACCAGCGGCTGCTCATGGAGCTGGCCGGCCGGGCACCGTCGCAGCTCAACAGCCAGCCGTGGCGGTTCGTCCTCGTCGAGGAGCGCGACACGATCGACCGCGTCGCCGAGATCAGCGGCTCGTCGATGACCCGGACCATGGCCGAGGGGACGTTCTTCGAGCGGTACAAGCCGTACTTCCGGTTCTCCCAGGCCGAGATGGACGAGCGGCGCGACGGCATGCTGTTCGACAAGCTCCCCGGACCGCTCAAGCCCTTCACGAAGCAGGTGTTCACGAAGCGCGGGCAGCTGCTCATGAACACACTGCGGGTGCCGCACACCCTCGGTGAGGAGAACCGGAAGCTCGTCGCCGGGTCGCCGCTGCTGCTCGGCGTGCTGCTCGACCGGCACGAGTACCGGAAGGAGGAGCTCTCCGGCTTCTACTCGGTGTTCAGCATGGGTGCGGCGATGGAGAACATCTGGCTCGCCACCACCGAACTCGGCCTCGGCATCCAGTTCGTGTCCTTCCCGATGGAGACCCCCGGGGCGTGGGAGCAGATCGAGGGACTGCTCCACGTCCCCGAGTCGCTCGAGCTGATGGCCGTCTACCGGATCGGCTACCTGCCGCCCGAACGCCGGCGTCCCGCGATCGACTGGACGTCGAGCGAGCGCAAGCGGCCGTCGCAGTACGTGTTCCGCGGGACCTGCGACACCCCGCAGCAGGGGTGGGACGACGCGCCCGTGGCGGGGCACATCGCCCCGGAGGCGACCACCTCGTGACCGCGGCCGTGCCCGCCGGGGGCGAACCGTGCCTCCAGGCCGTCGCCCCCGGACTGACCGGACGCCCCTGGATCTCGCAGGACTGGCTCGACGTCGTCTTCGTGCACTGGCGCGTCGACGTCTCGGCGGTTGCGCCGCTGCTCCCCGCCGGCACCCGGCCGGACACCCTCACTGCGGACGGCAGCGACGACGGGGCGACCACGTGGGTCGGCCTCATCGCGTTCCGGTTCGAGGACACCCGGTTCCCGCCGATCTCGACGGGGAGGATCGGGGACTTCGTCGAGGTGAACGTCCGCGTCTACACGATCGACGACGAAGGGCGGCACGGTGTGGTGTTCCTGTCGCTCGACGCCGGCAAGCTCCTGCCGACGATCGGCGCGCGCGTCGCGACCGGTCTGCCGTACTGGTGGGCCGATGCCGAGACGCGGAACGGCGACGGCCGCGTCGGGTACGCGATGCGACGACACGGGACGCACCTGCGGTCCCTCGTCGAAGTGCGGGTCGGTGCGGAGGCGACCGAGCCGACGGCCCTCGAGACCTTCCTGACCGCGCGGTGGGGCATGCACGTGCACCGAGCCGGCCGGACCCGGTTCTGGCCGAACGAGCACGAGCCGTGGCCGCTCCACCGGGCCTCGGTCGTGTCGCTGCGGGACGACCTGATCGGTGCGGCCGGACTCCCGTTCGGCCTGGCCTCGCTCGAACCGGACTCGGTGCTCTACTCGCCCGGGGTCACGACGCGCTTCGGTCTGGGGCGCTGAGGAACGCCCTGCTCAGACGTGAGCGGTCAACCTGCGGTCCGCCGAGGAACCGGCCTTCTCGGCCGCAGCCGATCGCCGGGCCAAGCGGCCGAGCTGGAGGAACCCCCACGCACAGACACACGCGATCGACACGTCCCGGACGGTGAGGACCCCGACCATCCACGGTGACACCTCGAGGATGAAGCGGTAGCCCCAGACGACCACGTGGGTGGAGAACGCACAGACCAGGATCGACACGACCGGAACCGCGAGGTGTCGGCCGAGCCAGGTGATGCAGAGCCACGCGGCCGGCACGAAGAGCCAGATCGTGAACTGCGGTGACCCGACCTTGTTCGTCAACAGGAGGCCGGACACGACCACCGTGGCGAGGACGGGCGCGATCCTCGCGTCCGAACCGAGTCGGCGCACAGCGATCGCAGCCAGCAGGACCGCGGCCACCACGATGACGAGCATGAGCGGCGTCGAGGCCGATGCGAGCGAGTCGGCCCCGGTGCCGCTGACCTGCCACGTCCCGATTGCGCGGTCGTGGTGGATCGTCGCGTCCCCCACTCCGAATGCACCCTGCCACATGTGGAAGACGGCGAGCGGCGCCTCGATCTGCAGGCCGCGCTCCACCTGGACGCCGGCGAAACCGAGGACGTGACGGCCACCGCCGAGGACTGTCTGGAGGACCACGATGACGGTGGACACGATCACGGCAGTGATCGCGATGGCCTTCCGCCGACGGTCCGCGATGACGAGCGCGGCGAGGAGGGCCGCCGGCCACACCTTCACCCAGACGCCGACGGTGAAGAGTGCCGAGGCGATCGCAGGATGCCGCCCGATGACGGCGACACCCACCAGACCCAGGGCGGCGGTCACGGCGTCGATCCGACCGAGGGCGATCGGGCCGAGCAGGGCGAGGGCGAGCAGCCACCCCCACGCGAGTGAGTAGCCCACGACACGGAACCGCCACAGCGCGACGAGGACCGCTGCGTGGAGCGCGACCACCACGACGAGCCACATCGCGACGAAGCCCACCCCACCACCGCCGAGCGACGCCAGGAGCATGGGCACGAGCGCCACGACCGGGTACACCCAGTCCGAACCGATCGCGGGAAGCGATCCGAGATCGTGAGCACTGCCGAGCCATCGTTGGTAGACCTCGAGATCGTAGAAGGCGAGTCCCTCCTTGATGCCGAGCATGATGACGATGGCATGGACGAGGACGAACGCGGCAGCGAGCGCCCATCGCTCGTGCTGCTGGACGAAGCGGGTTGCGTGCATCTCAATATTCTACATTTTGTTATGTATATCCACAATCGTGACTGGGGCCCGGAGAGTCGGACAAAGCAGTCACTCGATGTCGGTGGCCTTCGATGCAGCCCGCCAGTGCAGCACCGCGAGGATGACGGTGAGCGGGACGATCACGATGCTCCACCCGACCCACCGCGACGAGTACGTCTGGTCGACGGCCGGGACCGTCAACGCCACGACCGCGAACACGGTCGAGGCCACCGCGACACCGGCGACCGCCACGGAACGGCCCCGCAGCTCGAACCGCGTCGGCTCGAACCGTCGCGCGGACCGGAGGCCGATCTCGACGGCCCCCAGCCCGAACAGGAGGACCTGTGCCCCCACCGCGAGCGCGAACACCGCCAGGCAGACCCCGGCAGCGCCCCACGCGGCGACGCGCGTGCGGTGCAGGCGCCGCGCGGCTGCCCGACTCGGGTACCAGTACGCCCGCCGTCCGACGGCTGCGAGCACGACCGCGCCGGCCAGCACGACCACGCTGACGACGATCGCCACGGGCAGCGCCGCGCGCTGCAGCCAGATGCCGATCGCCAGGACGGCCAACGCGCCGACCACCTGTGCCCCCGGAGGCCCCCACCACTGTTCAGGGAGGATCGGCGTCCGTCGGACCCAGCGCGGCTCCGGATCCGTGTCCGGCCCGGTCGGCACGGAGTCGTCTCTTGGGTCCACACCGCCATCATGGCCGGTCGGTGCGGCCCTCGTCGCGCCGGGGGACAGCGGCTGAGTGGTGCACGGTCGACCGCAAGTACAAGGGAGCCATGACTCGAGTGGCAGTGGTGACCGGTGGTTCCGCAGGACTGGGACGGGCGACGGTGCGGGAGCTCGCCGCACGGGGATGGGACGTCGCCGTGCTCGCGCGGGGGCGGGACGGGGTCGAGGCCGCGGTCGCCGAGGTCGAGGCGGCCGGACGACGAGGGCTGGCGCTGGTCGCGGACGTGTCCGACCGGGAGGCCGTCGAGGCAGCCGCGGACCGCGTCGAACAGGAGCTCGGGCCGATCGACCTCTGGGTCAACGGCGTGATGGTCGGCGTGTTCGGACGGTTCATGGACACCGCACCCGAGGACTTCGAGCGCGCACTGCACGTGACCTACCTCGGCTTCGTGAACGGCACCCGGGCAGCGCTGTCCCGGATGGTCCCGCGCGACCGCGGGCAGGTCGTCCAGGTCGGTTCGGCCCTCGGCTTCCGGGGCATCCCGCTGCAGGCCGCGTACTGCGGGGCGAAGCACGCGATCGTCGGGTTCACCGAGTCGGTCGTCTCCGAGCTCCTCGAGCAGGGCAGCAAGGTGCAGGTCTCCCGCGTCGACATGCCCGCGCTCAACACCATCCAGTTCCAGTGGGTGAAGTCGAAGCTGCCGCACCAGCCCCAGCCGGTCGCACCGATCTACCAGCCGGAGGTCGGCGCACGGGCGATCGCTGCCGTGGCCGAGCGGCCCCGCCGCCGCACCTGGGTCGGGGAGTCGACGGTCTACACCATCCTCGGCAACCGCATCAGCGGGCGGTTCGCCGACTGGTACGCCGCGAAGACGCTGGTGTCCGGGCAGCAGGACCCCGAGAAGGATGGCTCGGCGATCGGCGTGAACCTCTACGAACCGGTTCCAGGGGACCACGGGGCGCACGGGGTGTTCGACGACACCGCGCACGCCTGGTCGCCGCAGACCTGGTGGGTGGAACACCGCCGGCTCGGGAACGGGATCGTCGGCGCGGTGCTGGCCGGTGCGGCGGGAGCCGTGGCGGTGGCGGCCGGACGACGACGATGACGTCGGGATCCGGCGTCGAGGCCGTCCGGGCCGCCGTGGGGATCGGGCACGCGGTCCGGGCCGCACGGGGCGGTGGGCAGCCGGTGCTGGACGTCGTGCTCGCGGCGCGGCAACTCGCCCAGGCGGGGCTGGTCGGTCGCGCCGGGACGCCCGACGCACACACGCTCAGCGCGGTCGTGGACACCCTCCACGGCCTGACGATGGTGCCGCTGGCCGTCGCGGACCGTCGGCGGCGCCGGTTCGCCCTCGGACAGCTCGGGATCTCCCTGGTGCTGGTGATCGCCGAGTGCGCGGCCGTCGGCAGCGGACGACGTGCTGTCGGAGGTGCTCGGTAGCGTCCCGGGCATGAGCACGACCTACTCCGTCGCGTCCTCGCTGGACGGGTTCGTCGCCGCGCCCGGCGACGACCTCGACTGGCTGCTGCAGTTCGGCTTCGAGCCGTTCCAGGAACACTACGACCGCTTCTTCGCGGGCGTCGGCGCCATCGTGATGGGGTCGACCACGTACGAGTGGCTGCTCGCCCACGACGACACCTGGGCGTACCCGGACCTGCCGACCTGGGTGTTCACCACGCGCGAGCTGCCCGTGCCGGACGGCGCCGAGGTGCACTTCGTCTCGGGATCGGTCGCGGACCACCAGTCGGTCCTCGAGCGAGCGGCGGGCGAACGCGACGTGTGGGTCGTCGGCGGCGGCCTCCTCGCGGCGCAGTACCAGCAGGCCGGGCTGCTCGACGAGCTCCGGGTCACCGTGATGCCGATCGCGCTCGGCGCCGGTGCGCCCCTGCTGCCGGTGGCCGCGCCCACGCCGGTGTTCGAACTGGTCGGCACGACGCCGTTCGTGGGCGGCGCGGTCGAACTGCACTACCGGTCGGCACCGGCGGCCGGTGACACGGACCCGCACTCCGTCGGCCAGGATGCGCGCACCGACGCCTGACGCCCACCAGCCGCGGCGTAGCGTCCGTGCAATGAGCGACAACGAACAGACCGAGCCCGTCATGGACGGCGCCACCGAGGCGACGAACCACGAGAAGCTGCACGGCCTCATCGAGCAGGTCGACCACGACCACGCCGGCGAGGGCGCCGGAGCGATGGCCGACCACCTCCGTGACCGGATGGACGAGACCGGCGTCGTGGACGAGGAAGCCGGCGACACCGAGGACTGAGCCCCGCCGGACGCCACCGCGCGCGTCCGCGGACGGTCCCCGTCGGTCAGGCGACGTCCGCGCGGAAGGTGCGCAGCGCCTCCAGGTCGTCCGCGTCGAGACCGGCACGCTCGACGAACCGGTCCACGTCGAACGCGGCGAGGGCCGCGCGGAACGCCCCCTCGACCGTGGTGCCGTGCTCGGCGCACAGCGCCTCGATCTTCGCCTCGTTCGAGGGGACCCCGATCGAGGCGAGCAGCGCCGGGGCGTTGTCGACCGTGACGAGGTGGTCGGCGACGATCGCCTCGGGTTCGACACCGGCGAGGGACAGCAGGACGAGCGCGATGATCCCGGTGCGGTCGCGTCCGCCCGCGCAGTGGAAGAGGACACCGCCCGGTTCGGCTCGGGCGATCGCACGCAGGACGGAGCCGGTGCGTTCCGGCAGCTCGGCGAGGTGCGGGCCGTAGTACAGGGGTGTACCGACGAGCCCGGTCTCCCAGTACGCCTGCCAGAACGCGGGAGCCGCGTCGAGTCCGTCGTGGTCGATGACGACGGTCGTCACCCAGTCCGGCCGGGTACCGGTGTCCTTCTCGGTCTCCCACGGCGCACGCAGGTCGACGACCGTGCGGACCCCCGCGTCGCGCAGCGCCTGCCAGCCGACGGGGCTCACGCGGTCGACGTTCTCGGACCGGAACACGTGCCCGGACGGGGTCGTCCCGCCGTCCCGCAGCGGGAGCCCGCCCAGGTCGCGGGCGTTGAACAGCCCTTCGGCGTGCAGGGTGCGATCGACGTCAGACATGCAGCTCCGCGAGGTCGGGGTCGAGGTCACCGAAGCGGTGCGCCGTGATCGACACCGTCTGTTCGCGCAGGAAGGGCAGCATCTCGATGATCCCGGCCTCGACCACGGGGGCGTCGTGGATGGCCACGTCGACGCTGGCGCCCAGTGCTTCCTCGAGCGCGAGCGGGTCACCGCCCACGAGCCGGATCCGGGCGCCGGGTCCGCCGAACGCCGTGTACGCCGGGCGGTCCTGCCCCTGGGCGAGCACGGCGTCGAGCGCGTCCTGCTCGACCTCGTCGCCGGAGGACCAGTCCGGCCGGAACAGGTCACCGGAGGCGGCACGGCGGAGGAACTCGTCGTCCGACTCGACCAGGTGGTCGACGACGTGCAGCGGCGATCGGCTCGACGCGAGCAGTTGCGTGAGCGGTCCGGGGAGCGGCCGAGCCGTGCTCACGAGCAGGTCGGCCCGGGCGGCGGTCGCGGCGGCGAGCACGCGCACGAGGTCGCCGGACGAGGCGCCCTCGGCCTGCCGGACGATGACGGACTGCGGTCGCCAGCGCACCACGTTCCGCTCGACGACGAGCCCGGCCGGGTCGTGCGCCACGCCGAACTCGGACTCGCGTGCGCGGACGTCGCTCAGTGCACCGGCGCGCACCTGGTCGAACTCCTCGAACGACAGGCCGCTGCGGGCCGCCTCGATCACGGCGGTGACCCGCGGCGGCAGGCCGTGCAGCTGGATGCTCTTGTGCACGGTCCGCGGCGTGGGCTCCCACCGGCCGAGCGTCGTGACGGACATCGAGCCGCCGGGCTTCGTCCCGGTGCCGACCGACGAGCGCTTCCACCCGCCGAACGGCTGCCGGTGGACGATCGCGCCCGTGGTGCCGCGGTTGACGGACAGGTTGCCCGCGCGGACCCCGGCGATCCAGTCCGCGACCTCGTCGGTGTCGAGGGAGTGGAGGCCGGCGGCGAGCCCGTGGTCGGTGCCGTTCTGGATCGCGATCGCCTGGTCGAGGGTGTCGGCACGCATGATCCCGAGGACCGGGGCGAGGTACTCGGTCTGGTGGAAGTCGCTGCCGGGCCGGACACCGTCGCGGATCCCCGGCGACCACAGCCGGCCGGAGTCGTCGAGCGGGACCGGCTGCACCAGCCAGGACTCCCCCGGGTCGAGCTCCGTGAGCCCGGCGCGCACCGTGCCCTCGGGCTCGGCGATGAGCGGCCCCACCTGCGCCGTCGGGTCGTCCGGCCAGGCGACACGCAGGGTGCGGGTGGCGTCGACGAGCTGTCGGCGGAAGCGCTCGCTCTCGCCGACCGCCCCCACGAGGATCACCAGCGAGGCCGCGGAGCACTGCTGCCCGGCGCGACCGAACGCCGACCGGACGATGTCCTGCACGGCGAGGTCGAGGTCCGCGCTGGGGGTGACGACGATCGCGTTCTTGCCGCTCGTCGCACCGGTGAGGGGCAGACCGGCCCGCCACCAGCGGAAGGAGCGTGCGGTGTCGGCCGAGCCCGTGAGGACGATCCGGTCGACCGCTGGATGCGCGATGAGGTCGCGGCCGAGCTGGTCCTCGTCGAGGTCGACGAGCTGGAGCAGGGAGTGCGGGACCCCGGCGTCCCAGAGCACGTCGGCGAGCACCGCCCCGGAGCGCTTCGCCTGGGGCGCGGGCTTCAGGACGACCCCGCTGCCCGCGGCGAGTGCGGCGAAAACGCCCTCGGCCGGGTTCGCGACGGGCGACGTCCACGTCGGCGCCACGACCGTGAGGCGCGGCGGCACGTACCGGGCACCGTCGCCGTCGAGCACGGCCAGCCGCCGGGCGCTGTCGGCGGCGTGGTGGGCGGAGTCGATCGCGGCGCTCACGTCGGAGTCGGCCTCGCTGAAGGTCGTGCCCGTCTCCGCCGCCGACACCTCGATGAGGTCGGCACGCCGCGTCTCGAGCTCGTGCGCGATGAGGTCGAGGAGCTCGGCACGGTCGGACGGGTCCTGCCGTCCCCAGTTCACCCCGGCCTGCGCCGTCCGGGCGACGATGCGCTCGAGCTTCGACCGGTCGGCGACCTTCGACCCGCGGATCGTCTGCGCACCGAGCTGCGAGCGCGGCACCCGCCGGAGCACGTCGATCGCCCATTCGCGGTTCGCCGCGGTCGACGGGTCGGTGTCGGGTGCGTTCGTGAAGGCGTCGCGGTGCACGGGGTCGCCGATCGGGGCACGGCGGTCCTGCGTCCGGTTCGTGGCCGGCACCGGACCGGGAGCGTCGAGGGCTGCGACCGCCGCGAGCCACCGGCCGCGTTCACGCTCGAAGACGCTCTCGTCCTGACCGATGTCGCCCGCCGCGGCGACGAAGCCGTCCGGACTGGCGCTCTCCTGCAGCCGCCGGGCGAGGTACGGGATCGCGGCGTCGAACTGGTCGGGGTGCACGACCGGGGTGGAGACGACCACCCGTCCGACGTCGGCACGGACGGCGTCGGCGGACGCGGACGCCATCCCGAGCAGCACCGCGACGTGCACGCCGTCGGTGACGCCGCGGCGCTCGGCGAGGGTCCACGCGGTCGCGAGGGTGAAGAGGTTGTGGCTCGCGACCCCGATCCGGACCGCGTCGATGCGCTCCGGCGTGAGGGCGGCGTCGAGCAGCCGGAGGTGGGCGGTGTCGGTCTCCTGCTTCGACCCCCACGTGGCGAGGGGCCACCCGTGCAGGATCGCGTCGACCCGTTCCGTCGCGAGCGAGGCGCCCTTGACGAGTCGGACCGTGATCGGCGCACCGCCACGGGCACGCCGCTGCTGCGCCCAGGCGGTCAGGGAATCGAGTGCGCCGGCGGCGTCGGGCAGGTACGCCTGCAGCACCACACCGGCGTCCAGCCCGAGGAACTCGTCGCGGTCGAGGAGCGTCCGGAACGCAGCGAGCGTGACGTCGAGGTCGCGGTGGTCCCCGGCGTCGAGCGTGACGGACTTCGCGGTCGGGGACGACGCGGCGAGCCGGTACAGGGGGACGAGCCGGTCCACCACCCGTTCGACGGTCTGGTCGAACGCCCACGCGGACATCTGCGGCACGACCGAACGCACACCGATCGACACGTGGTCGACGTCGTCACGCGCCAGCAGGTCCATCGTCGCCTGCAGCCGTCGGTCGCTCTCCGCGCTGCCGAGCACGGCTTCGCCGAGCAGGTTCACGTCGACGACCACACCCGGGCCGCCGACCTTCGCGAGGGCGGGCCCGAGCTTCGCGTCGGTGGCGTCGACCACCAGGTGCCCGGTCATCCGCCGCAGGATCTTCCGCGCCGTGGGCACCACGGCCCACGGAGCCATGGTCGCGAACCCGCCGCCGAGCGTCACCGCGCCGCGCAGGGACCAGGACAGGAAGTCCGGGACGTCGCGGCTGACCTGCTCGAGGTTGCGGGCCACGACGCGCGGGTCCTCGGGGCGGATCACCTTGTCGACGAGACCGCGCGTGAAGTCCAGCCCCCGGTCGTCCCGCAGGGCCTCGGCCAGGCGGACCGCCCCCGCGTCGGGCTTCGTCCCCGCGGACGCCGCCAGCCACCGCCGCACGAGGGCGACGGCGTCGTCGGTGCAGTCCTGCAGTCGGGCGCTCGGCATGCACCGATCGTATGCTGCGCCACCGACCGCACCTCGGAGCGAGCCGTGCGCCACCGGCGAGTCATCCGAGCGGATGATCATGCCGTCGAAGCGTCCGGAGGTCGATACGCTGACGCCATGTCGAACGAGGGCGCCGAGGGCCACGACTGGGCGACGTGGGACGCCTACCACGACGTCTGGCGACGCCTCGACCGAGCGCTCGACCAGGCCGTGCAGCACGGCGCAGGCATCTCGATCCCCGAGTTCGAGATCCTCATCGGACTGCACCGCGAGCCAGACCACCGGTTGCGGGTCCGCGACATCGCGGCCGGCATCGGCTGGGAGAAGTCGCGCGTCAGCCACCAGGTCACGCGCATGGTGGCGCGCGGCCTCGTCGAGCGCGCGGACTGCCCCACCGACGGACGGGGCAGCTGGGTGGAGATGACCCCGGACGGTCGCCGCGCGGTGCTCGCCGGCATCCGTGCGCACACCGGTGCGCTCGAGGACCTGTTCTGGAGGCCCGTGGGGACCGACGCGGACACGCTGCGGTCCGTCAGTGCTCGCGTCGACGCCGCGATCGGCCCCGACGAATCGGATCCGGACAGCGCCGACTGAGACGACGAGCACCGAGACGACGACACCCCCGCCCCGGGACGGCCGGGACGGGGGTGCGACGTGCGGGGGTGTTACTTGATCTTGGCGGTGATGGTGGCGGTGCCGACGAGGAGGCCGGACTTCACGGCGTCGGTCTTGAAGGTGCTGTTGAGCAGCTTCGCGGCGTCACCCGAGACGTGCACCGTGGTGCCGGTCAG
>Ga0308167_1002551_pt1 | contig 16601 bp, 18 predicted proteins | sample PhyCR1_2_FD_202138 | JGI IMG/M metagenome (GOLD analysis project Ga0308167, IMG submission 202138) | Phyllosphere microbial communities from UC Gill Tract Community Farm, Albany, California, United States - DLSLRC.R1 | ecosystem: Host-associated > Plants > Phyllosphere > Unclassified | place... | reverse complement strand
TGACGGCCCAGGCTGTTCTTGGGGAGCATGCCACGGATGGCCTTCTCGACAGCGCGGATCGGGTTCTTCTCGAGGAGCTCGGCGTAGGTGACCGACTTCAGTCCACCCGGGTAACCCGAGTGGCGGTAGGCCAGCTTCTTCTGGAGCTTCTGACCGGTGAGCGCGACCTTGTCGGCGTTCACGATGATGACGAAGTCACCCGAGTCGATGTGGTTGGCGAAGGTGGGCTTGTGCTTGCCACGCAGGAGCGTAGCGGCGTGCGAGGCCAGGCGGCCGAGAACGACGTCAGTGGCGTCGATGACGACCCAGTCACGCTGGACCTCGCCGGCCTTCGGGGAGTAAGTGCGCGTCACGATAGTGCTGCTTTCTTGTTCGAACGGAGAAGTTCGTGAATCCCACTCCGGGGTGGTTCTTCCCTACAGGGATGAACACGCCAGTGGAGGGCTCACGTTCGTTAGTGCTCGGCAGTCGAGTACCAAAGTGACAGCTTACGTCATTCCGGGCGTTCTCCCAAACCGAGCCGGTCGGCGATCAGTCGAACCGAGTCGTCACCAGGATCGGACGATGGTCGCTCATCCCCTGCGGAAGCGTGGTGACCCGCTGGATCTCGAAGCCGACGGACGTCGCGAAGTCGTAGTGTCCGCGGAACACGCGGTACCGGGTGTAGGTGTGGTCGTCGCTCAGCGTCAGCGCGTACCCGTGCTCGCGGATCGTCTGACCGAGGTTCTCCTTGAACACCGGATAGTTGTAGTCCCCGACCATCAGCTGCGGCAGCTCTTCGCCGAGAGTCGCAAGCTCGGTGAGGGCCGCCCGGATCTGGTGCCGACGCAGGGAGTTCAGCGCTGTCAGCGGCGCCGCGTGGAACGACGCGGCGATGAACTCGCGCCCCGCGTCGATGTCTCTCAGGCGCGCACCCAGAACCCGCTCATGCGCGGGCTTCGCGATCCGGTCGTGCAGCGACTTCTTCAGCTCGATCGTCTTGACCTCCTGGAGATGGAACTCGCTGGCCCGATAGAACATCGCGAGTCCCAGGCGATTCCCCTGCGTCGCGTCGGCGATGGTGAGGTCGCCGATCGCCTCGGGCAGATCCGCGACATCGCACTCCTGGAGGCACAGGATGTCAGGATCGTGCGCCGAGACCAGCGCCGCCAGTTCTCCTGCGGCGCGGTGCTTCTGCAGGTTGTATGAGATGACCTTCATCGCACCTCACGCTAGTGGCTCAGTCTTGGATTCCGGTGGAAATCGCCGTTCGATCGGTGGAGTTCACCCGTTCGGCATCACTCGTCGTATCCCCATCGGAGTCCCAGGATCCCTGGGCCGAACCCGTGCCGAGCGAGATGGACCGAGCCCCCGTTCGTCGAGCGCATCACCGAGATGTACTCCCCCTCGGTCTCGATGTACTCCTCGCACCAGCTGGGGAGGGCGTCGGGATGGAAGCGCACCCAGATGAGGCTCTCGCGAGCCGATCTCGACGTCGCATGCCAGGCCGACTGCCGCGGCGGATATCCGGGCGGGAAGGTCTCGGTGAACTCGAACAGCGTCGTTCCGCCGGTGGTGATCGGCTCGTCGAGCGCGATGACCACGCCAGACACGAGCCGGCCCCGATGCAGGTATTCCCGATCGATCCTCCCACCGACGACGTCGGAGATCGCCGACATGACATCGGTCTCGATCGGCGCCACGTCGATGAGGGGCACCTCGGTGATCGTGCCTCTCGTCGCCTGCACGAGCGAGCGCATGATCGTCTTCTCGACCGCGCCGTCGGCACCGACGAACACCGTCATGTGGGTCGAGAGGTCGCGCAGGGCGTCCTGCGGAGCGGCACGCAGCTCTCGCAACGTCTCCTCGGTCTCGCGCTGCTCGCGCTCCTCGTCGAAAGGCAGACGTGGAGGTGCGATCGGCCCCAGGCGAGCGGTCGGGATCAGCAGGCTCCCGAGGTGTCCTCGATGCAGACCGAGGCGATCCTCTATGCCGTCGACGACGCTCAGCGATTGCGGGCCTTCGGGCTGCCGATCACCGGAGCGCCAGTAGCTCAACGTCGCCATGGATACCGGGTTGCCGTCGTCGATCAGCTGGCTCCGCAGCCGCGCGAGGGTGATTCCCCGGTCGGAGATCGCCGCACGGAGCGCAGCGGCGAATGCGCCGCCCTGATCCTCCAGCCGATCCGTCACAGTCCCCCGCCGCAGTGTGAAGATGCCCTTCGTACGATCAGCATACGGTTCAGCAGTGTCACACCCCTCCGGCCTGCACGAGTCGTCACCGCCGCGCCCGGCCTGGGGGCCCGCCGTCCGCGGCGGTGCTGCCGCATCGTGGCCGCCCCCGGGAAGGGCGGCCACGAACGGGTCACCTGCGGCGTCGGCGCTCCCGCGTGATCGCGGCGGGCTTGTCTTCGTCCACGCGTCCGACGTCGCCCGGGAACAGGGCGTCACGCGCGAGCTGTCGCTCTCTGCGGCTGCGTCGTGCATCCGCCCACCCGACCGCGAGCCCGAGCGCGATCAGCACCACGGCGGTGAGAAGCACGGCGCGCGTGTCCATGGCGGCCCACTCCGCCCAGAGCGCCCCCATGCCCACGACGACGGCACCCGCGCCGACGGCCGTCAGACCCAGCTGAAGGCGCACCATCGATCGGGTGCCGGAGAGCAGCGGCTCGACCAGGCTCACGTCGACACTGCGTGATGCTCCATCCGAGACCCAGCTCGCCAGAGCACGCTCGCGGGCGAACTGCAGGACCACTCCTCCGACCCAGGCGAGGATGCCGAGGGCTGCGCACACGGCGAGCGCCGCTCCGCTGCTCAGGCTCAGCACGTCGATGCCGTTCTCGATCGGCTCGTTCCAGTAGACCGGATCGCAGTTGCGACACTGCTGACGCATGAAGACCGAGATCATGAAAGCACCCAAGGAGATGAGAGTGGCGGTGAGCAGCACCCGGGCCACGCGACCGAGAGTCCGCCTGCTCGGAGTCGAGAGCCACTGCGGAGCGACCGCTCGGATCGCCGCCTCGCGACGATCCGAGTCGCACGCCTCCGCTCGAGGGACGAGCTGCTTCCACCGCGACCAGTGGTCGCGCATCCGCGCATCGTCGCGTTCGACGAGTCGTCGCCCCAACCGCCGCAGCATCGCCGCGGCGAGCGCCAGCACCGCGAAGACGAGCAGCACCGCCCAGACCACGCCGTCTTCGCGCAGGTCCTCTGTGAAGACGACGGCGAGCGCGAAGAGGGCTCCGAGCCCGACCAGGCACCAGAACAGCACGGTTCCCGTGGTCTGGAGGTATGCGGCGGGGGCCTTCGCGAGCTCCGTCCTCAGTGATCGCTGCGGCACGGCATCCGGGTTCTCCCGTGCGCTCGCCTCGACCGCGCGGAGGGCGGCGAACCGCTCGGCGACCAGCACGAAGGGCACGACGATCGCGAGCACCGCGGCGATGAGCAGGATCACCCCCATGCTCGCGCGGAACAGCGGATCGAGGTCGATCTGCCAGTACAGGGAGGACAGTGCCTCCTCCCCCACGATGCCGACCACGACGATGCCGAGGAACGTGTAGAGAGTGCCGACGCTCAGACCGACACAGGTGTCGAGCGCCGCCCGCCAGAACGCCCATCCTGGCGACGAGACCTCGACGAACACGGCCGTGGGCCGGGTCATGCGCTCGTGCCTTCGCGACGAGCGCGCGTCTGCTCCGCCCTGGTCGACAGGAGCTCGTCGGCCGGGTATCCGACCTCGGTGAGCGTCAGCCCCCTGGCGGCCAGCACCTTGAACTCGCTCGTGCGGGTGAGCGCGTCGCGCAGCACGACCAGATCGTCGACGTCGAGACGCCCCTCACCCACGGCGACGCATGCGCCCACCAGCGCCCGCACCATGCTGTGGCAGAACGCGTCGGCCTTCACCTCGGCGACGAGCACGCCCTCGGAGTCCCGCGACCATCGGTAGTCGAGGAGGGTCCGGATGGTCGTGGCCTCCTCGCGGGGCTTGCAGTATGCCGCGAAGTCGTGGAGCCCGATGAGCGTCCGCGCCGCGGCATCCATCGCCTGGTCGTCCAGAACACCCCGGTGCGCGGTCGTGTCGTGGCGTCGAAGGGGGTCGTAGCCCGCGGTCGAGTCGGCGAGCCGATATCGGTAGCGACGCCAGACCGCCGAGAAGCGGGCGTCGAATCCGTCGGGAGCGATGGAGGAACGGGTGACGGTCGCATCGGGGTAGGCGCCGAGCACACCGCGCATGCGCCTCGCGATCGACGCCGCGGGGTCTTGCGGGGCGCGGCCCTGACGCGACTCGATGCGCGACCACTGCGCCTCATCGAGGTCGACGTGCGCCACCTGGCCCACGGCGTGCACTCCGGCATCCGTCCGCCCTGCGACGACGAACTGCACGTCGGAGCCGACGATGCGAGCGAGCGCGGCTTCGAGAGTCCCCTGAACGGTGCGCAGGGTCGGCTGCTTCGCCCACCCGCGGAAGTGGGTGCCGTCGTAGGCGATGTCGAGCCGGATGCGCACGGATAAAGCCTAGGGCGTACCCGCGCGCGATCCGGCTCCGCTCAGATGCCGCCGTCGATCGAGCGGATGACCTCGCCCGGCTCGTCCGGCACCATGACCTGGGTGTCGCGGTTCAGGCTCTCGCCGCGGAAGAACCGCTTAGAACGCGGGAACAGGTACCAGGCGAACATGAGCACGAGACCGAAGGCGAGCGAGCCGATGCCGATCACGAACGTTCCGCCGATGCCGAAGAGCACGGTGTAGCCGTAGTCCACATCCCACATGTCGATCGCCGACTGCACGAACGCCCCCGTCAGCATGAGGCCTCCCAGCAACGGGAAGAGGCCCTTGAAGAAGAAGTCACGCGCCGAGGTCGTGAGGTCCTTGCGGAAGTACCAGACGCAGGCGAAGCCGGTGATCGCGTAGTAGAACGCGATGGCGAGGCCGAGCGACAGGATCGAGTCCTGCAGGATGTTGTCGCTGATCAGGGTCATGCCGACGTAGTACACCGAGGCGACGACGCCCATGACGATCGTCGAGAACGACGGCGTCTTGTAGGTCGGGTGCACGTCCTTGAACTTCGCGGGCAGAGCGCGGTAGACGCCCATCGCGAGTGTTCCGCGTGCGGTGGGCAGGATCGTCGTCTGCGTCGAGGAGATCGCCGAGATGATCACGGCGACCACCAGCACCCAGCCGAAGGGTCCGAGAAGTCCGTCCTTGATCGCGAGGAAGAAGTCGTCGGCGTTGGCCTCGTTGCCGAGCCCGGTGCCGGTGTCGCCCAGGCCCGCGTACATCATGGCCGCGATCGTGACGCCCACGTAGGTGAACAGCAGGATGACGGTGGTCAGCAGCGCGGCACGACCCGGGATGCGCTTGGGGTCCTTCGTCTCCTCGTTGAGCGCGAGGCAGGTGTCCCAGCCCCAGTAGATGAAGAGGGCGAGCAGGATCGACTCGGTGAAGCCCGACCACGAGGTGAAGCCGAACGGGTTGAGCCATTCCATGTCGAACGGGGTGGGATCGGGCGCGGTTCCTGCGAAGAACTGCCACAGAGCGGCCACCACGAAGATCGCCAGTGCGAGGTACTGGATACCGAGCAGGACGTTCTGGATGCGCTCGCCGATCTCGACACCGCGCCAGCTCACCCACGTCATGGCGGCGATGAAGAGCACGGCCACCAGGATGATGCGCCAGTCGTTGTTCTCGAGGTCGAAGCCGATCAGCGACCAGAAGTAGACCGAGGCGATCTGGGCGAGATTCGCGAGCACGACCATTCCGGCGACCGCGACTCCCCAGCCGCCCATCCAGCCGACCCAGGGCCCGAAGGCCTTGGTGCCCCACGTGAACGTGGTGCCGCAGTCGGGGACGGCGTTGTTCAGCTCGCGGTAGGCGAAGGCGATCAGCAGCATGGGCACGAAGGCGATGATGAAGGCGATCGGCGCCTGTGCTCCGACCGCGAGCACCACGAATCCGAGCGTGGCCACCAGCGAGTAGACCGGTGCGGTGGATGCGAGCCCGATGACGGTGGACCCCCACAGCCCGAGCGAACCGGATGCGAGCCCCTTGCCGTCGGGGCGTTCAAGATGGATCGGCGTCGTAGCTGACATGCTCAGAACATACGGCTACCACGTATATCGCGTCAATCCTTTTCTTTCACCGACGGATTTCGTGCTCACCTGCGCCTAGAGGCGACGGAATCCGTCGAACTAGCCCCGATCGATCATGTCATCGGCGTGCTCGGCGACCCACTCGACGAGCGGCAGCATCCGCCGCATGAGGTCACGGCCGAGCGGAGTCAGGCTGTACTCGACGTGCGGGGGCACCGTCGGGAAGGATTCGCGGCGCACGAGCCCGTCGTCCGCCAGGGTGCGCAGGGTGGAGGCGAGCATCTTCTCGCTGATGCCGCCGACCTCGCGGCGCAACTCGCCCCAGCGACGGGTCCCGTCGGAGAGCGACGAGAGCACCAGCACTCCCCACTTGCTCATCACGTGGTCGAGGATCACTCGTGTGCTGCATCCAGGCTCGAAGATCTGCGGGGTGGCTTCCCGGATCTGCGCATAACTAACCGTCATGTACGTACCTTACTTCAAAGTGGGTACCCATCAGCTGGAATGTTCGTCGCGGGTGGGGCGGTTGTCGCTCATGTCACCTACGAAAGGACACCCCATGACCATCCTCGTCACCGGCGCGACCGGCAACCTCGGACGCCTCGTCATCGCGAGCCTCCTCGAGCGCGGCGCCGACCCGCAGTCGATCGTCGCCGGCGCGCGCGACGTCGCGAAGGCCGAGGATCTCGGCGTGCGGGTCGCGCGACTGGACTACACCGACCCCTCGTCCGTCGCTGCAGCCGTCGAGGGCGTCGACAGCGTCCTGCTCATCTCGGGTTCGGAGGTCGGCCAGCGCGTCGCCCAGCACCAGTCCGTCATCGATGCCGCCAAGGCCGCCGGAGTGACGAAGTTCGTCTACACCAGCGCTCCGAAGGCGACGACGAGCGATCTCGTGCTCGCCCCCGAGCACAAGGCGACCGAAGAGCTCATCGCGGCCTCGGACCTCCCCTCGGTGATCCTGCGCAACAACTGGTACACCGAGAACTACGCCGCCGACGTCGCCCGTGCTGCCGAGACCGGCGTGCTCGCCTCCGGAGCCGGTGACGGACGAGTCGCCTCCGCGAGCCGCAAGGACTTCGCCGAAGCGGCAGCCGTCGTGCTGCTCGAGGACGGTCACATCGGCCAGGTGTACGAGCTCGGCGGCGACGTCGCGTGGAACTACACCGAACTCGCCGGTGCGATCGCCGAGGTCACGGGCCGCGAGGTGGAGTACCAGCCGCTCACCGCCGACGAGCAGCTCGCCGGCCTCCAGGCAGCCGGCCTCGACGAGGGCACCGCAGGATTCGTCGTCGCTCTCGACTCCGGCATCGCCGCAGGCGCGCTCGCAGACACGGACGGCACCCTCGCCCGGCTGATCGGCCGACCGACCACCCCCCTCGTCGACGGCATCCGCGCGATCGCCTGATCAGCCGTTCACCCTGATCACCCGTTCGCCCTGATCACCCGTTCACACAGCGAGAGGCGCCGATCCTCACCCAGGAGATCGGCGCCTCCGCGCGCTCACGCGCACTCAGTCCGACGATGCCTCCCGCGGATGGACGTACGCGATCGTGAGCGCGATCTCGACGGGCCCCAGCCCGTCGTCCGCGAGGACCTTGTCGATCGCCGCGCGGACATCTCGGAGCAGCTCGAGGGCGTTCGCCGAGTACTCGACACCGAGCGATGCCTCGACCTCGACCCCGTCGTCATCCGTTCGGACGGCCACGAGAGCCTCATCGCTCCGGCTGATGCCGATCGCCACGGCCCCTTCTCCGACGATGTTCGACACCAGCGAGCCCGCTCGGTAGACGTTGCGCACGCCGGCCGTCGCCAGCACCGCCGCCTCGATCCGCTCGGCGAGTCCCGGTAGGGCTGTGGTGCTCATGAGGTCTCCTCCGCTGCACTGCTGATCCGTTGGATGTCTCGCACCGTGACGTCGATCGAGGTCACGGTGAGGTCCGTCTGCCGGTGCAGACGCTCCGCGATCTCGGCGCGAAGCCGCGCGACCGCGGTCGGGATGGACTCCCCGTAGATGGCGTTGACCTCGATCGCGATCCGGATCGGCTCGCCCACGACGGTGACGTCTCCGTCGAGAGTCGACCGACCGACCATGATGCCGGGCACGGCGTTCTCCGCCGAGCGGATGAGTCCCCGAACCGCGCCTTCCGTGATGCCGAAGTCCACGGAGGGGTCGGATTCGTCGAACGGGATGCGGCGTCCTGCACGGGCATCCAGCGCGATCCCCGAGAGGATGCGGTCGACCCAGCTGTCGTCGACCTCCGGCCTCGCCGCGGCATCCGCTTCGATCAGCTGTCCCCCCAGACCCTGCAGCCGCTCGAGCGCGTCCAGTGCGAGCTGGCACCCCGGCGAGCCCTCGATCGACGGGTCGACGGGAAGCCTGCCGGCCTCGAGATAGTCGCTCAGCTCTTCGAGGGTGTGCCCGTCGCGATCGCTCGGCTCGAGTCCGAGCTGACGCACGTCGGGAGCCTTCTGCTCTTCAGTCATCGCCAGGCCTCCATTCGCACGATCATGAACTTTCTGGCTCGAGCGAGAAGGCCACGTGCCGTCGACACCGAGATGTCGAGCTCCGACGCGATCTCGTCGTACGAGTAGCCGCCCATCTCCCTCAGCACCCAGCATTCACGCTGAGCAGCGGGCAGCTCCTGCAACGCCGCGCCGAGCGCCTCGATCCCCGCGCGCGCCTCCACCACGCGCGCGGGCGCGCTGTGCGACGGAGCCGCCTGCTCCATGTCGTCGACGTCGAGCATCGGTCGCAGCGCGCGGATGCGGTCGACCGCCTTGCGGCTCACGATGCGCATCAGCCAGCTCTTGACCTTCGCCGGGTCCTCGAGCTCGGAGAACCGCTGCCATGCGGTGACGAACGTCTCCTGGACGATGTCATCGACATCGGCCGACGCGTTCAGCATCCGCTGCGTGTACGCACGCATCATCGGCGTGTACCGCCGCACCAGCACGGCGAAGGCGGCCACGTCGCCGTCCATCGCCCGACCGGCGACGATCCGGTCATCCGCCTGCTCGAGAGCAGAGCGAAATCGTTCCCCAGCCATACGTCGACTCCCTCTTCCATGCCCCGTGAGAAGTTCGGAACAGACGCACCGTCGGATCGGATCGACGATCCGACGGAGCGGTCACGAGATGCTGATCCGGTCACTCGTACGCATCTCGAGGGGCTACAGGACACGTGTCTCCGTGCCGTCGTCTGTGGCGACCGTGTCGGCGGTCGTGTCGTCGTCGGAGGGGATGTGCACGTCGTTGATGGTCACGTTGACCTCGACAGCCTGCTTGCCGACGTACTCGCTCATCGCGACGGAGATCGCAGCTCGCACGTCGTCGGCGACCTTCTGCAGCGACACCGGGTATTCGGCGACGATGGTCACATCGACGGCGACCTGGGTCTCGCCGACCTCGACGCTGATGCCCTGGGTGAGGTCGGTGGAGTTGAGCGCGTCGCGGATGGCACCGACCGCGCGCGCTGCTCCGCCGCCGAGGGCGTAGACGCCGGGAACCTCACGAGCCGCGATGCCGGCGATCTTGGCGACGACGCCGTTCTCGATGATCGTCTGGCCGGTCGAGGCGACGGTCGAACCTGCCGGGGCGACCTGGACCTTGGGCTGCTGTGCGTTCGAGACGTTCGCCATCATGTGCTCCTTCATCAGTGTGTGGGATCCCCGGCGGGGAGGGCCGCAGTGCAGCGACACCACTAAGACGGATGCTACGAACGATTCGTCACAAATTGGACGTGAATCATGACGGAGGCCGCTCCCCGAGTGGGGAGCGGCCTCAGATCAGAGTCGATCTCAGCGCGCCGTGCGGGCGAATGCGACGGATGCCAGCGCCGCGGCCTGGTCGCCGAGCACCGCGTCGTCGAACACGACCCGCGGCGAGTGGTTCCACTCGATCGTGCTCGAATCCGCATCGGGCGGCGAGGTCATCAACGCGATGAACGTGCCGGGAACCTCGTTCAGCACGAACGCGAAGTCCTCCGACCCCATCATCGGCGTCGGCATCATCACGACCCGCTGCTCCCCGAACGCACCCCGCAGGACGTCGACCGTCGCGGACGTCTCCTCCGGGTCGTTCACCGTCACCGGATACATCGTGTCGAACCGGACCTCCGCCGACAGCCCATGGGCGGCCGCCACTCCCTCGATCACTCGAGGGAGCCCCTCCTGCAGCGTCGCGAGCGATGCCGGCGACATGTTGCGGACCGTCGCCGCCAGCTCGACCTGCTCAGGAATGACGTTGACCGCCCCGTCTCCCGTCGAGAGTCGGGTCACCGACAGCACGACGGGGTCGAACGCATCGAACCGCCGTGTCACGAAACTCTGCAGCGCGAGCACGATCTCGGCCGCCGCGGGCACCGGGTCGAGCGTCTGGTGCGGCTGCGATCCGTGCCCTCCTCGCCCCCTCACCGTGACGAAGAGCTGATTGGATCCGGCGGCCACCGCTCCGCCTCTCGTCGCGAAGATGCCCCGGGGCCCCGGGGCCACGTGGATCGCGTAGGCGGCGACCGGCCGCTCTCCCGCAGCGTCGAGCAGCCCCTCCTCGATCATGATCTTCGCGCCGCCATGCCCCTCCTCCCCCGGCTGGAACATGAAGATCACCGAGCCGTGGAGCTCATCGCGCCGTGCGGCGAGCAGCTTCGCCGCACCGACCAGCCCTGCGGTGTGCAGGTCGTGACCGCACGCGTGCATGGTGCCGTTGACGGAGGCGAAGTCGAGGCCGGTCGTCTCCTCGATCGGCAGGGCGTCCATGTCGCCGCGCAGCAGCACCGCAGGCCCCGGCAGCCCGCCGCGCAGCACCGCGACCACCGAAGTCGTGCGGGTGCCGGTGGAGATCTCCAGCGGCAGCCCTGCGAGGGCGTCGAGCACCTTCTGCTGCGTGCGAGGGAGGTCGAGTCCGAGCTCGGGGTCGGCGTGCAGGGCGCGCCGCAGCGCGACGAGGTCGGGCAGGATCGCGACGGCATCCGCCGCGAAGTCTGGGGTGGTCAAGGGTCAGCCTTTCGTGAGGGAGGTGTCGGTCTCGTGCGGCATCCGCATGAACGCCAGGGCGAGCGCGGCGACGATGAACGCCCCGGCGCAGACGCTCCAGATCGTGATGTAGCCGCCGATCGACGAGCTGAGGGATCCGGATGCCGTGAAGCCCGCGAGCAGCACGGCGAACACCGCACCGGCAGCAGAACCGCCGAGGGTGCGCAACGAGTTGTACACGCCGGTCGCGATGCCGGTCGAGTCGCTCGGAGCCAGTTCGGCGACGAGCGCGGGAAGTGCACCGAGGAGGAACCCCATGCCGATGCCGTTGATCGCCGAGATCACGAAGATCTGCCAGAGCTCATCGTGGAACGCGATCTGGATGAGAGATCCCGACGCGGCGAGAACCGCACCCGTCACCAGCACCGCACGGATGCCGATCCGGCGCGCGATCGGCGCGAAGGTCGCCGCCCCCACGGTCGCGAGGATCGTCACGACCGCCGTGACCGCCGACGCTGTTCCCGCGGACGCCGCGAAGCCGTAGCCCGCGGTATCGGGATCGGCCGTCAGGAACGTCGTCGAGGGAGCCTGCGCACCGAACATCACCATGCCGAACAGGAATGCCGTGAGGTAGACGGGCCCGAGGCGCGGCGAGACGATCAGCCGCACATCGATCGCGGGTGACGTGACGCGCAGCTCCCACAGCACCCAGAGCACGAAGATGACGACTGCCGCAGCGAGGGTGGCGATCGTCGCGGCCGAGGCGAACCCGTCAGTCGACGCCAAGCGCAGACCGAACAGCAGCACGACCATCGCGAGTCCGATGCCGATGAATCCGACGACGTCGATCTTCGCCCCGGTGCGCGAGGTGGATTCGGGCACCTTGAAGAAGACCGCGTAGACGCTGACTGCGACGAACAGCACGGGCACCAGCAGTGTCAGCGTGAGTGTGGGCAGGATCGCGGAGAAGATGCCGGCCGAGATCGTCCCGAGAATGGCGCCGCCCGTCAGGCACGACACGAGCAGGCCGATCGAGGTGCGAGCCGTCTCGCCCTTGATGCGGTTGTGCACGAGAGCGATCTCGAGCGGCAGCCACACCGCGAGTGGCCCCACGAGGATGCGAGCGGCGAGCACCAGCGGGTAGCTCGGCAGGAACGCGGTGACGAGAGTGCCGATCAGCACCGCGACCACGGCGATCCGGAGCATCCGGCGATGCCCGAAGATGTCTCCGAGCTTGGAGAGCAGCGGCACGCAGACTGCTGCGGCCAGGGTCTGGACCGTGAGGAACCAGGTGATGTCGGCGTCGGAGACCTGGAGATGGCCGGCGATCTCGCCGAGCAGAGGGGCGTAGAACCCCTGGACGAATCCGCTCGCGAGTTCGCAGAAGACGAGGAAGCCGACGACCGCGCGAGCGCTCACGTTCGGCAGGGATCGGGTGAGGGGTGGAGTGTCAGTGGTCAAGGAGAAGCCTGTTCATCAGCGTCTGCAAGGCGACGCGGCGGGGTGCTGACGAGAGCGTCGATGATGTCGACGTAGTGGCGCTCATCGATGTGGATGCGCTTGACGGACTGCCGGTACAGGGTGAGCCCGGCGATCGTGTCGAGGAGGATGTCGTGGTGGACGTCCTCCGGGAGCTCGCCGCGGGCGATGGCTCGATCGATGATCTCGACGCCCTGCCTACGGCGGTGCTGGAAGAAGGAATCCCACAGAGTGGGAAAGACATCCGGCTCGAACATCGCGCGCAGGCCGTGGCTCTGTTCGGGAGACAGCTCCTGGTTGCGCTGGTTCTGCAGCACGTGTTCGAGCAGGTCGGCACGGATGTCTCCGCGATCGGGCATTGCTCCGATCTCGACCTGCGATCGGAGCACCGCGGCGACGAGCGCGCCCTTGTCGGCGTAACGGCGATAGATCGCGGTCTTGCCGCAGCCGACCGCCTTCGACACCTGCTCCACGCTGAGTGCCTGATAGCCGTTTCGGCCGAGCATCTCGCCTGCCGTCGCGAGGATGCGTCGAGTGAGGTCCTCGTCGGTGGGACGGCCGGGCTTCTCGATCGGATCGGAGGTCATGGCCCAACGATACGATACGGAGTGTTTCGTAAGTATTACGGATATGAAACGATGTCACTCGCGCTCACAGTGCACTCTTAGATTCGGAGTGCAATATTGCACTCTATGAGTGAGAGTGCAGATTCACTGCGAGAGCAGCGCAGGCGCGCGACGACGCGCGCGCTCACCGATGCGGCACGCCGACTGACGACGGAGCGCGGCTTCGCCGGTTTCACGGTCGAGGAGCTCTGCGCCGAGGTGGGCGTCTCGCGGCGCACGTTCTTCAACTACTTCGAGAGCAAGGAGAACGCCGTCTTCGGGTTCGCCGCGATCGACTCCCGACAGGAAGGCCTCGAAGCGGAGTTCGTCGCCCAGAGCGGCGACCTCCTCGATGATTTCCTCCGGCTGACGATCGCCCGATTCGAGCTCTTCAACCCGCTCGACGACGCGCCCGCCATGTTCGCGGTGATCGAGCAGGAGCCTCGGCTGCTCAAGGCCGCGTTCGAGCAGCTGGCGAAGAACGAGCGTCGCGACATGGAGCTCGTCGTGCGGCGAAGCGGCGAGGGCGCTGCCGATGCCGAGTTGCACGCCGAGGTCATGGTCCACACCGTCGGCGCGCTGGTGCGCCTGTGCATGGACCAACTGCTGCACCATCACTCGACCGATTCCTTCAGCGATCTCGTCAGGCGTCGCCTCGAGATCGCTCGCGCCGTGTTCGCACCATCACAGAAAGCCGACTGAATGTCCGCCACAGCCACCAAGGACGCGCCGTTCCTGCTCACCAAGCGGCGCATCTGGATCATCTTCAGCGCCCTGATCGCCGGGATGCTGCTCTCGAGCCTCGACCAGACGATCGTCTCGACCGCCATGCCGACGATCGTCGGACAGCTCGGCGGCGTCGACCATCAGGTCTGGATCACCACCGCCTACCTGCTGGCGACCACGATCGTCATGCCGATCTACGGCAAGTTCGGTGACGTCCTCGGCCGACGCAATCTGTTCCTCGTCGCGATCGCGCTGTTCACGCTCGCGTCGGTCGGCTGCGCCTTCGCCACCGACTTCTGGATGTTCGTCACCTTCCGCGCGCTGCAGGGCCTCGGCGGCGGCGGACTGATGATCCTGTCGCAGGCGATCATCGCCGACATCGTCCCCGCGAACGAACGCGGCAAGTACATGGGTCCGCTCGGCGCCGTGTTCGGTCTCTCTGCGGTGGCCGGTCCGCTGCTCGGAGGCTTCTTCGTCGACCACCTGACGTGGCAGTGGGCGTTCTACATCAACATCCCCGTCGGCATCGCGGCGTTCATCATCGCGCTCGTCGCGTTGAAGCTGCCGAGCAAGAAGGCTCAGAAGCCGATCGACATCTTCGGCGTGATCTTCCTGTCGATCGCGACCACCTGCCTGATCTTCTTCACCGACTTCGGCGGCGACAAGGAGTTCGGCTGGGATTCCCTCGCGACCTGGGCCTGGGGCGCGGGTCTCGTCGTCGCCGCGACGGCCTTCGTGATCACGGAGGCGAAGGTGCAGGATCCGATCATCCCGCTGAGCCTCTTCCGCAACCCGATCTTCCTCAACGCCACGGCGATCGGACTCGTGCTCGGCATCGGCATGTTCGCGGCGATCGGCTTCGTGCCCACGTTCCTGCAGATGTCGTCCGGCACGTCGGCCGCGGCATCCGGTCTGCTGATGATCCCGATGATGGTCGGACTCATCGGAACCTCGATCTTCTCGGGCATCGCGATCTCGAAGACCGGAAAGTACAAGGTCTACCCGATCGTCGGCACGATCCTGACCGGCATCGCTATGGTGGCGATGACGACGCTCTCGGCCGAGACGCCGATCTGGCTGATCTGCGCGTTCCTGTTCGTGTTCGGCGCCGGACTCGGGCTGATCATGCAGGTCGTCGTCCTGGTCGTGCAGAATGCCGTCCCCGCCGGCGAGATCGGCACCGCGACCAGCACGAACAACTACTTCCGCGAGGTGGGTGCCTCGCTCGGCACCGCGGTGTTCGGCACCATCTTCACCACCCGGCTCACCGAGAATCTGCTCGGCGTCTTCGCCGATGCCGGGGCATCGCCGGAGGACGCATCGCAGGCGGCGTCGACCATCGACCCGGCGACGCTCAACGCGCTTCCCGATGAGGTGCGAGACGGAATCGTCACGGCCTACGCGGATGCTCTCGCTCCGGTGTTCTGGTTCCTCGTGCCGTTCATCGTGCTCGCCCTCGTGCTGTCGCTGTTCCTCAAGCAGATCCCGCTGTCTGATCAGGCCGGGCTCGTCGCCCGAGGCGAGGCCATCAGCGGCGAGGAGGCCGAGCGCCTCGAAGCCGAGCAACGAGGAACGCCCGTCCGGACCGCCGCCGGCTCGGATGGCAAGGCGCATGTCGCGGCCGAGAGCGACGCCCCTCCGACCGCTCGCTGACGCCTCTCACGGATCACGGGCCCGCTCCTCACCTCGAGGAGCGGGCCCGTGTCGTCTGCGAAGTCAGGGAAGGTCGCCCACCTCGAGCTCGTCAGGGTGATCTGCGTTGTCGCCGTCAGCCTTCTGATCCTCACCCGGAGTCGCGGGGTCGATCTCGGGATCCGGGTCGTTCGTCACGAAGTCGGCGTCCACGCCGGTCGCGTCGATCTCGGCACCTTCATCCGGGCCTGCCTGAGGGTCTGACATGATCGCTCTTATCGTCGGGGTATCGGACCATCAGTGTGACCGGGTCGGGCCCCGAGCCGGCATCCCCTTGACATCGTCGTGCCGTGCAGCAACCGTTCCGATGGCCGTCGTGCGACCATCGGATCATGAGCGATGCCCCTCTCGTCCTTCCGACTCTCTCCGGCGGACAGGTGCGGCTCCGCGCATGGCGCGACACGGACGTCGCCCTCGTGCAGGAGGCGTCGCGCGACACGCTCATCCCGCTCGTGACCACGGTTCCGCGGACCCCCGACGAGACCGCGGCCCTGGCGTTCATCCGTCGTCAGCATCAGAGGCTCGAGTCGGGCGCGGGTTATGCGTTCGCGATCGCGGACCTCGATGATCGCGCGGTCGGCCACATCGGTCTCTTTCCGGTCGGTCGCACGCGCGCGAGCGTCGGATACTGGGTCGCTGCGTCACAGCGCCGGCGCGGCTGTGCGGCCGACGCTCTCGCCACCCTGACGTCGTGGGCATCGACTCTCGAACGCCTCGACCGTCTCGAGCTCTACGTGGAGCCGGCCAACGAAGGATCCTGGCGCGTGGCGGAGAGCGCAGGCTATGAACGCGAGGGCCTTCTGAAGGCCTGGCAGAGGATCGACGGGCGGCCACGGGACATGTACATGTATGCGCAGCTCACCGAGCGCGCGCGGGTCGGAGCCGGTCGCTCCTGAGCCCGGATACGACAAAACCCCCGGAAAACCGGGGGTCTTGATCTGTAGCAGGAGCGGGGCTTGAACCCGCGACCTCACGATTATGAGTCGTGCGCTCTGACCAGCTGAGCTACCCTGCCACACCGCATCCGCATCGCAGATACGAACGCTGTGAGCCCCGAGTCAG
>Ga0308167_1002550_pt1 | contig 16602 bp, 12 predicted proteins | sample PhyCR1_2_FD_202138 | JGI IMG/M metagenome (GOLD analysis project Ga0308167, IMG submission 202138) | Phyllosphere microbial communities from UC Gill Tract Community Farm, Albany, California, United States - DLSLRC.R1 | ecosystem: Host-associated > Plants > Phyllosphere > Unclassified | place... | reverse complement strand
CTTTCCAACATCAATAGGCGATTCTGATACCCACGCCAGAAGGGCTTGCAATCCTTAAGTCACTCTGCATTTAACTACGATATTTCAGAAGGTTACCTCCAGTTTCTCTTCACTGTGGACAGACTGACTTGCAGTATCATTGCTGTTAATGTCTGTGTATATCCTGCATATCTGTAACTTTGAATGTCCTTCAAATGCTTGCTGCCGAAAGGTCTGCCAACACGATTTTCACTTTTATTGACAAGATATTTCATTTCACAACTATATTTAAATGCTTTCGGTGATACCGAATAAGATATATAAAATATATTATTATCATCTACCCCTCGAGCTTCCTTGAAACAACGAACAGTGATACTTCTCTCAGCAAAAAAAATTAAATATTTTTCAATGTCATCAATTCTCTCTCCAAGGCTTCTCAATCCAGAGAGCAAAAGAGTGTCTCCATATTCAATTCTTGCTGAAATTAAATTACTGACCCCCTCATGAACTAATGAAGCACTTATCAGATTAACGTGTTCACGTATAATTCTGTTTGATGGCAATCCAGTAATGACTTTAAAAAACTCTGAACCTCCATTTTCTAATTGAGTGTTATTTAGTTCCTGATCTTCTCTCGAAGCGTAAGCATAAACGGTCAAAATGCATCCCTCGTGGTTCATTAACTATTTTTGGCACCATTCTCTACTCGTATGAGGAAGAAAATTTCACCTCCCCCAATAGACGTATCCACAAATAACTTATGAGTTTGGTTGATTTGCTTATATGGAAATTGTTACTATAAATAATTCTGTGACTATATATTTCTCACTTCTTCATTAAATGGATTGATAACTGTTAAAACACAGTTTTCCTTGCAGGATTTATGTTTCATCCTTTCCTCTATGACTGGAATCATCACTACCATGTTATTGGTGTGATAGATTGGAATCCAACAGCTGTAAGAGTGTGGTAAAATCACGCCCTTTTTCTTTATCGCCTTGTCTGCCCCATACATTGAAATTTCACATAGTGATAGAATGATTGCATGATTTATATCAAAATAGTAATTCGCATAATGTGACTTTTTAATCACTATTAAGTTGGAGATTCCGCCAGCCTGTAGGTGTTTGTGATTAACTCGTCTGTCGGTGTAAATCCATATCAGCCTCTCTGCACCATAACGCTCAATAATTTCTTCTGCACTACATTGTATTCCCTCTAGCTCGTTCTTCCCCATTAATTTGGTTCTTAGCTTATGAATGTAAACATCATTACCTACAATTTCTTCTTGCTGTCGAATATTTTCATCCCATATAGTCATCAATATTACTTCTGCTCTGGTACTTTCTTTTTCCAGAGAATCGGTTTGCATAATTTTCTTCAAGGTCAGTACTGCATTCTTTTCTATTTCAGCAGCTGTCTGATGATGATAGTTAGCCTCCCTTATCAAAGGGCTAACGAGATCTAGCCAAAAATTAATCGATTCCGAATGTGAACATTTCTTTATTAAGCTCCAGTCTTTTAATGATTGTTTTGTCAATTCATTTTTTTGGGTGAAAGTTGTCTTCTTACTCATTTATTCTCATTATTAATTAAATTTATTCGTCATCGTCAAAACGGCCTGACAATATAGGGTTTATTACTTCTTTTCTTTGCAGCAGCCATTCATCAATCTCCGATTCCAACCAGCCAACTGATTGCTGTCCTAGGCGACGCTGCTTGGGAAATGAATCGTCATAACGTGGGGATTTGGGGTTAAGCCAGTCATAGATGGTTGAGCGGGCTACGCCTGTTTTAGTAACTACAGCCCTAAGCCGTATCATCCGAGCTACTTGTGGTTGCATTTTGATGTCTCTCATCGGTTTGTATCAGTTGCGATGAGATTAACTGAGTGATATTTATAAAAGAATCCGTCTACCAAACTGAGTCTGATAACAGTGAAGAAGGAATTTCAACCAACTGATTTAAAACATAAAAGTTCAGATTTTATTTTTCTTATGGAAAAAAACCGCCAAAAGTTAAGCTGTGTGTACAGCCTTGCAAAGCGTTTTCCGGAGTGGGGGGAATACACCTCGATTTTTTCTGAAAACGATCCTGACCTGCTCGAAATGTTAGGTAAATTCAGTAATTACCGTTGGAAAAACTATTCACAATCACAGTCTTTTTCCGCTGTATTTAAGGTCAGGGTGATATCTGAACTTAACATTTCATCTGCTCAGAACGCATATGGAATCACCCCAAAGACTTTAGAACAGTGCTGGAAGTACTTTGACGAAAAGTACAGCACCGAAATCCTCAAATACACATTTACTGAAGCTCCACTGGATCATATTTTTTGTTTGTATGCATGGTATGGCAGCACCTTCTATCATTGGGGGGGCTCTTTAAGAGAGACTGATATGCAAGTTGCATTTAAAGCGTTACAGCGAGCATCAGAATATCTCGATATCTCTTATGGGATATTGTTAGCAAAACCATACATTGACCAAAAAAATGATTTGCATATCAGCAGGACGAAGGCTGGAAAAGCGGGTGGGATTGCTAAATCTGAAACATCGCGTTTGATTCAATCGAAGTTGATGAAACTGATTCCCGAGCTAAAGCCAGTCGAGGGTTGGAAAAGTAAGGAAGCGGCGGTAGACGACCTTCTCATTCCTCTCTGGGAGTATGTTCAAACGCTGAATATTCCTAAGCAAGACTTACAACGTAAATTCAAATCTTTCAATGAAGACTTTGATGCATTGAGAAACACGATCCTTAAAGTTTGGTCATTAAAGAACATCGACCTCAAACTTGCATTTGAAGATGCTGTTACGCGTAAGCGTACTCAGAAGGTAGTTCGTTGATGAATATCAGTAAAACCCACATTCACTGGGTGTAAAGTGTATAGTCTGAGATGCTAATCTTGCAGCAGATTTCAGGCACTGATGTATCTAGTTCGGGATACTTGATAGAAGCAAACACAATCCGCACTTCAGTAAATCTTGACTTTTTCATCAGCATGGGATCCGCTTACAGGAGAGTAAATAGCATGTTGGAATTCTATTTTTGAATGGATTAGGATTTCGGGGTAAGCTCTTGAATTATAGGGCCGTATCAAAATGCCATAGTCTGCCGGAAAAACTGATTTGGCTTGCTGAAGATGTTATGTAGCCGCGGACAACGCCTTAACAGCAGGGGGATAATGCAAGTAGTATTAAGTGTGATTACAATCTCCAGTAGAGCCTTAGAGCCTTAGAGCCTTAGAGCCTTAGAGCCTTAGAGCATATGGCGGTCTTAGCTTGGAAAAGTTTGAAAACCAGAATTTCGCTCAGGGCTGCGTCAACTTTAAGTGAGTAATAACATTATGTTACATACCCAGGTTAGGTGCCATGGTTTCAATGACTTATGGAATCCTATAAAGTTTGATACCCCCCTACCTACATTGGCTGTGAAGAATTTAGAGCACTGGTGATAATTCAGTCATCCGATTGATATATATTACAAAAGTTTCTTAATTTTCGCAAAATTGCTATGGATGGAGAAATGGAATCGAACGATTCAGGCGGAGTAGCCGCCAAACATGGTTTCCTATTTCAGGACTGTGTAGCCGCTTACCATGTTAGCCGAATGCTTCGTGACAAGACTATCCGCAGTGTTCGCTGCGAGGTCACAGACGATATCGATATTGTATCTGATGGGTACATAGATTTCGTTCAAGTAAAAAGTACTGACAAGTCACGTTGGAACATTTCGCATATCGTTCAGAATTCTAAAGGTGCTGGTAAAAAGACGATCCCATATAGCTCAATTTTGCACAAATCGATGCAGTGTGAATCAGACGCGACATTTAGCCATAGGTACTCCATCGTCACAGAGGAAAAGGTCAACAAAACCTTAGAATACTTATTGATCAGTCCAAACGCCCGGCGAAATAAGCCAGGCAGGCAGGAGCTCATCGACGATCTCAACAAACGCACAGCCAATTATTTAACCGCCTCAGGTGTGAGTGTTGCAGATTGGATAGATGCTGCTAAATGGGAAGTGTTTTCATCACTGCGAGAGCTGGAACTGTTAGGGATTAAGAATATAAGGCTGGCCTCCCAAGATTTGCATGGGGTTATCCTCAGTTCCGAAACCGTTGCCGAAGACATTTGGTGCCGTATGCTTGATACCGTGACGCGCAAGGGCGAGCATTCTCGACGCATTCACAGTGTTGATGACAAGTCTTACTTCCGATCAGACCTACTTGAGTGGTTCAAGCAGCGTGTCGAAGAGGACCAAACTCGGTCAGGCCGCAAAATCTATGTCAAACGAGACTTACCCCACATCCTAACGCCATTCAGGGCGCCTATGGCTTCGGTCTGCGACAAGCGAAAAGGCCAGGTTCTTCATCAGCAGTACTCGCTTAAACAGTATCGCTACAAACACATCGCAAATAATGTTTGCCAATGGTTGGATGAAGTATTTCTCCGACCAAAAGAAATATCTGATATTCATAAACTGACGATGATTGATAAGCAAGAGCGACTACAGGCATCGGTCTTCAAATCGCTTGATGATGTTAGCGGATTCTTGGGTCGAGTGCTGCTGCATGCAACGATTCGGCAGTACCACGAAAGCCAGCCTATCCCTTGCATGCTATACGTGGAAAAAGCAGGGGCCGAAAAAATTCTTGAAAATGTACACATCGTTCGCCGAGATCCAGAAGGTGATCAACTTTGGATTGGCTTTAGCGAGTTGGTTACTGATATTGATATTGCCGTCAGATTGCCGGAAATAAGGGATAGATTGTACGAGGACATTTCGGATTGCATCGATACAGCACGCAGAAAAATCCTCGACATTAAAGACGATAATTATCTGCTTCGCCACGACATTGACGAAATCCTCGATGGCAGCCGACCTTTCGATGCTCACCTCGATCGTTTCACATTTGTTCTGTTCGTGGGCTACGACTCGAACCTGCTAACCGATCCTGAAACGCCGGGGTTCGAGGATGGCCTGGAGAAGGAAACGACGATGCTGTTCGAAAAATTCGCGGCTGACCTCATCGAGGATTCGCCGTTCGCGAATCTTTGCATCCATGTGTTCATTTATCCAGTTCCAAGTCTTGAGCGGTTGACCAAATTGGTTGATGAGAAGGTGAGGGAGGTCGTATGACGGAAGTATATGAACAGGCGAAACATAGCCTGCAGGGCGAGGACTTCTCATCGTTCGATTACCTGTTTGCGGTTAACAAGCTATTGTCCAATCCTGTTTCGTATGACTTGGGGCGAGACTTAATCGTGCGTGCTCTCGATTCGCGCGAGCGGTTTTCTGAGCACACCACCATTTTGAAAAATATGGTGAGAAAATCAGGTTTGTTCCCGTACCTCAAAAAGGAATTCACTGGCCTGACACCGGACGACCGGAGGGTACTTGAGCTATACCGGACGCCATTCTCGGATGATTACGTTTTTCACTCAATGCAGTTCCACATATTCGATCTGCTCAAGTCTGGCCAAAACGTAGTGCTGAGCGCGCCTACAAGCATGGGCAAAAGCGCAATCGTCGATTCGTTGCTAGGCATGGGAACGTTGAAGCGACTCGTTCTGGTTGTTCCGACCGTGGCGCTTGCCGACGAGACCCGTCGTCGACTGCAAGAGCGATTTGGTGACCGATATCAGATCATCCACCACAGTTCCCAAGCATGCCATTCCGATCAAGCTGTCTACGTGCTAACGCAGGAGCGAGTGAACGAGCGTGACGACATCGTCGATATTGATCTCTTCGTCATTGACGAGTTTTACAAGTTAGCCTTCCGGCAACTTAAAAATGGGGACGTTGATCATAAAGACGAGCGAGTCATTGAACTTAACATAGCGTTGAGCAAGCTACTTAAGGCCTCCAGGCAGTTTTACCTGACTGGACCATTCGTTAACAGTATTCGCGGTCTGGAAAGACTTGGATATCCGCATACTTTCGTTTCCACCGACTTCAATACGGTCGCGCTCGATGTTCAGACGTTCGGCATCAAAGCGAATGATGACGAAGCCAAACTCAACGCGCTAGGGGAGATCGTGCACGCATGCGTCGGTGCAACGATCATCTATTGCAAGTCACCAACTGTTGCCGGTCGGGTTGCTCGCGAACTGATCAGGCTAGGGCATGGCACTCTGACTGAGAGTCCTCATGTTGACTGGGTTAGCAAAGAATTCGATGCCGACTGGGATTACACGGCGGCACTCAGAAACGGTATCGGCTTGCATTTTGGCGCGCTGCCGAGAGCGCTGCAGCAATATACCGCTGACCAATTCAATGCAGGAAAGCTGCGCTTCTTACTTTGTACCTCAACGATCATTGAAGGCGTCAACACTATAGCCAAAAACGTCGTGATCTACGATAACCGCGATGGGCCTCGCAGCATTGATAAATTCACCCATGGGAACATCAAGGGGCGCGCTGGGCGCATGGGCGTTCACTTCGTCGGCAAAATCTTTTGCCTAGAGGAAATCCCAGAAGACAACCTCAATCAAGAGGTGGAGATTCCGCTTGGTATTCAAGATATTGATACCCCAATTAACTTATTGGCCAGCGTTCAACCAGACCACTTGTCCGAGTTTTCACAAGATCGCTTTGATGAAGTCTTCATAAACGAGCGCGTTTCTATCGACCTTATGAAAAAGCACTCATACTTCCGTGTAGATCAATTCGAAGTGCTGCAAAGCATGTTCGAGATGATGGATGACACCGAATTTGCCTCGCTGGTATTTCACTGGACTCCTGCAACAAACTTCCTAAAGACCTTTGCAAAGATAATTGCCAGACTGGTTCCTTTAACGTTCAGTCGCAATGGAGTGCCTGTTAATCCTACAGATGTAATGGTTGCCAAACTTGCCAGTTATTCAAACGCTGCAAGCTATTCAGAATATCTGAAAAGTCAGATTGATCGCGCACGAAAGTGGGTATCTGAAGATGATAGGCGCTCTCTTTCTGTCGCCATTAACAATGATTTAAAGCTCATCACCAATACCTTCGGTTACACCTTGCCCAAGGTGCTCAGCTTAATGGAGGATGTAGTCAAATACCATGCGTTGAAGAGAGGTATCCTCAGCAAGGTCGATTACACGCATGTCAAATTGACGTTCGAGAATTTCCATCTACCGCCAGGTGTCAGTGCCTTGGAGGAGATTGGCATTCCCATTCAGACATTACACCGACTTGTAGACTTGCTGGAATTTTCCGACCAGGCTGATGTGGATGAGTTGTGCCAGTACCTGCGAGACACTCATGACATTTGGAGTCAATTAATGGGGGATGTGGATCAAAGTTTCATAAGGCGTGCGCTTGGTATTGAACGACATTGATTTTTGATTCGTTTGTGTTCCTTGATAGGTGTAGATCGGTGATTGATTTTTGTCCTAATGAAAACGGGTATGACCAAAGATTGCTTCACTACTCTTGCTATTGTATTTCCGAATAAATGGCAAGACAGATTTTGAAGCTGCGCGGTGTGGTAGCATCTATTAATTCAACCTAACATTAACGAATTCGATTACATTTTCACAACTATAGTGGGAGAGACCTGTTCTCAAATAATTAAAAAATAGTGGTGCTAGCAATCTCTTCAATTGGCAGGGGGCTGACATCGTAAAAAATGTCCGCTCCTCGCTCATAGCGGACATTATTAATAAGTTAGCTGTAACACATCTCAGAGGTTGATCTCCGATACTTGCTCACCATCAAATGGCTTGATTGGTTTTGCGTTTATATTGATAGCAGCAAAACAATCTTCCTCTTGAAGGTTTTCATATTTGATGAAATATGATTTTATCCCACCATTTATAATTTCACTCTTCTGTTTTTCTAGCCATTTCAACCTTTCAGTGGTGAAAATAACTGACTTGCAGATAAACATTCGGCCCATAACAGACGGCATGTAGGCTTTTCTATCAAATGATTTAAAAGGATCACCTATTGAAAGAATAGATACGTTATCCGCAGCACCTTTTTTCCGATTTTTTTCTGCTGAGTATGAAATTCCGCTCGGCAAAAAAATTCCAGTTTCAACTCCTTGTCTAATAGAGTGCAAGGCCATTTTCTTATCAAAAGAAGATCCGCCAAACAAAATGCTGAGACAGTTTATTTTGCAGTGTTCTATTAATTTTAGAACGACCATTTTTTCTTGCTCATTAGGTTTGGTACTTGAGATCAAAGAAATATCGAACTCACTAATTACTCTACCGAAAAACCAGAGGTCCTTTTCTGTATATCGAATCAACCCTGGCGGGTAAGATTTTTCATTTTTCCTTATTACACTTATACCTAAATCTTCAAGGTTTGCAAGTTTGTTAGATGTAATGGGTGACTGTCTGCCAGCATTTTTTGAAGATTCTGGTTCAAAGACCAAGATATTACTTTTAGTTTCTGCAAGGTAATGAATAATTAGCTTTTTGACTTTTTTCCAATCCAATCCGCCATGCCCACAGCCGAGAGCTGGTAGTGTTATCGTCAAACCTTCTTTGTTCTTTACGTAGTCAGAAAGCCAGATGAGACCACTTTCAATGTATTCGTATTCAGATGGGTTTCGCCAATGATCCTTAGTAGGGAAGTTTATAATTTCAATCCCTGTCGAAAACATGTCTTCTTTTTTCCATACGCTAGGTTTTCCAGGCAATATTTCATTAGCCTTGCATTGACGGACATACTCTTTGAACATTTCAGGATATTTGTTTTTGAAGGCTAGAGCGACCCCCGCCCCCATGACACCTACACAATTAACTGTATTAACCCTAATGTCGGCATCAAAATCAAAGAAGTTTCCTTTAACAAACTCTAACATATGTTATTACTCCTAATCACACACAGTACTCTCGATTCTAAATCTGCTATTGATTTACTGTGGGTTGTCACCCATTCAGGATTGATTGCATTTATGTCAGCTTTTGATAGAGCAATGAGCATTTTCAAGTCATTTTCATTTTTGATTATATCAATCAATTGCTTCTCATCTCGGTCCTTCGCAACGATGTCACCAATCAAGTCGTCATAAGTTACTAATGTTACTATCTTTCTTACGGACTCTTCACTTAGTCCGCCAATATCTTCAGTAAGAATTCGCTTTAACATAGGTAAGGATTTTGCAGCATGGTCATTATCAGCTTTAGTCATTCCATCTCGCCCCCATCGAGACTTCGGTCCTTTACCTATGTCGTGTAGATATGCGGAGATAAGAACAATTTCTTTATCCGCATCAGACAGTCCATTATATTCATTGAACTGTTCGAGAGCACCTGCAACTTTTCTGCTATGCGTACCAACATCATCAGTGTGCGGCCAATAGCTGGCCTTTAACCCATCTATATCATCAAGTTCTTTTATTGATGAGAAGTTATTTTCAATTGCATCTAATGCGTCCCGAAGACTTTTGTACTTATTTGTTTTGTTATCGCATGTATGTATTTTTTCAATTGTTTTATTCATGTCTTCTTTTAAAAAATATGGCCCAGTCACAATTGATTTTCTATTGCCATCGTAAAAGTTTATGTAATAGTGATCCTCATCATAATTAATTTTAGGTGGTTTTATTCCTTTTTTTCTAAATACATCCACTACTTTATCCTTAATCCATTTATTCCAAACTATTATGTGATCCAATTCTGAGATGTTAATGCTGCCGGGAACAAGTAACTCTGCCATCTTCTGATGACGATAGCTCTCTGAAGGGCACGACCATTTCTTACTATCAATAGCATCCCAATTTAAAGAGTTAAGCATATTTATTGATTGGGAATTATAGAATTTTGGCGGTACATCTGTGTTTGCTGAAGCATCTGAAAATACAACGCCAACATTTCCATCAATAATTTCTATGGGAATTGCAAGGTAAATAAGAAAAGCTTGGTCTACATTTTTTTTATTAATTACCGCAAGTTGCATGGAGTTTCTTTTAGAGAAATAAAAAGGGACATAGTCGTGAACAAAATTCCCATTAGAACACGGTACCTGCATAGTGCTTCTTCTTCCTTGTATCCCATGCTCGGCAACATTATGATGAGTTATATTCTGGCCATTTTTTAAGTTTGTACACAATAGTCCATTCTCGATTATCGATTCAAGGTTGTCTAGACAAGTAAAATGATATGCGTATCTTCCTTTGAGATTTGCTGGAAACTCCATAAATTAATCCTTAATTTAATGTAAACATGGCAGCATTAATCATCCATAGCTAAGCAATTTTTGCAATAGCTCTAGCGCGATAATGCAAAAAAAATTGCTTATAACCCGCATAATTACCATAACGAGCAAACTGGCTAATTTCGAATTTGATGGTTTCTCTACCTGAGACGAATGCCCGCATAGGCACAAAGCCAGCCATCCTTGAAGTTTGAGGTCGCTGTTGCCAATTGAGTGGAACAGCAGTAGGTTCATCTCATGAGCCGAGCACTTAAAGCATCACGGGGACTGAAAAGAGATGGCCTGACCTGCTCCCCGTTGATTAATACACCGTGATGTTAGTAATGTCTTCATAAGCCACATGAGGACATCCCCATGAAGAAGCGATTTTCCGACGAACAGATCATTAGTATTCTCCGCGAGGCAGAAGCCGGGGTTTCGGCCCGGGAACTCTGCCGCAAGCATGCCATTTCAGACGCCACCTTTTACACCTGGCGTAAGAAGTTCGGCGGCATGGAAGTCCTCTAAGTGAAGCGGCTCAAGTCTCTCGAAGAGGAGAACGCTCGTCTCAAGAAGCTGCTCGCTGAAGCCATGCTGGATAAGGAGGCGCTTCAGGTGGCTCTGGGCCGAAGGTTCTAACGACAGACCAGAAGCGGGAAGCCGTGGAAGTCATGTGTGAGACAACGGGTCTGTCCCAACGCCGTGCCTGCAGGCTGGCCGGTCTGTCACTTTCAACCTGCCGTTATTCCGCTCAGCGTCCGGCTGCTGACGCGCAACTGTCTCTACGCATCACAGAGCTGGCACTTGAACGCCGACGATTTGGTTACCGGCGCATCTGGCAGTTATTGCGTCGGGAGGGCCTTCACGTCAACCACAAGCGGGTTTACCGCATCTATCACCTTAACGGTCTGGGTGTAAAACGCAGGCGGCGCCGTAAGGGGCTGGCGACTGAACGGCTTCCGCTTCTTCGCCCGGATGCGCCGAACCTGACATGGTCGATGGATTTTGTCATGGATGTACTTGCCAGCGGCCGCCGGATTAAGTGCCTGACCTGTGTGGATGATTTCACGAAGGAGTGCCTGACGATCACCGCCGCTTTCGGGATTTCAGGTGTACAGGTCGCGCGTATTCTGGACGGTATTGCGCTGTTTCGTGGATATCCTGCGACGATAAGAACCGATCAAGGCCCGGAATTTACCTGCCGCGCTCTGGATCAATGGGCCTTTGAACATAGTGTTGAGTTGCGCTTAATCCAGCCGGGCAAGCCAACTCAGAACGGATTTATTGAGAGTTTCAACGGTCGCTTTCGGGATGAATGCCTGAATGAGCACTGGTTCAGCGATGTTGTTCATGCCCGGAAAATCATTAATGACTGGCGGCAGGACTATAACGAGTCCAGACCACATTCATCGTTGAATTACCAGACGCCATCTGAATTTGCAGCAGGCTGGCGTAACGGGAAACATGAAGAAAAATCAACCGACATTACTAACTGAAAGTTGTATCTTATACTGGGGCAGGTCAGGCCACCAAAGAAAAATCTACCAGCTCGATGGTTTCCGCTATGCGGTTCGCACGTGTCCTCCTGAACGTGGCCTATCCAATTGTCTCTGCTTACGAGTTCGATTTCCTCAAGGAGGAAAGAGGCATATGAGAACGGTGTTTTTATTCTTTCGTGGAGCCTACAAAAATTGCTGTATGAGATGCTATCCAAGGGGTTGAGGTTGAGACCGGGGAGGGATTCGATCAGAATTGTTTTCTAGATTTCAAAGTGCACTACATCAATGATCTCAAAATTGTTCCAATCTTTCTAGATACAGACATATTTTCAATGGTGCGCAAGGTCGATTATAACTTCTGCTCGGTGGAGCAATTTATTACGACTAGCATTCATAGATAGTCGATTACTGCCTTCACCGACCGATAGCAATCGACCTACCCAAAATACGGCGTGTATGTTTGGTATAGAAGAAAGCTATATTCTGCTGCACTGCTATCCCCGTGCAGAGCACGGTTGCCCGGCTCCGAAGGCCTAGTTTGATAACTTACCAAATGGCAGTTAGCGCAGTGACCGCGATGATGATGATTAGATAACAATTATCTCTGACATAATTTCAACTTATGCACACGCGCGCTTAACTGCTGTCTATATTTGCCGTCATCAGACGATTCCAGTGCTGTCTCGGCACTTCTCAATGCGTCAGCAAGTGACCCAAGGCCTTCGAGGCATTGGCTGAGCAAGTCGTGGTAGATTGAGATCCTTGCTTTTACTTTGGGATCATTCTCGGCTGATTTGAGCGCGCATGTAGCCGTTGCCAATGCCTGATCGAATCGGTCTAGAGCAAGTTCTGCCTTGGCTTGTTGGTAGAGCAGCCAGTGATCTTTAGCATTATTATCAATATTATTAGCCACGTCGATCGCCCCTTGGTAATCTCCGATAGCTATGAAGGTTTTGGCAAGAACTCGCGCCGTGTAGGGCCGGATGTCGGGGTCTCTACTCAGCTCATCTGCAAAAGCTCGCATCGTGCTTTCGAGCTTGGCGGCAAGCGTGTGACTTCCACTCCTGTTGGCAACAATCGATATATTGGCAAGGGCTTCGCAGGCGTTTACCCACTGACGTGAATCCACTGTGTTTGGAAAAATGGCGAGCATGTCAGGATAAACTTCAGCGATTGTCAGACAGGTCTCGCCGTGATGATAACCAAACAAGGCCGTGAGCGAGAGGAACGCCTCGTAAAACTGATCAAATCCCTCCAACGCAGATAGCGCGACTAAGTCTCCCAGTTGTGTGACCATTGCCGCGTCGGCACCAATCTCAGCACTGACCTGAGGATAGGATCTTAGCTTGCTCAACGTTGCGAGCGACACACGTAGAGGAGCAGCGAATAACCCCTGTCGAACCTCGTTGGTCAGCCACCGAATCGCGACTTCACCTTGTTGTTTAGACTCAGAATTGGCATCTTTTTGTGAACCTAGGTGGGCAATTTGTCCGTATGTGGCGTGCCATTCTGGCCTCTCAGCCAATAGTTGCCTGAAGCACTCCAACGCAGCATCGATCTCACCGCATCGGCGAAGCGCTTTGCCTTGGTGATGCAGCATTTCCGCTCGGATGTCTGGATTACCTGTTTCGGTCGCGATCTTAGCGTATACGTTAGCGCAGGTCCTGTAATAGGTTTTGCGTTCTTCTATTCCTAGATCGTAAGAAAACGCTTCCTTGGCGTCGATGATGCATAACAACTGTGTGATAGGCATTTCGGAGTGCAAATCGGAAGTGTGCAATTTGGAGATCAACGCTGTTTTCAACGGGTTATCGAATTGAAGCAAGGAATAAGTCACCCATCCAGGCTCTGCGGACTCGACTCCAGCGGCGTAGGCGGCCTGAAGTTGGCTAGAGCTGAGGTGAATCTGACGGAGAACGCTCGGTACCATCTCGCCACGTTTCTGATCTACATAACTTGCCACAGCGCTGGCTAGCTCGTGAGATGAAGAATTACCTGAACGAAGAACTCGGCAAATGAGGTCATGGACCGACAGTGTTGCCGTCGCTGCAGTCCGGTTCAAGATGGCAAGGTTTTGCAGCGAAACGCGCGTGTTAGCACCAATGAAACTTCTTAAGAACTGGGAGTCGTAAGTTGTGCACCCACTATCAGCGATCTTTCGTAGCGCTTCGAGATTTATTCCACTCAGACGACTTAATATACGCTCCATTACGTTACCGCCATCATTCGTATGAACGGTTTTGGGATCTTGGAGGACTTCGCTATAAAGCTCGTCACGAGGCAAGTCGTCGATCTTGGCTATTTCTCTAGTGACGGATAGGATCAAAGGGCAGAAGCGACAGGCTTCAACAAACTGCTTGCATGTAGGACTCGCACCATCCTCGGATTCCCCTAAGATCCGAAAACCGGTAGACATGGACATTGGCGGTAATTGAAGGTGAATCTCACTTCCAGGGGAACCAAGCTGAGACGTAACGAGAACACGACCTCCTAGTTGGAAGCCCTTGCTCAGTTCCGCAAACGACTCAATTGTGACTGCTCGGTTAAGGTCGTCAATGATCAGCAAAGTTTGTGTCGCGTTGAACAATCCGGCGGCATTAATCGCAGCTCCACCGCGCGAACGTTTGATAGCAGTTAACGGAGTGTTCTCTGGCCAGTCCGCTCCGGCGATCCAAAGATAATTGCCAAACTGTGGTAATTCAGCATGCACAAAATCAATCGCGGCTTGTGTTTTCCCTGATCCGCTCAAGCCATGAAGTACACACACTTTGGCACCAGCAGCGAAGTGGCTCAGCACGGCATCGACGAAAGGCTGTTCGGTTTGGTGTTGCGCGCATGCCGACGGCACCCGACCATAATATTCATACTGATCGAGGTTCTGCGAAAAGTCAGGGAGATAGTGACGAAAGAAATCGGCTACAAGAGAGTTTTCTTGTGAACACTTGAAAATTGCCTTTGCCAGCTCCCTTGCGTCCAGAAAGTGTACAAGCTTCCTGTCGTTCTCAGCGATCTTCGACTTGTTAAAGTTTCCACGGAACGAGGCTGGCTCTTCTTCGGTAGTAACTAGATATATCTTGGTGGGCGGTGTCGCACCGGCCTTGCCGATAGCGTGAGCAATGTCATTCTCGATTTTGTCGAACCGGTTTTCCTTCTTCCTCCCTGACGAATCGTCAAAGTATCCGTTGGTGGTGCTGTATTCGCCTACAACAGTGAAGTCCTGAGAGAATGTGTCGACGGTGTACCCGACCGGCTTGTAGTCCTTATTGATGCCATGGTGCACGAGGGTTTTGTTTTCGAGCATTTCGATAACCTTGTGTCCGATTAGCTCTAGGCTGATCGGGTCGATGCAAGCCAACTCGTCGATCAAGTCCTTGATGACGCGCATTTTGATGAGTTCGGACATCTTTTATCCCTTCGTGTTGTGTTCGCTGTATCTGCTTCTATCCTATGCCTTGCGGCCAGTTTCGTTACATCCGTTAATGCTACTTCGTCAGTTCAAGCTAAGTTGCGGATCATGTAGTAGGTTACAACCTGTTTAAAACCCTCTTGAGGGCTATGGTTGATTGGCTCATAGCTACAACATAAGCGTGCCCTGTGGCTGCTAAGTGCCCAAGATTTGAACTTAGGACATAGCTTGTAACTTGATGCCGTTATACCCACCTTCAATAATACTTCCCCGGTCTGCCACTTGAACGAAATTTGCCCACCATTGCATCATTGGACGACGTTGCTCAAGATAGTCGCTTCGATTGTATGCACGACGAACCTCATTCCTGTCCACATGAGCAAGTGCTGCCTCAATGACATCAGGAGGGAAACCTTGCTCATTGAGCGCGGTGCTGGCAATTGAACGCAACCCATGTGATACAAGTACACCGCCGAATCCCGCTCTCTTAAGCGAAGCATTTACCGTTTGGCTATTCATTGACTGAGTAGGCTTCAAACGACTTGGAAAAATGAATTCCCGATTGCCACTTAACGGTTTCATCATTTCCAAAACTGCGATTGCTTCATCTGACAATGGAACAGTGTGGTCGCGATTCATTTTCATGCGTGATGCAGGAATCTTCCATTCTCGTGCCTCCAAGTCTATCTCTTCCCAACGAGCCTCAGCCGCTTCAGCAGGGCGGGTGATGGTAAGAAGCTGCCACATGAACAGACACCTTGTTGAAAGGCTAATGCTGGCCGTTCGCATCGTCTGCATTAACTGAGGCAGCTGATCCGGACGAATGCTGGGCATGTTTTTCTTCTGCGGCTTCTCGAATGCCTTGCCAATATTGACGCTAGGAACAGCATCAATAAGCCCTGTGTTCTGGGCATAGATCATGACCTCATTGATGCGCTGGCACAGGCGGCGGACGGTTTCCAGTGCTCCTCTGGCCTGAACCGGTTGCACGGCCTGAACCAAAGTATGAGCTTTAATATCTGTAACGCTAACGTCACCAATCGCAGGAAAGACATCCCTCTCCAGAGAGCGCCAGATATCTTCAGCATAGTCTGCTGTCACACTGGCTTTCTTCACATTCCACCAACGTTCTGCCACGAGTTGGAAAGTATTAGTTTTGGCTTCAAGTGAGCTGCGTAATTGTTCTTCCTGATGTTCCTTAGGATCGATTTGTTTTGCCAGGAGAGAGCGGGATTCTGCCCGATAGCTTCGAGCATCGGCAAGCGTAACTGACGGGTAGGGGCCAATGCTCTTTTTCGCTCGCTTCTTGGTGACAGGGCGAATGTAGCGAAACTGCCAGATTTTACTCCCGCTGGATTTGATCAGTAGCTCAAGGCCATCGCCATCATAGAGCACATAGTCCGCTTCCTTGGGTTTGGCAGATTCGATTTCCTTAACGGAGAGAGGTTTGGTTTGTCTTGCCATTGCCGGGTTTCCATAGTTTTAGGCACCTCAAAAACAATAAAGCTTTATGAGGTGCCTAACAAGGTGCCTAAAAGGTTCGGATTTAATTAGTTGAGTTCGGACTTTGGGGGATAA